>Ga0364909_10122_pt1 | contig 31388 bp, 28 predicted proteins | sample SorcelJu500001C3_3_FD_206966 | JGI IMG/M metagenome (GOLD analysis project Ga0364909, IMG submission 206966) | Enriched cells from Trout Bog Lake Hypolimnion, Wisconsin, USA - BchlTB.June25.5000.01.C3 | ecosystem: Environmental > Aquatic > Freshwater > Lake > Hypolimnion/Profundal zone | place... | reverse complement strand
ATTGGCATGAGGTGGCGAGTCCGGCCAGCACCACGATTGAGCTGTCGACATTCGTCCCCCCTTTTATCAATATTCAGCTTCCAGGTGCTCGCGTCGTCTTTCATCTCAGGTAAAACCGTAATAACTGTCCCGGAAGCAGGGGTGCCGATAGTGCTATTGGCTCCGATTCCCGAGGGGGAAGAGGTCTACTCCAGGGTAAGTTCGCTGTAAATGTTCGTGTTTTTATCCACCTGGATGGCGCTGTACGCTCCAGCCATGCCGTCTCCGGAAAGCCATCCCGCTCCGTCCCGGACGATGATATTGCAGAACAGTAGACCGCCTTGGAGCAGCAACCCGCTTAGCCCGAGCCGAAATAGCCCCTGATGAGACGAGAATTCTGCTGAGTAGTATAGAGAGCCACTATGGAAGAAGTGTCGCAAATGCAACGGAAAGGAAACAAGTGAGACAGACAACTACATTTTTGTCGGCCCGCTGCGAATTCCAGTGACAAGGTGCACCCGACAAGATGTTCCGCACCATGGCGCAGTAGCGACCAGCGTCCTTAATTTTTAGAATTTTCCAGGCTGGACCAATAGTTGCAGTACTACTTATCAATACAACGTCAGCTGAGCTGACAATGGGTGTTCCGCCACGGAATGGAAAATAAAATTACCTGTGGCCAAAATCTAACATAGCGATGGTGAGGAATATGTCAAAAAAGAACGTTGAAGAATTGTTGATTGCAGGTGGGGCTGATGAAAACCTCCGCACGAAATATGATGCCCTGAAAACGAAAGAAGAATTTATCGTCTTGGCTCAAGCAGACGGCTATGTCTTTTCCGTACAGGATTTAGACGACGTACTCCGGGAATCAGGGGACTCTTTCGAATCCTTCGGCAATCCAGCCAAACGGATCATCTGGTGGAGTTAACCTGAACCATTGGGGAAGAAACTATTGACCATTTATAACCCAGGATGATTTTTTAATAAAAATCTCCGGGAAATGGCTCATCATGCCGCTGCAGAGGCATCTGGCCCTTTGTTTATCGCATGACCTCCCTTCTCACTGGCGAGCCGGTAGGAAAGAGACGTTCGGACCAGGGCCGCGAACCACGGTAAGGGACATGGAGGGCAGCGTGATCCCTGCTGCAAATCCAGTGGCTACCTGAAAATGCTGGGGAGGCTCGCTTAGGGTGGGATGCCCCTTGGCGCCATTGGGCTGCCAGGTATATTGCTGTGACGAATACTGGACTACCTCAAGTGGCCCGCTCCACGGGCTCCCCTCAGCACCCAGGCTGTCAAACCGGACCTGGCCCAGAGTGACGGGCTCCACGCTCTTGTTGAGCACCAGCACCGCCCAGTGACCATCTGGCCGGTGGACCACATAGGCGGTGACATCGTTGGCAACCTTTTCGCCTTCCATGACCGCGGCACGGAACAGCTGGTGCGGCGCATTGGTGGGCTCAGCCCATTCCTCCACCAGCATTTTGGCGCCGTAGTAGGCGGGAAGCCGCCACTTGACTTTGCCGTTGCTCCCCACCTGAAACATCATGAGGTTACCCCACAGCATGTCCGGGTGAATGCAGTCCATTTCGCGGATAGGCTCATTCGGTTCAAGGCCATAAAAATATGCGGTTGTACCGCCCAGAGTCAGGAATTGAGCAACGATCTCCGCATTCAGGAGGGCACCGGGCAAGTCCACCTCCGGCTGCCCCGCGAACGAAGAGTAGCCGTATTCGCCCATGATCCACGGGATGTTGCGGGGGACGCCCTCCTTTTCGAGAAGCTCGAAGGCATTTTTCATCAAAAACGTCTGGGTGATCAACTGCTCTGCCGGCGGCTGGCACACCTCGTCGAACGGATACCATTCAAAAGAAAAAAAGCCGAAATCGTTCAGCCGCTTGCGCTCGCGCAGATAGTCGAAAAATCGTTTCAGCCAGGAATGTTCACCTTTCTCATCGACAATAGTCTTCCATCCACCCACTTCTGATTGAAAACATGGACCGCCTGTGATCAGGGTCGGATCGATTGCATGGATGACCTTAGCAAATTGCAGGTAGAGGGCCCCGTAATGTTCCGGGCTAACGGTCTGGCCGTCAGGCTCCTCCCCCAATTCGATTTGGCGCATCGGGAACCCCCGGGATTTCAAAAAGCGAATCTCAGCTGCCGCATTTTCCGGGGTATCATAGAGCATGGCCACCGGAGTCAGTATAGGATTGCCCCTCCCCAGACCCGAGGCCAGAATTCGATCAAAACCGGGGTGCGCGGATTTAGGGTTGCGGTCAACCGCCCGATGCCAGGGATCGGTGGAGGAGACGACCATCAGGGTCTGACGTTTATTGGAGGCACCGTGCCTGATGCTGTCCTTGAGCTTGCCCTTTTTGTCAAGGACCCCCATATACAGTTCCCGGATAGCATAGCCGAGCCGATCGCGCACATCCCTACTTTGCGGCGCCGTCCCAGAGGAAGCACGCAGGAGGAGGCGAACAAACCGAACGGAAACCGGGGCCTCTTCGAGTCGCAACAGAGTGTCGCCCCCCTTGCCGTCCTGAATCCGGCCCTGAGCGAAAGGGCGCCAGACCCCGGCGTTCAAATGGTTGAGATCGTCGGTTTCTTCGCCCTCCCAGTATTGGACCTCGTACGAAGTCGCATAGGGCTCACCCCAGAGGATGCGCAGCGTATTCACCTCGCATAGTTTGCCCAGGTCGATGAGCACCCATTGGGGATAACGCCCATTGTCTTCGCCGGTGAAATGCGCATCGAGATAGGGATTACTCTTCCAGAAAGTGTTTTGATCGCCATCGTCGAGCCGCGAGTAGCCGGTGTTTCCCGCCTGATCGATGGTGCTGCCCCGGCGGGGCAACTTATAACCAAAGGATTTCAACAGGGGCGCCTTCGCTGTCTCGCTCGATGTCCAGTAGCCCTCCTGTTTTGCGGCATCGCTCCATGAACCGGCCTCATTCCAATGCCACGCTTCAATGCCAAGTTCGGTCCGTAAACGGTAGGCCAGCCTCCGGTAGGGCGCCCCTGCCATAGCCTTGAGATTTTCAGGGATATAGGTTCTGTCCAGATCCTTTTCCTCAAGACCGTCGAGACCGGCTCCGAATGCTTCATCCGGAGTAAAAGACGCGACCGGGCTTGCTGCCTCAATGCGGATGGCAACAGCTTCCCGATCAGTGCCGCAGGAAACATCTGCGGTCAACAGAGCCGCCAAGAGCACTGTGGCGACTATCCCAAAAAAACGATGGAGATGGAGCATCTTATCCTCAACACAAGTGGCAATCTGCAATATTCTGGTGGCAGGCCAACGGCGATCTGGTCCTTGACCAGGAACGCCGATCCCGCAGGGTTCGGTTCACGTAAAGCCCACTGCGATTACAGGGCATCGACAAACACCTGGGTGCTGTAATCCTTGACCGGCAAGGGTGTCAAGACTTTCGAGGCACCCGGAAGGCGACGGATATATTGTAAAAAAGCCTCCGCATAATCCAGACCGACTTCTATCCGCCTTTCTCCGGCAACTTTTCTCAAGGCAGTATACGAATCATTGCCATCGGCAAGAAACGAAATCGTGGCAACCTTGTAAGTTTTATTGAGATCAAAAGGTTGATAGGAACCGTCCGCAGCCCTAAGTTCAAGCTTGGATAAACGCGAGCCCTTGGGCTGGTTCAAATCCAGGTTCCAGCGCAGACCGCCGGTATAGGGATAGCAACCGGTATTGAGGGTCGGGCCGACCACGCCTTCCACGGCGTCTTCCAGAGCCTCTTTGATTTCAGCGCCGGTGGCATTGAGCTGCACCAGGGTATTTTTAAAGGGCAGCACTGTATAAACATCTTTAATGGTGACCTTGCCGGGCGGGAGGTCGATCCGCACCCCGCCGCCGTTTTGGATCGAGAGATCGGCATTAAAGTAGGCCTTCCCCTGTTGCAGGAAGGCTTCGGCCACGATCTGCTGGATATCACCGCCGTGAGCGTTCACCCTTGCGTTTCGGTTGCAGACATCGCCCAGAGTGGAGCGCGAGACATCTCGTTTGCTGCCCGGCACCCGACGCAGGCAGAGATTATCCTTGGTCTCTGCGACCTCAGTGGCCCCCAGCGCTTCTTTTTGTCTATGATAAGGAGCAAGGATGGCGGTTGCGGTCGGGTCAGGAACCGCAATCCGCAATAGTTTGCTGGCGGCAATGTCAGCACGGATGGCGGCGGTCTCAACAGGCGTGAGCATGGCAGCGTCCGGCCGGCTGAAGTTGTCGCCAATCAGCAGCCAGGGGGTGCCCGAACAGCGGGTAACCTCCCCATGGCTGTCGAAACTGACCTTGGCCTCCCCTACCACATAGCCGTACTGCCAGGCCTGGACGATACAGACCGGCCTGCCGTCTTTGTCCGTGCTGCGGGTGGGGTACGGCCCTTCCGGCGACATGCCGTACTCCTTCAGGGACTCGGGCCCGAGCAAAGTGTGCGAATCCGCTCCCACCACCACATCGACCCCGTGGAGTTTTTTCACCAGGGCCTGATCGGCTTCATATCCGATGTGGGTCGAGAGGATGATCTTGTTGACACCTTGCGCCGTGAGACGATCAATCTCCGCCTGGGCCGCCGTGGCCTCATCAACAAAGGTAGTGTCACTGTTGGGCCGGGAAGAGTTTTTGGTCTTGCCGGCAACGGTCAAACCGATCACCCCTATTTTCTGACCGCTGCGCTCGATAATCACGGAAGGCTGCGCCGTTTCCGGGGCCAGGGTCCCGGCCATGGGCGAACTGGGACCAAAGCGGACATTGGCGCTCAGAACCACAGTTTTGCAGGTGCCCGCATGGAGAAAACCGATGAATTTTTTCACCCCGGCATCGGTATTGTCAAATTCATGGTTGCCAAGGGTGAAGGTATCAAAACAGATGGTATTCATCAGGTCGGCATCGGCCTTGCCTTCGTTCAGGGTATAATACAAATCTCCGGTGCTGGCGTCGCCGCTATGGATTTTGATGACGTTGGCAGAACCCTTTTCCAGCTCTTTCATGACAGCGGTGATCCGGGGAAAACCGCCGCGATCGACATTGATCGCCTCGCGCCTGCCAGCCCGGGTGGCCAAGGACAAGGTGCTGTTTTCCGCATCGAGATGGGAGTGATGATCGTTAATGTGCAGGACGGTCAACTCAAACGGAGGGGTGGTTGCAGCTGCGCCACCCGGCTGGGGCGGGCTGGTGGGATGGCCACACCCGGCAGCGAGAACAGCCAGGCTCAGGATAAGCACTTTGATTTTGCGGGTCATACTTACTCCGAACTCATTAAAAGTCTTGTTTTCAGCGCACCCGACGGCGCAACCCTCTGCTTACATGCGGTTTGGCTGCTCACTCTTGCGCCGGCAGCTTACAATGCATTGTCCAATCAAAAAACCCCCGATCAGCCAAAGCCAACCAGGGGTCCATGCGGTCTGCTTTCCAACTTTTACCAGGAATAGCTGACGCCGGCGTTGGCCATCTGATTAAACTGGCCATTGCTGGGGACCGCACTGACGCCGGCCTTGACCACCCAATCGTCTTTCACCCGGGCGCTCATGCCAACAGCTAAAGAGGCCTCGCCACCATAAATGCCGGTGCCCGCACCCACCGAGAATTTTTTCCCTGCGTCCACCTGAGGTATGGATGCCAAGCCAGCGGCCATAGCCAGTCCGGAATTCAGCTGACGAAAGTTGACAGCATCGAATTCAGAGGTGCCGTCGGCAACCCCATGGACTTGAACCGGCGCGCCGGTCTGGGCATTGGAGAAGGTGGCGCCGTAGTCGTTCAAGGTGAGGCTGGAGGAATGGATACCGCCGGACAGCGTTGATTGCTCTTCAGTGACCACCAAACCATGGGTTTCGCCAATACCGTTGGTCAAGGTCAGCGAGGCGGAGGTCTGATTGACGGTGCCCGTGGTGATTCTCCCATTGGCATCAACGCTGGCGCCTGGTCCTCCACTGTTGGCAATCGACATCTGGCCATTGGTGGCCTGGTTATTAAGAATCGATTGGCCTGAGGTGACGGTGGTGGTGGCCGAAGTGTTGGAGGTGTACACCAGGGTGCCGTTAATGTAGGTGTTGCCATTGATCAGCGTATTCCCTTCCAGGCGGTTGACGTAGGAGGCCCCGGCGATATTCTGCCGGCTTGCTGCATCACCCACATTGTTCAACTGATTGCTCAGCGTAGCCGGGTTGGTAGAAAGCGTCTGGGTTGCACTCGTGGCCGTCAGGCCGCTGGCCGTGGCGCCAGTTCCTGAACGGAGATTGGCCGTGCCGTTCACCAGTGAGAGTGAGCTGTTGCCGCCATACTCATTCACGGCGCTGCCTAGATTGGTATTGCCAATGTTATTGGTGCTTACATGGGCGGCGTCGCTGCCGATGTTGTTGGTAGCCCCGTTAAGACTGGAGTTACCGTTAATAGTTGCGCCGTTACCAACATTAAGACTTCCCCCAATTATATTGCCGGAGGTTGAGAGACTCCCTCCATTGATGTTGTCGGTGGCATTGATGGATGTGGCACCGCTTATGGCCCCGGCATTGGTGATACCGTCTAACCCATAGGAAGAGAGGTCTAGAGGGCGTAACGCCCACAGGTTGCCTGAGGTCGCACCAATCAAGGCGGTCGCCGAGACCATGAGCGCCAAGGGCCGCAATTGTACCCTTCGCCCGGCTTGCTGATTTCTGATTTTTTTCTGCATTGTCTGCTCTCCTGGTAATTGGTAATTGGCAATTATTGTACAACTTCTTTTTTTATCGATACGCAGCCCGTACCCGCCGGCATCAGGAAAACCTTGGTCCAGATGCCGCCGTCGAGCACAGTAATAGTCTTGGCCAGGGAGCCGACCCGCTGGAGTCCCGCAAAATTTTGAGCCGCCACCGCGTCGCAGGGCCTGTTCCAGTAGATGACGCTCTCGTACTCCCCGCCGCAGCCGTTGGCCTGGTTGGGGGCAACGCTGGTGCTGACGTAGGCAGCAGGCACTTTGGCCGTGGCCGGGATCTCCAGGGAGAGGGAAATCAGCCGCTGATTCTGATCAGTAGGAGGAATGAAGAGGAGGGCGCCCACCCCCTGGTAGTTGCCGCCAGTGAGAAAGTTGGTCACCTGATTGATCCGGGCGCCGCAGGCCTGCACGCCTGCTCTGATCGCCGTCTGGGCAAGGGTATTCACGGCGCCGGGGGCCGGTTGGGGTGCCGACACCTGTGCCGGGGGAGGCGTAGGAACCGCAGCACCTTTATTGGCTGCGCAGGAGGGGATCGCTGCCAAGAGGAGTAAGGCCATAAGGAGTGTTGTTTTGCAATGGGCGTTTTCCAGCATGGGCTATCCTTCACCAGGTTATTTTAATCTCAGTCATCAGGCGTAGCAAAATGCCGTCTCCGCCTGCGCCAGAAGGGGCTTCCTGACACCCTTCCCTGCTGTACAACCCACTATTGGGTACCATTCGACCGGTGCGCATGACGGGCAGATGCTCTTTGGGGAGCACCTTGAAAGTATCACCGCTGATATTCCTAGGATAACGCTTCATTTTCCTTAGTCTTTTAAACTCAAAAAGACAACTTTACCATTATTTTATCTAGTTGAAGCGTATCCGCGAATCCCTCCCAGGCAAGGGTCTAACCCAGGGTATATGGCAACATATTGGTTCTGTTGAAGATAGCATCGTTCTATCGGAAAGTGGATCAGGCCGCTCTAGGTCTTGGTCTGGGCTACCGGCAAAACCTTCTTGAATTTTACCGGTCTTTCGGGTAGCCTGCTTAAAATTTTTTCTAACTTTGCCTTCTACTTAAGAGATTTTCGTGACAAAATCAATCCAACTGACTGAGAAATCCAAAATACGGGAAAATGTTGAGGCAATTATTATTGCCGTTCTTCTCGCCCTGTTCATCCGGACCTTTGTCGTCCAGGCCTTCAAGATCCCATCCGGTTCAATGCTGCCAACGCTGCAAATCGGTGATCACATTCTGGTCAGCAAATTCATCTACGGTATTAAAATGCCGTTCACGGGTGCGACCCTAATACCGATCACGAATCCCAAGCCCAGCGATGTGGTGGTCTTTCAGTTCCCTAAAAATCCGGAACTGGATTATATTAAAAGAGTGATCGCCGTTGCCGGTGATATCGTTGAGATTCGGGACAAAAAAATCACGATCAACGGCAAGCCCCTTGTCGATACCCACGGAGTCTACAAAGACCCCACAATCCTGCCAGCCGCTGTTGCCCCGCGGGACAATTTCGGGCCGGTAACAGTGCCGGCGGGGAAAATCTTTGTCATGGGGGACAATCGGGACAACTCCTATGATGGCCGTTTTTGGGGCTTTGTCGATCTTAAGGCCGTTCGGGGCAAGGCCTGGGTCATCTACTGGTCGTGGGATGTACAGCAACCCCTGTTCTCGCTGGACCGGCTGCGTTCCATCCGTTGGAGCCGGTTGGGAGATTTCATTCATTGACCACCGGAGGCACCATGGCTACCGGCTACTTTTTCCCCCATCGCCACATCCTGGGAATGGAACAGCTCTCACCTGAGGATATTGCCTATATCCTCAACACGGCAGATTCCTTCAAGGAGATTTCAGCCCGACCGATCAAGAAGGTTCCGACCCTGCGCGGCCATACCATCATCAACCTTTTTTTCGAACCCTCAACCCGGACCCGCCTCTCCTTTGAGGTCGCGGCCAAACGGATGAGCGCCGACACCTTCAACATCAGCCCCTCCACCAGCAGCACCACCAAAGGGGAGACCCTGATCGATACCGCCAGAAATATCTCGGCAATGCATCCGGACATCATCATCATCCGCCATGCCTGTTCCGGTGCCCCGCATCTGCTGAGCCGATACGTCAACGCCGCGGTAATCAACGCCGGTGACGGCGCCCATGAGCATCCGTCCCAAAGCCTGCTCGACCTCCTCACGGTCAAGGAGCACCGCAAGACCTTAAGCGGGCTGAAAATTGCCATTATCGGAGATATTTCCCATAGTCGGGTGGCACATTCTGATATCGTCGGGTTTACCAAGATGGGCTCGGAGGTCTATGTCTACGGACCTGCAACCCTTATTCCCAGGGGCATCGACCAGCTGGGCGCCGTGGTTTGCACCTCCCTGGAGCAGGCCGTTCTCGACGCGGATGTGGTGATGACGCTGCGCATCCAGAAAGAACGGCAGAATGATCCGCTCCTGCCTTCTCTGCGCGAATATGCTCAGCAGTTCGGAATCTCCCGCAGTGTGTTGCAGCTCGCCCGTCCCGAGGCCCTGGTTATGCATCCCGGTCCGGTCAACCGCGGCGTCGAGTTGAGCCCGGATGTCGCCGACGGGCCGCAATCCGTTATTCTCGATCAGGTGACCAACGGCGTGGCGGTCCGAATGGCCCTGCTGTACCTGGTTATGGGCAATGCCTGATGCTGCTCTTCTCCGGTTCACCTTTCTGTTCTTTTCCTGAGGCCTACTGCCGATGCAAACGACCTGGCGCATAAAAAACGGCCGGATCATTGATCCACTCAACCAGACCGACCAGATCAGGGATCTGCTCATTATTGACGGTCGCGTCGCCCTGCCGGATCAGCCTGTGCCCCCGGATGTTGCCGAGATCGATGCCGCGGGCTGGTGGGTGGTTCCCGGTTTAACGGATATGCATGTCCATCTTCGCGAACCAGGCGAAGAATACAAGGAAGACATTCTTTCCGGCGCCAGGTCCGCCGCTGCCGGTGGCTTCACCGGAGTTGCCTGCATGCCCAACACCAATCCGGTCAACGATTGCAAGGCCGTCACGGCTTTGATCCTTGCCCGGGCGGCCCAGGCTGCTGTCCGGGTTTATCCCGTGGGAGCCATCAGCAAGGGGCTTGCGGGGCAGCAACTGGCCGAATACGGGGAGATGCGGGCCGCGGGCGTGGTTGCGGTTTCCGACGACGGCCGGCCGGTCCGCGACAGTCAGTTGATGCGCCGCGCCCTGGAATATGCCGGCGATTTCGGACTCACTGTCATCGCCCACAGTGAAGAGCCGAGCTTAAGCAGCGGGGTTATGAACGAAGGGGCAATGTCGACCCGGCTCGGTTTGAAGGGCATTCCCACTGCCGCTGAATCGATCATGGTCTACCGGGAGATCGCCCTGGCGGAGTTCACCGGCGCCAAGGTCCATATTGCCCATGTGAGCACCGCCATGTCCCTTGAGCTGATCCGAGCGGCCAAAGCGCGCGGGGTCCGGGTAACCGCAGAAACCGCGCCCCATTACTTCACCCTCACCGATGAGGCCGTGGCAGGCTATGACACCAACACCAAAATGAACCCCCCGCTGCGCTCCGCAGCGGACAGGGAAGCTATCCGGCTGGCCCTGGCAGATGGCACACTTGACGCAATCGCCACGGATCACGCCCCCCATTCCATCCTGGAAAAAGAATTGGAATTTGATGCTGCGGCCAACGGCATCATTGGCTTGGAGACAGCCCTGCCTCTGGCGCTGGCGTTGGTCCGCGACCAGGTGATCGACGCCCGGCGGCTGGTGGAATTGCTGGCGGTCAATCCGGCGGCTATTCTCGGCATTTCAGCCGGTACTCTGAGTCCCGGGGCGGCGGCCGATGTCACCCTCATCGACCCGGAACGCGAATTTCTCTACAGCGAAGATCAAATGTTTTCGAAGAGCTGCAACACCCCCTTTCTCGGCTGGCGGCTGCAAGGCCGGGCGGTGCTGACCATGGTCGGCGGCGAGATCCGGCATACCCTGCTGGCTTGAACCAGAGCCGGTTACCGGCGAGCAATGCCCCCCACATATCCCGCCGGATCGATCAGCCCGGCATCGTCAAACCCCTTGAGCCTGAGCCTGCAGGCGTCGCAACGACCACAGGCCAGGTCCCCCACCGGATCATAGCAACTGTGGGTCAGGCTGTAGTCCACCCCCAGTTGTTGTCCCTGGAGAATGATCTCTTTTTTGCTCATCTGCAGCAACGGGGCGTGAAAGCGAAACGGTTTCCCCGTTATCCCGGCTTTGGTCCCAAGATTGGCCATCTGTGCAAACGCCTCCAAAAACTCCGGTCGACAATCCGGGTAGCCGCTGTAATCGACCGCATTGATGCCCAGAAAGATATCCGAGGCCTCCAGGACCTCGGCCCAGGAAAGGGCGTGGGCGAGAAAAATAATATTTCTTCCGGGGACATAGGTGACCGGTATATCCTTTTCCATGGCCGCAAAAGGCCGGTCCTTCGGCACCTCCGTCGCGGTTGTCAGGGCTGAGCCGCCGATGGCATCGAGATCGACCCGCAAAACAAGATGGCGTGGCACCCCGTAGTGCACGCAAATCCGCCGGGCGCGCTCCACTTCAATGATTTGACGCTGGCCGTATTGGAAACTGAGACAGTTGCAGCAAAACCCCTGGGACCCGGCAAGGGCCAGGACCGTGGTGGAGTCAAGACCACCGCTCAATAACACGACCGCTTGTTGCTTGTTCATAACGATTTGTCCACAGTTTAAGAGATAAAAAAGGGGATTTTTCGGGCAAGGGTAACGGAATCGGGGCAAACATTGGCCTGATAAGCCAGGAATTGCACGCCTCGCGCCCTTGCCCAGGCAACGGTTTGAGCATACACCGGATCGATATCCGCAGCAGGCTGAAAGCTTGTCACATCGCTGCGTTGAATGCAGAACAAAACAGCGGCCCCGAACCCTGCCTCTGCGAGCCGGACCAGTTCATGCAGATGCTTGGTGCCTCGCACCGTGACCGCATCCGGAAACGAGGCAATCCTCCTCTCCGCCAGGCTGCAATTTTTCACTTCAAGATAGATGCTCCCCTGCTCGGTTTCAAGGAGAAAGTCCAGGCGGCTTTTCCCGGAAACCACAACTTCAGGGGTAATGGTGCGGATTCTACCAAATTCCTGAACCACACCCTGCTCCAGGCCTTCCCTGACGATCCTGTTGGTTCTGCCGGTGTGCACCCCTATCCAGATGCCCTGATGCTGCACCATTTCCAGGGTCCAGGCATATTTCCTCTTCGGTCCATCGGAATAGCTGAGAACCACGGGACTACCCGGTTGCGAGCAGCCCCGCATGGAACCGGAATTGGGACAATGAACGGTCAGCGTCTGCTGATCAGGAAGCAGAACATCGGCAAGAAAACGTTGGTACCGTTTTAGTAAAATTCCGGTTTGGCGAATCGAGGGCAGCAGCATGGCCAATAACGAAGGGAGTGCCTAGGCAGAGGTGAAAACAGCTTTGTGAGCAACAAATGGCACGAGAAATCTGGAAAGTTTAGGCGGGAAGGTGGTAATTATTACCCAAATCAGGTATCTTTTCAGTTATGTTGTGTAGACAGCTTCGGCGGCGGACCGACGGCGCAAAACGGGTCTTTTGTACTACCCCTGCAGAGGGATGCTCCGGACCCATTTTTGCCACAATTTTGTTATTGTTATAAAATTTATAAGGTTTCCCCCGCTGAAAATCAAAGCATAGGTTTAATCTTTCTTGGCATATAACAACTTCTCACCTCTATTCCAACCGTAAAGGAGAAATTCCTGATGAAACTCGGACTTAATGGCCTTGGACGAATTGGTAAATTATCATTGTGGCATCATGTCTCCCGCCAGTTTTTCTCGGAAATTGTCGTCAACCTGGGGAGGAATGTAGGGGCAGGGCTTGAAGACATCGCGGCAGCCATTGAGAAAGACTCCACCTACGGACGGCTCAGCCTGTACCTCCATGGATGCAAGGGCGGGCGGGTGATTGAAAATTTGAATGAGGCCAATGGATCCATGACCATCAACGGCGTCCCGGTCACTTTCCTCCGCAAGGCGAGAAATCCCAAGGATATCGATTGGCAAGGCAATCAGGTACAACTGGTGGTGGACACCACCGGTGCATTCAAGGATCCCACTGCCGATGCCTCCGAAGGCAAAGGCTCGGTGCGCGGGCATTTGCAAGCCGGCGCCGAAAAGGTCATGGTCTCCGCTCCGTTCAAGATCCAGGCCAAGGGGCTGGATATGCCCGAAGATGCGGTGACCACGGTCATGGGGATCAATGACGACGATTATGACCCGGCGCGGCACAATATAATCTCCGCGGCCTCCTGTACCACCACCTGTCTTTCCTATATGATCAAACCGCTGCTCGACCATTTCGGTGCCGGGAGGATGCTCTCCGCCTCCATGGTCACGGTTCACGCCGCTACCGGCACCCAGCAGGTGCTCGACCGGTTGCCGGGATCCGGGGCTACGGATCTGCGGAAAAACCGCTCCATCCTCAACAATATCATCCTGACCACCACCGGCGCTGCCAAGGCTCTGGGACTCGTAATTCCCGAGATGAAATCCATTGGTTTCATTGCCGAGTCGGTGCGCATTCCGACTTCCTCCGGTTCCTTGATCGTGCTGGTGCTTAATTTACAGGATGAACTGGACAACCCCATCAAGCGCACTCTGCTCAATTCGATCTATGAAGAGTACGCCAAAACCAGCCCATACCTGATCTACTCAACGGAGCAGAATGTCTCCTCCGATATCATTGGTATGCCCAAGGCCGCAGTTGTCATTGAGTCCACGGAAACCCACACCCGGACCGCCTCTATCAGGGTAAATCTGCAAAATTTAAAAAATTTCAAATTTGAAGCAGGCACCATCCAGCCTATCCTCGAGGTGCCGCTCACCCAGGCAGTCATTTATGGCTGGTATGACAATGAACTGGGCAGCTACACCAATATGCTCGGAGAATTGACGACCTCTGTTGCCGAACGCATGGTGTGAAAATTCGAACATTGCAGGCCGTCGATCTCCCCGCGGTACTGCGCATCGAGCAAGAGGCCATGACCCATCCCTGGCACGAGGCACAGATAATTGGAGAAATACAAGTCGACAATGGGGTGTGCCTGGTTGCGGAGCACAACGGCCAAGTTCGCGGTTATGCCTTTTTCAGGGTTTGCACCCCGGAGTGTGAATTGCTCCGCCTCGCTGTAGCCCCGAAGTGGTGGCGTCACGGGGTGGGCAGCACTTTGCTGGAACACGCGCTGCTTTTTTTTTCAGGCCAGGGATATGCAACCTGTTTCCTGGAGGTCCGCTCTTCCAATAGAGAGGCGCGCCGCCTCTATGGGAAGACTGGTTTTCTTCAAATAGGGATTCGAAAAAACTATTATTGTCAACCGGCGGAAGATGCCCTGCAGCTTTGCAGGAATCTGATCGACACCAGTGGAGGAAACCCTTGAAGACATTACGAGATATGGACCTGGCAGGCAAAAAGGTTTTGGTGCGGGTGGATTTCAACGTCCCCATGAATGAACAGGGAGAAATTACCGACGACCTGCGAATTCGAACCGTTCTCCCAACCCTGCAGTATCTGGTCTCCCAGAAAGCAAAAGTGATCATCTGTACCCATATGGGACGGCCGAAAGGGCAGCGTGTGGGGAAATATTCATTGGCTCCGGTGGCGGCCTATACCGCAAAGATGTTGGGGCAGCCTGTGCCGCTTGCTCCCGATTGCATTGGTCCGGAGGTGGAAACGGCAGTCAACGGCTTGCGGGATGGCGACATCCTTATGCTGGAGAATTTACGGTTTCATCCCCAGGAGGAGCAGAACGATCCGGATTTTTCCCGCCAGTTGGCTGCGGTGGCGGATGTCTATGTCAACGATGCCTTTGCGGTTTCCCATCGTGCCCATGCTTCGGTGGTCGGGGTGACCGCGTACATCAAGGAGAAGACCGCCGGATTTCTGCTCCAGAAAGAAATGGAATATTTTCACCGCTCTATCGATCATCCGCAACGCCCCTTGGTGGCCATCGTTGGCGGCGCAAAGGTTTCAGGCAAACTTGAGGCCCTGCAGAATATGCTTGATCGCGTGGATTGCATGATTATCGGCGGCGCCATGGCCAATACCTTTCTTAAAAGTCAGGGTCATTCGGTCGGCGCCTCCAAGGTTGAGGACGATTTACTTGTCAAGGCCACGGACCTGCTCAATCAGGCGCGGGAGAAAAAGGTGAAAGTGTACCTTCCGGTCGATGTCGTTGTTGCCGATCGTTTTGCCCCGGATGCCATCTGCAAGCAGGTTACCATCCAAGATATACCTGCAAACTGGATGGCCCTGGATATCGGACCGGCGACGGTTCTCTGTTTCAACGAGGTTTTGGCCGATGCGAAAACCATTGTATGGAACGGTCCCATGGGGGCTTTTGAGATGGATGCCTTTGCCCGCGGCACCATGGCCCTGGCACATACTGTCGCGGCCTCCCATGCGCTGAGCGTTACCGGTGGCGGCGACTCCAATGCCGCCATTACTCTTTCCGGCGAGGCCGATAATATTTCTTATATGTCTACCGGGGGTGGCGCCTTTCTCATGCTGATGGAAGGCAAGGAGCTACCGGGAATCAAGGCATTAGGCTGACACCGCAAAACGGAGCGAGTGGATGCTCATGCACCGAACTCGAGATACTCAAATGAGGAGAAAACCATGAACAGGCGCCCGTTGATTGCCGGCAACTGGAAAATGCACTTGACGCTCGATGAAGCCGTGCAACTTGCCCGGACTATAGCTGCTGCCTCTGGTCAATGCACAGATCGCGACATCATGATAGCTCCCCCGTTCACTGCCCTGGCCGCAGTTGTCACTGCTGTGAAAGATTCTAAAATCCTGGTCGGGGCGCAAAACGTCGCCTGGGAAAAGGAGGGGGCCTACACTGGAGAAATATCTCCAGTCATGCTCAAAGATTTGGGTGTGCACTTGGCGATCATTGGTCATTCTGAACGGCGACTGATTTTTGGCGAAAATAATGTCATGATCAATCACAGGCTCCGAACCGCCCTGGAAATGAATATTGAGCCGATCCTCTGTATAGGAGAAACTCTGGAGGAACGGGAGGCGGGATCAACCTTTACAGTGCTCGAAAGGCAGTTGCGCGAGGGACTGAAAAATGTGGACAAAGAGCAGGCGGCACGGGTGATATTGGCCTATGAACCTGTCTGGGCCATAGGTACAGGGAAAACTGCTACCAAGGAACAGGCCCAGGAAATTCACAGGTTTCTCCGAGAACTGCTGACAGATTTATACGAGAAAAATATTGCTCAAACCATAAGAATACTGTACGGTGGTTCGGTTAAACCTGAAAATATTGACGACATCATGGCGCAGCCTGACATCGACGGCGCCCTTGTTGGCGGCGCAGCGCTGAAAGCCGAATCGTTTAAACGGATTATTTGTTTTAGATGACAACCTTACTTATAGTAATTCATTCTATTGTTTGCCTGTTTCTCATCTGCATCGTTTTATTGCAGCATGGTAAGGGCGCAGATGTAGGGGCGTCTTTCGGCGGTTCGAGTCAATCGCTTTTTGGAACAGAGGGCCCCCTTCCCTTATTAAATAAAATCACCACGTTGGCGGCGATTATATTCATGGGGACTTCGATTACGCTGGCCTATCTTTCCGCCAATAAAAGCACAGGGTCAGTGATGAGTGAGATCAAGGTTCAGCAACAACAACAAACTCCAGTCGAGCAGGCTCCGATAGCGGTTCCCATGCCTCAAGCTAAGCCTCCTGTCTCTGAGCTACCCAAAGAGGGGCAAAAAAAGTCTGAAACTAAATAGAATTGAGTGCCGAAGTGGTGGAATTGGTAGACACACTATCTTGAGGGGGTAGCGGCCCACGGTCGTGCGAGTTCGAGTCTCGCCTTCGGCACCATCCTAACATCCGGTTAAGTCCGGAGCAGTCCTGAAGGTCCAGTTTTACTGGGCCTTTTCCTTTTTCATTGTCCTAGTACGTCCGTTTTGATACGCTGAAGTCCTACACTCATGGGGACACTTTTGGGGATATATCACAACCCCAAAATAGCGTATCCCCAAAACGGAGCCAACCATTATGCCTAAACGGATCATCCCGTTATCTGAGCTCGATGTTAAAACTGCAAAGCCTGCCGCCAAGGACTACACCTTGTATGACGGAGGCGGACTCATGCTTTTGGTGAAAAAGACCGGAGGCAAACTCTGGCGCTTCAAATATCGTTTCAATGGTCTCGAAAAAAGAATGGCAATGGGTGCATATCCCGAAATATCCCTAAAAGATGCTCGCCAGAAACGAGAAGTATCCCGAAAACAAGTCGCAAGTGGCATTGATCCTGCCATTGAAAATAAACAACAAAAAGAAACTGCTGTCTCAAAATCTGAAACATTTTCCGTCGTGGCCAGGGACTGGCTCGACCGCCAAGATGAAAGAATTTCGGAGACCCACTCCAAGAGGATCTGGCGATCTTTTGAAAAAGATGTTCTGCCGGCTATAGGCGAAGCCCCAATCGCCGAAATTACAATACCGATACTAGTCGACGTTATTCGTGCCATAGAAGACCGTGGTGCAGGAGAGACTGCCTCAAAAGTATTACAGTGGATAGCGGCCATCTTCCGCTATTGCCTCCACACCGGCCTACTAGTCTCTAACCCAGCTAGCGATATGCGTGGCATCTTAAAGTCAAGAAGCGTTACCCATCGCGCCATGCTGGCCCCTCGTGAAATTCCAGAATTTTTCAATCGTCTAAATAATTATAACGGTGAACCATTAACCAGGCTGGCCCTTGAGCTCTTGATTCTAACCCTCTCTAGAACAGGGGAGGTTCGAGGCGCAAGATGGGAAGAGTTCGACCTGGCCCAGCGTGAATGGAAGATACCAGGTGAACGGATGAAGATGAAAGCCCCCCACATCGTTGCCTTGAGCAACCAATCGCTGGCGGTCCTTGAACAAATCAAAGAATTCTCTGGTGAACAGGGACTTCTGTTTCCTGGTCGAAATAACCGAAACAAACCCTTTTCCGAAAATACCCTCTTGTATGCCATGTATCGGCTGGGTTACCATGGCCAAGCTTGTGTTCATGGATTTCGCGCCCTAGCCTCGACGATCCTGAATGAAAAAGGCTTTGACGCTGATGTCATTGAGAGGTGCCTTGCCCACGTTGAGCAAAACAAGGTCAGGAAAGCATACCACCGGGCCGAATATCTTGAAGGACGGCAAGAGATGTTGCAGTGGTGGGCGGATCATCTTGATGAACTCAAGGCAAGGTGAAATCAATTCCATTCAAGGCTGTGGCTAAATAACCATCGTCCCATACCTCTTTATTGGAGAATCGCGAAAACGACCATTGCGACAGCGAACTACTTTGTACTGAAAATTCAGTGAATATAAATTCATGATTTTGCACTGGCTAGGATGCTAACCTAACAGCCGTTACACAGGCGGCCTGTCAATGTAGTTATCACAGGGTAACATTATAGGAGATGTGACAATGGCTTCGCAAGGAAAAGCAGGCGGTAATAAGTTGTTTAAATTGAAAAAATGGGTGACTTTACCGGAGGCAGCTCGATATTTATCGCTCCTCTTCGGTGAGGAAGTAAACGAGGCCGAGGTGTTGAGCTTGGCCCTTGATGATAACTTGAAGCTGTCCGTTAATATTCTGCACGGAACATTTGCAAAACCCTGCCTGGGTACTACTACTGATTTAAAAGAATTCCAGGTTAAAAAGGGCGAATCCTATACGTTGGGGACGATATTAAAGGCTGAGGACAACGTAGTTAATCTAACTGGCATTTATGATTTGCCCATGATAGGTGCAGAGAAGAATGATATAAAGCTTAAGTGGCAGCAACTTATAAGCGACTCCATGGGAGAATATATCAACTTGCAGGAAACTGTCGTAGAAGGTCAGGATGGGAAACTGTATCTTCTGCAAAAGATTTATTTTAATGAACCTCAGATGAACTCAGTGGACGATGATTCTACTAATGAGCTTAACTTTTTAAGCAGTTATGGTCCGGCAAACGGTTTGCCCGAAGATAGCATACTCGTTGTACGTACAAGCGCTTTGCATGAACTAGAGGAGAGGCTCGCTGCCGAAGAGCCTGGGGAAGAAAAGCAACAAAGCGAAAAAGAAGAAAAAACCAACTTGCATATCATTGCAGCGCTTCTTCAGATAATCAAGTCCAATAAAATATTTCAGACTGAAGGAGATCTCCGCGCCCATATAGCAGTACAATACGATGGAGTCTCTGGGTGCGCAGAAAGAACTCTTGCCGGAAGATTTTCAAAAGCTAAGAAACTGATTGCTGAGGCTTTTTCTAAGTAAGCCTCCCCCCTCTTAATCTTGCAGTTGCAACCCACCGTTGCAGCTGCAATGCCCCTCCCCCCTCCATTTTGTATCCTGTCAACGTTCCTCAACGGATAAATTGTTATCCCTTGGATGGATCCTTACCAATGACAGGAGAACAAAAACATGAACCACAATCCAATCCCCAACTCAGGTTATCTGCGCTTAGCTCAGATCATCGGCAATTCCGAAGTCCCCGGGATAATCCCTGTGTCCCGTACGACTTTCTTAGAAAACGTACGGACGGGTAGGTTTCCAAAGCCCATCAAACTGTCACCACGGTGCACAGCTTGGCGAGTATCAGATATACGTGCTTTGATGGACTTGTTGGACAAGGGAGGTAAATAATTATGACTAAGAAATTCGACAATACATTACTGCAAAGTCTGGTCCTTACCAGCGCTCCGGATAGTCTTGATAACATTAATTCTTCGAGCATCCGCATCACAAATGACCAATTCTTTGAGGCTATTTTTAAAGATGTTCCTGATAACCAACGTGCCCTTGTCTGCGGTTTTAAAGGCCACCCAGGAAAAGTTCCTTCAGCGAACTGGTTTGGACGGCCATATCTACCAGGCGAGACGTTATTCGATCCTGAAGAAAACAACTATTTCACCTTGGCTACCTTCGCTCGAGATTCGGAAGGGAAATATCGTCGACGCAAAAAGGACTTTAAGGCTCTGTACGCCGTGGTTCTGGATGATATCGGCACTAAGGCTGCAGGACTTGAACGGTTAACTCTCCCTCCATCTTGGCTGCTGGAAACGAGTCTAGGCAACTACCAGGCCGGATATATCTTTAAAGATCCGATCGTCGATGGTGTTACCGCTGTTCGTCTAATGAAATCAATTATTGCCGCTGGCCTATGTGACCGTGGCGCAGATGGTCCTTTGGCACGATTAGCCCGGCTGCCTTTAGGGGTTAATGGTAAACACGATCCGCCCTTTAAATGCCGATTGGTAGAATTGAACCCTGAATGTCGGTACACCGTTGATGAACTTGTTGATGGGTTGCAGTTTGATTTCAGTTTGATTGAGGAAAGACTTTTAGTCTCAAATCCCAGGAGTAATCAAGGATCTAAAGGGATCGATGACGAAATATATATTCCCCGATGTAAGGAGAATCCTGTCCTTGACAAGTTGAAAGACTCTGGACTTTATGAAGGCTCGCTGGGTGACGGTAAGCATGAAATAAAGTGTTTTCGGCAAGATACGCATACCGACGCCTTGGGTGGTGGAACAGCTTATTTTGAACCTAGTGAAACGTACCCCGTTGGCGGTTTTAGTTGTCTCCATGGCCACTGCCGTGATCTGCATATACGAGACTTGCTGGAGCACCTGCGTATCAGCAAGGCTGAGGCTAAAAACCGGTCAACAATTCGTTTGCCAGAAGGGCATTTGGATGAAATCGTAGATGTTTGCGAGCAGGAACTAGCCCGTGATGGCAATTATTACCAACAGGCTGGATTGATCACTTACGCTTATACTGATCAGAAGACCAAGGAAATTAATTTTATATCAGTATCACTGCAAGCAATTCTAAGGCACCTTTCTAGGCTTGTCAGTTTTGAAAAACCTTGCAGGCGAAGAAATTCATGGGCGCCTAGTGATCCTCCTGAGAAGTATTGCCGGATTCTTTACGATGCTCAAAGATACCCTCATCTTCCAGTATTGCATGGAATTGCCGGGCAACCGTTCCTGAGGCCGGATGGAACACTCGTGACTGAATCGGGATATGATCGGGCCACAGGGATATTTGGCCTGTTTGAAAAACGGAAATTTACAATCTCCGAAAAACCCTCTCGGCATGAAGCTGAAACCGCTTTAAAATTAATTATTAGGCTTCTCGAAGAATTTGGCTTTAAAACAGAAAACGACCGCGCCGCTGCACTATCAGCAATTTTAACAGCGGTTATTCGTCCATCACTCCCCCTTGCACCTCTTTATCATGTACGTGCCCCTATGATTGCCTCGGGTAAGAGTTATTTAACAAGTCTAATAAGTGCATTCGCCACCGCAATGCCGGCATCAGGGATTGCCTTTCCTCGAGATAATGAGGAATGCCGAAAACTTCTGTTAGCTTGCCTGATAACCGCACCTCCCGTAATGTGCTTCGATAACATGACCTCAGACTTGCTCTCGCATTTATCTCTGTGCTCGGCCTTAACCGAGGGGTCTATTACCGGTCGAATCTTGGGTGTTTCGAAAATTGTCAATGTTGGCACCAGAACCTTATTTCTTTCGAGTGGAAACAACGTCGGCCCAGTTAAAGACATGACGAGGCGGACAATTACGATAAATTTGGATCCCGCTTGCGAAACACCAGCCAGTCGGGAATTTAAAAACAGACCTGTAGAAATAGTACATTCCCATCGCGAGTATTTTGTGAGCATGGCCCTTACAGTAATCCGGTTTTGGATTGTGTCGGGGAGGCCAATCACGAAGGTTACACCTGTAGCGACCTTTACGGACTGGTCTGATCTCTGTCGTCAGCCTTTGCTCTTGCTGGGTTTACCTGACCCAGCTCAAAGCATTTTTCTCTCCATGGCACACGATTCTGACCGTGAGGATCTCGGGCGTCTGCTGCATGCCTGGTATGCCCAATTTGGCAGCCAGCCGACAATGATTCGGGACGCCATAAATAAGGGGGAGGATGCACTTATGGAGGTCTTTATGGATATAGCCGGAGACCGTGGCTATTTGAATAAGCACCGCCTTGGCAAATGGATAGGAAAACGTGCTGGTCGTATCGTTGACGGCCTCAGGTTCGAGAAAGATTCCAGCACTCGTTCGGCAGAAGCTTGGAGAATTATCAAGTCGGTTTGATCGGTTATATCGGATTCAAATTGTCCACCTTCCAAAAACTCACCAAGCTCTATACCTCCAGATAATGCGGTGAGTTTCTAAATAACACCGACATCCCCAGGTCAATAGACCTGGGGATGTCGGTTTCCAGTACAACATTAAGATTATTCCGATAAGAGGAGCAATAAAACAAAGTGGCTCTATATAATACTCAGCATAAATTGACGTAGAACAGGCCTACGCAGGCATGATTGAGGAAAGCGTGCATCCAAGCTTCCCATATGGGCAAGAAGGCTGTAGTAAGGCCGTGAAACAATACATTTGGCTGAGTTTCATTCAGAGCCATATAAAACAATGAATGAACAATTGGAGACAAATATGCTGCAAAAAACTGACACCACGGGATCGCAGGCACCTAATGCTGCCTTTGCTGCGCCTGTGCAAAGTCGCCGAGATGTGGAATGGCGAGATCTTACTCTCAAGCAACAACGAGTCCTTCAATGGCTCGCCAAATTTTTAATGGGGAAAGAACTGACCATTACCCGTATCTATTGGAGGATTGGAATTGCTCTCGGGATGAGCCAAAGGGCAGCAAGAGTGCATGTCGATGCATTAAAGCAGAAGGGCTTGATTTTGACAGAGGTTGCCTGTCGCCCAGATTTCAAGCAAAAAATTGGGGTACGGATAAGCATCACCCCAGATGCTCCCATAAAACATTTACCCCATAAACTCTCGGAAGCGGAAATACAGGAGATGCGGGAAAGAGGTAGAATAAATGAGCAAGTTTCGGCGCTAATGAAACAAGGCTACACTTTCATAGAGAAACTTAATGGCTATGTACGTGAACCTCAAGGCCAGAACCGGTTTTAAAGCTACGAAACCGACGTAACCTATCATTTAAATACATTGAATCGTCGCAAGATTAAGGGGTGGACGGAGCTGCGATTCTAAAATCTGATCAGTCGGGGTGTGACGCGAAGAAATTGCGAAGAATTTCTAGTAGAGCACCCCTTCTGTTTTCCTGCCTTATTTTCGCACAGTAAGAGGTGGCTCCGTTCGCTTGAACAGGGGGGCACTTTTTAAGTGGGGAGTCTCTGCTTGTTGTTACGCTGCCTGTTTGAACGTTGGCGGCATCACGAATATGCTTCGTCAGGTGATTTTTTAACTATTTGGAATGTGGCCCAGATCGATTGTACCAGTCCAGATACTGCATGATAGAATTGGGGCCTCGTTAATCGAGTCATAAGCGCACACGTTCGTATTTTACCGTTTTCCATAATCTACATTGTCGCGCCAAGCTCGCGACCGTCCATGCTGAGTTTGCATCTCGGATCCTCAACCGTTATGATGAATTCATCCGTGGTAAATTGGCTGCCCTGATCAGTGTTGACGATCTCCGGCGTGCCATGGCACTTGATATGAATGCCAATTGCGGCACATCGTCCAGTGCCCAAATCTGGTTGGCACGATTGATGGTCAACCCCCTCAACAGATAGGGATAGATTGTGGCCGGGATGTTTCTTGCTGGTCTCCGGCTTTCAGTACAAGGCCTCAACCACCATGCGCTTTATCAGTGTGTCGACATGCTTGCGGACCACATCAAGGCCCGCTCGGTTGAGCTGATCACGCAGCATACGGTTACGATCTTGGTATGTGTGACCTTTACATCAACCGAAGGATTCGACTCGGTGCTCTTGCTGAATACATCGGCATCACGCTCACTGAGCTGCCGCTTTCAGATTCGAGCACTCGTTCAGCAGAAGCCTGGCGCGTTTGTCGTCGGATTAATCGGTTTCATCGGTTTCAGATCGTCCTGTTGCCAAACCTGTCACGCCATCTTGAACTTTTTGCAATGGAGGCTGAAATAATATTGTCGACCCAGCATTTCGTAGCGAATAGGCAGCTGGGGCTTGGTGTGGTAGTGCGCATGCCTCAGCTGTAGACGGCATGCATGTACCCGGTGCTGAGGGTATGCATGCCCGAAGTGCTCAGGGGCAGCACGTGTAAGGTGCGCAGGGTGCGCAGGGTGCGCAGGGTGCGCATGTTAGAGGCCGACAGTCCTGATGCCAAGCTATGGAAAAATGGAAAATAAACAGTCAATTTGATTTTTGAAATTTTGAGACGGTGATAAACCTACGAAACCGACTAAACCTACAGTTGGTTTTTGAATCGTCGCAAAGATTGGTGAATAGGGGGAATACGATTTGCAGATCGGCCAAAGCTATTGGCATAGAAGCCGCAACAGTCATAATTCGAGCCGAATCCCGTAAATCACTCAATTGTAGCTGAGTCATCCCATTCATTCATAAGTCGAGAAGAACGGTTGGTAGAAAATGATATCTTCTATCCATTTATATATTCACGCAGTCGTTTGCTTGGTCGGAATGAAACCATCTGCCGCTTGGTGATGGTCATGGACTCTCCGGTTAGTGGATTTCGACCAAGTCGCGGTGATTTATCTCGAACAGTTAAGGTTCCAAACTGGACCAGTTTTATCGACTCACCGGCCACCATGGTATTTTTCATGGCTGAAAATACTGCATCAACTATTCCCGCAGCATTGCGCTGCGAAACACCCAATTTTTCATTAACGGAAATGGCCAATTCCTTGCGAGTTACATTTTTCATTCTTCGAATCCTTCACGATAAAGCATTGAAATTCCAGAAATACGATTTGCCACTATATACATCATAAATAATTAGCAGATTCAAGAATATAATTTAATCAAAGGTGGTAAGGCCGCATCGTTACACTGCCCTTTCTAGAGCTTTTTTCTCATATTCCTCGGGCAGATATCGAATTGCTGCTGAAGATTATTCCAATGATCTCCTTAATAGAATAGACCTCATCATAAAACAGACCGCGACCTGTTGAATGCAACTGATAATCAATTTTTCACTCTAGCCAAATCATCAAGCAAGGCTTTATGAAACATTACTGGGTCTTCAATCTGAGGAGCATGTCCAAAACCGGGAAATTCAATTAAACGGCTTTGTGGAATAGTCCTGATGACTTCCTTGCCCAGCAGCTTATAGCGGCCAATTTTTGCCTTAACTTCCGGTGAGGCGATGTCACTTCCGATGGCGGTGGTGTCAGCATCTCCGAGCATCAAGGTGGTCGGCATTTTCAATAATGGAAATTCATACACGACTGGCTGTGTAAAAATCATGTCATAGATAAGCGCCGAATTCCATGTGACCAATCTGTGCCCAGGCCCCTGATTGAGCCCTGCAAGCATATCTACCCAGCGGTCATATTCTGCTTTCCAGCGCCCACCGTAATAGACTGATTTTTCATACTGACGCACTCCATCAGCCGAAAGTTTGAGTTCTCGCTCATACCATTGGTCTACTGTCCGACTTGGCACACCCAATGCCTTCCAGTCTTCCAGGCCGATCGGATTGACCATAACCAGTTTTTCTACAGTTCCAGGATACTTCAAGGCAAAGCGGGTTGCCAACATGCCTCCTCCTAGAATGTTAACCACGGGATAGCGAATCCTTCATGGAGTCTGATAACGGCTCTTCGTTGGTTGATAGATTTCTTCCAATACCGGGGAGGATATTGCCCCAAGCTGGGTAGTGCCCCGTATCTAACTGTGCAATCTTTGAACCCGTCGAAATCGTCTGTCGCGTGATTGTGTTGCAGCTATCGTTCTTGTTAATCCGTTCAATATGGACTAACTATTTATATTTCCGAAAAATAGCAAGCTGATACCCCAAGAGTTCTTCAGGTAAGGAGTCACCACAACGAAGCCGAAAATGCTTGCCAAGACGGTCGCAAGGTATGGATGACTTGGACAAACAAGGCGAGTTCCGATGAGAATGGCCAGGTGGCAGAGATTCTTTACACACACATTTTAACTCCATGGCGGGAGAATCCCTTATGCATAAAGCAACTATTCTCATTGTAGAGGACGATGCTATCCTAGCCATGAATCTACAGAGCATTGTCTCTCTCAGTGGGTACACAGTGGTAGGCCCTCTTGCTTCCGGGGAAGATGCGGTTGCCTTTCTGGCAAAGAATAGCGTTAATCTGGTGCTCATGGATATCGAACTGGCGGGGACCATGAATGGTATAACCACCGCTGAAACAATAAACCAGAATTTGGATATTCCTATCGTCTTTCTCACTGGTTTTTCCAATGAAACTCTCTTTGAACAGGCAAAGATCGTTGCACCCTACGGATATCTCATCAAACCAGTTCTTGAACGTGAACTCATCGCGACAATTACAATGTCTCTGCATCGTCACGACCTTGACCGCAAATTAAAAGAGAGCCATATCGCTCTGGAAAAAAGCGAGGCCAAGTATCGTCTTCTGATGGAGGCTACACTCAAGGACAGCGAGAAGCACTACCGTGAACTAGTGCAGAATGTCAACAGTGCTATCCTCCGATGGAAACATGACGGCACCATCACCTTCATGAACAGCTATGCACAGAGCTTTTTCGGTTACTGTGAGGAAGAGGTAGTTGGCAGGCATGTAAACATTCTCCTGCCCAAAAAGGATTCCAGCTGGACTGAACTATCGGATCTGATCCAGGATGTAGTGGCTCATCCGGAACGTTACCAAAACAACGAAACCGAAAATGCTTGCCAAGACGGTCGCAAGGTATGGATGACTTGGGCCTATAAACAAATACTTGATAGTAACGGCCAACTTATCGAGATTCTTGCTGTTGGCAACGATATAACCGAAAGTAAGCGGGCTGAGGCGGCCTTGCGAGAGAGCGAAGAGCGTTTCCGATTACTGTTTGAGAATCATTCTGCTGTCAAACTGGTTCTTGAGGTAGAGACAGGGAATATCGTTGACGCCAATAAAGCAGCAGCGCTGTATTACGGATGGTCGAAAAATGAACTTAAACATATGTCCATCAGTCAAATAAATACACTGCCTGTTGATATTGTAAACAGTGAAATGGAGAAGGCTATCGCATGCAAGAAAACTCGGTTTGAATTTTGTCATCGGTTAGCTGACGGATCAATTCGAGAGGTTGAAGTGTTTAGTAACAACATTGAGATTGAGGGGAAGAGCTTTCTCTATTCTATCGTCCACGACATCAACGATCGAAAAAAAGCTGAGAAAGCTCTACGGGAAAGCGAAGCTAGAAGGCGTGAGCAGAAGGTCTTGCGGATAAGCGAAGCACGTTTCCGTGAAGTGTTGGAGCATTCACTGGATGCATCCTATAAACGCAACTTGCAGACAGGATGCTTTGATTATTTAAGCCCCGTATTCTCAAACATATCTGGCTACACCTTAGACGAGATAGTCTTATTACATACTGAAATCGTAAAAGGTTTAATTCATTTCGATGATCTTCCCGAAGTCGAACGAATGCTAGCGCTTTCCATATCAGACTTTTCCCAAAAATTCCATCATTTAGAATATCGTTTTAAGCACAAGGATGGCCAGTATCGTTGGTTTCATAATCGGTTCACTGTTATGCGAAATGAGGAAGGATACCCACTGGCACGTATAGGGAGCATAAGCGACATTACCGATCGCAAGCTGGTTGAAGAGAAAAAGCTACAAATCATGAAGGAGCAACAAGCGATTCTTGATACTGCCAATGTTGGTATTTCCATGATGGTAGACAGAAAGCAGCTATGGGTAAACCGAAAGACAGTAGAATTATTTCAATATTCAAAAGAAGAGATGGAAGGACAGTCCACGCAAAAATTGTATCCATCGCAAGAAAAGTATGAAAAATTAGGCAGAGAAGCATATCCTGCTCTTGCACTGGGCCTTTTATATGAGACTGAGCAAAAGTTGATACGGCGTGACGGTTCTCCTATCCTGGTGAAATATAACGGTAGAGCCATTGAACCGAATGACATGTCAAGGGGAGTCATTTGGATATTAGAAGACATCACTGAACGGAGGCGGAACGAGGAGGCTCTGCGGGAGGTCTACAGTGAACTGGAGCAGCGGGTATATGATCGCACTAGCGATCTTGAAAAAACCAATGCCACTCTTACAATGATGCTTGACTATGCCAGGAAAACTGAAACGGACATCCAAGAGCGGGTAGTCTCAAATTTACGTACTAACCTCCTGGGCATAATAGATGTTTTGAAAAAGCAACAACTAGCAAAAATCACTCGGGACTTGGTCGAACTCTTGGAAACAACAACCCTACATTTAGCCCATCCCATTGCCAGGAATCTCGAATCTCAATTATTGAAACTGACTGCCAGAGAGATTCAATTGGCCAATTTTATCCGACTGGGTAAATCTACTAAAGAACTCGTGGAGTTGCTTAATATTTCAAAAAAAACCGTAGAGTCTCATCGCGATAATCTTCGCAAAAAACTTGGTATTCACAATAAAAAAATCAATCTCAGAACTTTTCTTAATTCTGAGTTCGCACAATAAACATTCAGAGGGAGTTCTTTTTCTATGACCCTCAAAAGTACTGATTTTTACTCGGTATTAAATCAGGATTCTTCCAGTGGTGCTTTCGCCAGCACACATGTTATTGTTTTTATTTGATGAATAAGGCTGAGCGCAATGCGTTTCGCGGTAACGCTCTGGGGAGAAATAATAAGCCCACAGCCTTTAACTATTTAAAATTCAATAATAAATATTGATAATAAAAAGGAGGATTGCATTGTCAATCAATCAGACTAGTGATCTTCCTTATTTGCCAAGCCAACAATGGGGCGGTTCAATATGATTGATGAATATGATCATAGTGAAACGCATCAAAAATCATTGCCACGATCGCGAATAAATAGCGAAAAAGAAAAGGGCCTAATATATGCGCCAGGGGAACCAAGGATACCAACTATTCTCATCGTAGATGACGAATTTTTAATTCTTGAACTTGGGTACGACATTCTCAAGCGACAAGGATACATTGTCCTGCCCGCGTCATTACCGTCCAAGGCAATCGAGATTGCTCAGCAGTATGAAGGGGTTATCGATCTACTTATTACCGATATTATCATGCCCGAAATGAATGGTCAGGAGCTTTCCAATAAAATTTCTCATATCAGTCCTGTAACTAAAATACTCTTAATGTCTGGGTACACAGGTGACATTACTTTACAACAAGCACTTCTTGATTCAAATATGCAATTTATAGAAAAGCCTTTTTCGCCTAGAAATATGAAGAAAAAGGTACAAGAGATGCTATTTCAATATTGAATATATCTTATTTTTACCTGAGGTGAACTTGTGAGTCTAAAGGTAAAAAACAACATAAAAAAAAATAGATTATACTTCATATTTTCAGGTAAACCAACAAAAGAAGAAATGGATAGGTTGTATACTGACGTAAGGTTCAATGTCTCTGATTTGAAAAATTGTTTTGATGTTATATCTGATTTCTCAGAATGCAAAATAGTATATTTGAATGGGATAAAAACATTTATTAAAATAATGAACTATTTGTTCGTTAACGGAGTAGGAGAGGTCGTTAGAGTTATAAATGAAAATAGTTTACTTTTTATTCAGGTAAGAAATCTATCGAATAGAGTATATGGTTACAGCACAAGGTACGTGTCTACTTTTGAAGAGGCAGAGAGAGAATTAGACCTTTTAAACAAAAGAAATGGAACACGCATTAATGTTAATGGCATGCCTGTTACTTATAAAAAAAATTGTTTAAACATAATAACAGGAAAAATTGAAAACTTGTCTACAAGTGGTTGCGCTATTGAATCTGGGGAAATGGACGTCGTCATTGGCGAGATAATTTCCATGGAAATTGAATTTAAGAACGAAGCTATCACCACTGAAAAATTCAAAGTAAAAGGACAAGTCGTTAGGGTAGATGGACGTACATTCGCTGTAAAGTTCGAAGAATTTGAAAAAGATGAAAAAGACCGTTTATGGAAACGCTTGATTCTCGAATGTCAAAGCGAGATATAGCTATTTCGTGCCTGTAGCCAAGAATCACCGTTAGTTTTTAATACAAGGAAATCAACTCCAGCGGAATCGCCTGAAGAAATCCGGTAGATACTGCATGAGTTGCAGGTGCATCAGATCGAGTTGGAAATGCAGAACGAGGATATGCGCCGGATCCAAGTGGAATTGCCATTGAGCGGACGCGCTGTTTTGAGCTCTACGATCTGGGTGGTTCATGTCGCTATCGGCCAGCAGGAGCAGTTCCTGAAAGCCAACCTCAGGGCACTAACCTCTGGGGCGTGGTCCGGAGATTCAACCAATCGTTCTTCCAATTCATATGCAATGCTGACCAAGACATTTGCTTCCTACACAGCAAACTTATTGAAACCGATGAGACCATCTCCGAACTGACAAGTAAATGGCTTGCCGTTACTACTCCACTGCCACATCCGTCCAGTCTATCGATATTTTTTGTTTAAATTTATGTGATTGTCGCATCGTGACGTTTAAGATTTGCACTTAAGCTTGTACAGATTGAGAAAAACGATGCGACCCAAATTGTTACCTTCAAACGTGGTGAAGGGGCGAACATTTGTGAAGGAAATAGACCCTATGCACTCCGTGCTCATCATCGATGATGAAATCCGTTTCTGCGACAGCCTTAAACTTTTGCTTAATAACGAGGGGTATCAAGTAGATACTGTTAATTCTGGCGAACATGCCTTCCTTATTCTCCAACAACATGCTTATTCGGTAGCCCTGGTTGACATAAACCTGCCAGACATTAACGGCAACCGCATTGCCGCCCAAATCATCAACGAGCACCCCAGGACTGCCGTCATCATGCTAACCGGAAGCCCCACTGTCGACAATGCTGTGGAATCTCTCCGCCATGGCGTCTTCGACTATCTCCGGAAGCCCTGCCCTCCTGAACAGCTGATCAGAACCGTCGCCAGAAGCATTCAGTACAAGCAACTCAAACAGGATTTACACAACAGCGAGAAACGATTCCGCCAACTGGCTCAGGCCACATGGGAAGGAATCATCATCTACGAGAAGGGCAAGCTCCTGCAGACCAACAGTCAATTATGCATGATGTTCGGCTATCAGGAAAACGAACTGCTGGGCAAGCAGATTTTCGATATCCTACTGGATCGCAAGTCCATCAGCACCATGACCATGCTGGAGAGTCCAGATATTATTGGACCGTTCAAAGCGCGTGGTGTCAAAAAATCAGGCGCCACCTTTCCGGTGGAAATAAGAGGCAAACATATCGATTACCAAGGGCGTCAAGTGCAGGTCGTCGCTGTTCGTGATGTCACTGCCAACGAGACCGCCCTACAGGAAAAGATTCAGCTGATGAAAAAACTGACCGATGCACAACGCATGGAGTCGATCGGCCTAATGGCCAGTTCAGTGGCGCACGACCTTAATAACATCATGTCGGGGATCATTATCTATCCAGAACTATTGCTCATGGAGTTAGGTGAGGATTTTAAATACAAAAAAGAGCTTTTGATGATCCAAAAAGCCGGTAAAAGAGCGGCCGCGGTAGTCAATGACCTGCTGGTCGTCGCACGGGGAGCAACCTCCAAAAAAGAAGTGCAGGATGTTAATGTAATATGGCTCTGTATTAAACTCAGCACAATGCTTACATTTCTTAATAAGATCAAATTGATAAACAA
>Ga0364909_10121_pt1 | contig 31508 bp, 24 predicted proteins | sample SorcelJu500001C3_3_FD_206966 | JGI IMG/M metagenome (GOLD analysis project Ga0364909, IMG submission 206966) | Enriched cells from Trout Bog Lake Hypolimnion, Wisconsin, USA - BchlTB.June25.5000.01.C3 | ecosystem: Environmental > Aquatic > Freshwater > Lake > Hypolimnion/Profundal zone | place... | reverse complement strand
ATTACGCAGCACATTTGTTTTATCTTGTTGGCAACGGATTGAAACTAGAAGACCTTCAGGAGCAAGTATCTCTTTTACTATTGCAAGATTTTCAGGCGTTCCCCAAATATGAAGAGATGTACATGCCGTTATGAGTTTAAACTGACGTAATTGAAAATAATTTCTCACATTTTTAACATCATCATTAATAAAAATAATGGGATAATTGCAGGCGTCTGCTCTTCTTTTTGCTTCAGCAAGAAAGAGTGAATCAATATCATAACCAATAACATTAGAAAAACCTGCCAGCATAAGGGCTAATGTACCTCTACCATTACCGCATCCCAAATCAAGAACAGAAGAATCTTTACCGCATAGTTCTTTCAACAGGTTAAATATTTCTTGTGGATAGGGCTTTCTTCCCAACGTATAGTCACTTGCTTGCGTACCAAAGTTTGTTCTGGTTAATTTTCTTGTCGCCTTATCGACTACATCCATGCACTGTATAGATGAAAAAAATGTTACCAATAAAGCTGAATTAACACATAATGATTTTATAAAACTTTTCATTGTTTTTCCCGCGAGTTATAGAAAGATATGATATTTTGTGTATAAAATTACTTATAATTATATAATATATTATTCAACAAAAAAGTCAAACTGTATATTGAATAGGGTGTAAACAAAAGTATTACTTTTTTAAAGATCAGTTGACAGAAGCCCATTTGTGATAAAAACTATCTCAGTAGTACATAATGAAATACAAAAATTGTGCAAACTGAAAGGCTGCAGCAATGGAAAGTAGCGAATTAGTAAAAAAAACTGGATAAGCATCCTCACATTAAGGCCTGCCTTGAAGCGTTGCTTGCTGTCGCTGAAAATTCCTCGGGGGAATTCAAGAGGGCTGATGATGCTGAAGATGCTCTAGCTGAAGGCATCCGCCAAATGGGAATGGAGCTTCTGCAAACATGGGCAACAGGACAGAATGCTATAACAGAGGAAAACGCAAAAGAGAATGCCAAGCTGAGGTGCCACACAAAAAAAAGTGTGTTGGCGATCAACATTTGGTCAAATCGAAGTAGTCGAACAAACTTTTCTAGATTTGAAAATAGATGCAAGAGTTAGGCCGTTTTCCTTTTCTGCCGGCGCAAGGTGTCGCGGTTATTCAATGCGGCTTCAGCGGGCCCTTACGGATTTCGGGGCGGCTTGCACAATGGAGTCTCAAGCAAAAATTCAATGCGCAATCAACGCGCAATCAATGCGCATAAACCTGGCAAGAAAAAAGCAGAGACAAAATGATATCATATTGCGTAAAAATTTAAATTGGAAGTCCGTTGTTCTAATCTACAACCGCAACGTCATAGGTGTCTCTTCCCATGGATCTCCCAAACTGGGTATGTTCAACGTAAATTGTTTCCTGTCCGACTGCGCAGGCCTCAAATTTATACCAGAAGTTGGATGACGCTCCGCGAGCCGGAACAAGGAATTTCATAGGCCTCTCACACCCACAAAATCTAATACATGATGGGGCATCGGTTTCTACCAAGGTGGATTTTCGGCAACAAGAAATGTTTTCAACGACCTGTATATAAAAGATTTGTCCCTTCTTGAGCGTGTTCAGCGAATCATCAGTGATCAATACTCGACCGAGGCAGGTACCGCTCGAGATGGCAAAAAGGACAACAAAAACGATATCAAAATAGCTACGGCTCATAAGAAACCTCCATGCATTTAACAAAAAATTATATCAGGGGAAAATTGTACCATTAATGCTTCAGGTAAGCAATCGCCCCAGATAATAGCAGTAGCCCTTCTTAACCATCCCGTTTAAGTATCTTAGTTTTTTTGCTTGGCGAAGAAGTTTATCTTGGCATTGATTGATTTTCAGATGCTCCGAGCACTATGCTTGTGTCATTTTCGCATTAAAACTGATCTGAGCGAAGAGATTTGAGAGCGACCTTGTTCATTGCATGCCCATGAATAAAAACTTTCTTCTGGGGCTAAATTTGCCGCAAATCTTTCCGGGTTAATTTACATTCCTCTCAAAGTCTTCAATTTTGGATAAAAAGAAGTACATTTTTTCACCCCTATTTTTTTGGTGCCTCCTCGCGTGCGCGTACGCGCGAATTTCAAAAACTTTCAAAAACTTTCAAGAACTATCAAGACATACTTCCGCCCGCGCGCGCGAGAGCAGCTCGTAAAGGCCGATCCAGAGAGGCTTGACAGCGTTTTAGTACAAAAAAATTTTAGGAGATTACGTTAATAACACTATAAAATTACGTTAATAACACTATAAAATTACGTTAATAATACTATAAAGTTACGGTCATAATACTATAAAAGCACCCCCTTTTTTTGCTGGTTTTTTTTGAGTGTATATTTTTTGTCCTTTAGTGCGTTTACTGCTATGATAAAAGTAGATTTTATTTAAATCGTTATTACACTCCACGAAAAGGCCAATAATGTCCAAGCAAAAAAAACTCATTAGAGATGACATAAATTTTCTAGAATTTCCCAGTTGGGTGTCGAGCAAAAAAAGGAATATTACCGTTTACACAATTCAAAAAGAACATGGAAAATACGAGATCATTAGCTCATTGGGTTTGCCGAAACATCCCGATAAGATAGTTATCTATTTTTTATTACACAAACTTTATAGCGAAAATAGTTTCAGGACTTGTACGTTGGCAACCACCCGTTATGAAATAGCCAAAGGAATATCGGATGGTAATCGCCCAGGAAAACAAGTATACGATCGTATTATGGTTGCTTTAAAAAGATGGAAAGCCATTTTTATTTATTTTGAGGGGGTTTTTTTTGATGATTCTGGTTACTCCAGAAGAGGTTTTTCCATTATCGATGAATTTGTTTTGAATGAAGAAACCGGCAAATTGACCATAAGATTTAATGATACCTATATACGACAATTAAAGGAGACTACTTTTTGCAAAATGATTGATTTTGAACAATACAAAAGATTGCGTAAAACCATTTCAGCGCGGCTCTACGAAATATTAGTTAAAAATTTCAAAGAGAGAAGTTGTTGGAGCATAGGCCTTCAAAATTTGGCAGAGAAACTTACGTTCGAAAAACGTGCTGATGCAAAGAACTATTACGCATCTGATGTGCTTGGCTATATACGCTCTGGGGTCAATGAAATTAACAAAAAAACTGAACTTTCAATGAACTTTGAGTATGATAAAGACAATGCTGTTTGCACGTTCAAGAAAATTAAAATTCAAAAGGAAAAGTTTGTACCGGCCAAAGAAGTTCGCAAGCAAAAAAAGAAGGAAGACGAAAGCGCAAAGCTTATTTCCTATTACCTGCAAAAGTTCGAAGAAATGCCCATTGAAGAACAAGAGGAAACAATGAGGTTGATAGCAATGGATCCATTTTTGCCGACGCTTGATAGAGAATTGCAAATTTATATATTTTTAGCTCGTGTCGACAAACAGATGGCAAAATATTACAAAGACCTGGAACGGGAAGATCTGGCATAAAATTTGATTTGATAGTCCGTTGTTTAGCATTTGCGGACTTTGAAATTACGAGAAATTTAGACATAGAAAAAAGCAAAAAAACAGTGCCTGATGGTGAGTAGGCCGGCGGAACTTCCCCGCCGGCCCCTCTTAGAACCGTACGTGAACCTCTCGATTCATACGGCTCCCATTAAGCGAACGCACCTTTCATACCCATTTTCCAGTGAGCAAACAAATCTGGCTGTCTCTTATAGACTTCCTCTAAGAATCTAGCCGCACGTGTTTTGCTTCTTCTAAGTTGTTTGTACTTCCGTATCGCCCACGAAATCAAGGTCCTATTAAAATGCCTTAGAACTGGATACAATGCAGAACCATGATAATATCCATAGTAGTTAATCCAACCCTGTAAAACGGGATTGAATAGCTTTGCTATGCCTTCCAATTCTAAATCAGTCCTTCTACAAATCCCTGACTTCTGTGTTCTTGCCTGCATAGCTTTCACCGCATGCTTGCTTACCGCTGGATTAAATCCTAGGAATAGCCTGTTGGTCTTGCTATTGCAATTCCATCTTTGGCGAAAGCAATATCCCAGAAAATTGAATTCTGTATTGCAATATTCCTGCTTGCGGCCTTCGTCTTTACAGTAGACGATTTTTGTCTTTTCTGGATGAAGCTCTAGGAGGCACTCCTCGAACCTTCTTTTCAAACTTTCCAGCATTTGCTGGGCCGCTTTTTCGGATTCGAGGTGAGCCAGCCCATCATCTGCATAGCGACACCATGGAACTGTTGGGTGATGTTTACACATCCACTTGTCATATGCATAATGCAGAAACAAGTTGCTCAAGAGAGGGCTGACCACACCTCCTTGCGGCGTACCTTTGGTCCTTGCAATCAAGTCACCGTTGGGCTGCTGCATGGGAGCTTTTAGCCACCTTTCGATGTACAATATTGCCCACTCATCGTTCGTATGTCCTCGCACCGCTTTCATCAAAAGTTCATGATCGATGTTATCAAACAATCCTTTGATGTCAAATTCCAAAACCCAGTTATATTGCCAGCAGCGTTGTCGCGTGACTCCTATAGCTTGTAGCGCCGATTTGTTCGGCCTATAGCCATATGAGTCTCGAAGAAAGTATGGCTCCATTGATGGTTCCACCGTTAGTTTGACCACCATCTGAGCTATCCTATCTGTCACTGTCGGTATACCTAGGATTCGCACACCCCCCTGCTTTTTCGGTATCGGAACCGCTTTCACAGGAGGTGGAAGGTAGCTTCCCGAAGACATACGGTTCCATAGCTTATACAGATTTCCTTTTAGATCCTTGTCAAAGTCATCGAGAGTCTGCTTGTCTATACCTGCAGCGCCCGCATTCTCTTTGACCAACTTATAGGCTTCCATCACCAGATCTTTGGATATGATGAATGGTTTTGTCTTGTTCAAAATTTCCTCCTCTTGCGAGTTGAATATTGATCTTGACCACTTAATTCAACCCCTTCGCTCCTGCCGCATTACCGGCCTTCATCGCTACTACGAGTTGATCCGCCCCATTGCTTTGCATCGGTACTCTCACACTCGAAGATTCAGCTTCTTGTGTTTCTCCCTTAATATCAAAGCAGTTGGTTCCCGTAGTTCCCTATAAACGCCCGAATTAGATTCACGCCACCTATACGCCGGACACCATCCATGCAGTACTCAGGTTTCTCATAGATTCTTCTTGGGGTGCGTGGTAGACCCCAATTTTGATGTCACAAACTATTTTCGACGCTTCAACGATGATTCAGTTTTATTCGTCTTTCTAATTCTTACATGTCGGATTTATTCCGACTTTTCCTCAACGCTCACGACCATCACTTTTGATGACAGCCGCTTGAGGTTGTTTAAAATCTGCTCCTGAAAGCCGATTTTGAGGGGCCTGCCCTCATCATTCATAGAGCTTGTTCTACGGCACACACCAAGCTTAAAGTTAGCTATTATTTAAAGCTGAAGACTGAGCAACGTATTTTGAGTAAACGTTTTTCTTTTTTACGTAACACGATAAAATAGTGGATAGTACAATATTTTGACGCAACACAGAATACGTAAGTCTAATCGGTCAGACTCTTCTCAATTTTATAGACAAAGTCGCATTGAGTTAAAATTCTAGGTGTGCATATTCTGAGGGTAACAAGACCGTTTAAGACCAATGCAAAACTCATTAGCAATAGAACAAGACGAAAGCATAAGTATGCAAAAGAATGAAACAAGCGAAATATTACATAATCACATATACCCCAATATAAATCGATCAGAACTTTTAAAAGCACTCAATCCTAAACAGGGCCCAGATTATTTAACAGTTGATTGTCCTGCGTGCCAACAAAAAGGTAAAGCGTTTATTTACAATGATACAACGATCATTACCTGTAATGCAAAAAATAATTGCGGCAAAACAACAAGCCTGTGGGATTATGTTCAGACGCCAAAAAATTTCAGCAATAAAGAGACGCTCTTGGAGCTTGCTCGTTATGCCCATTACAATTTACCTGAACCAAATGCTGAATCTTGGCTCAGGTTCGAAATAGTTCAAAAACATACCTGTCTTATCAAAGATGTTCATGATTTCTTTGTAGAAATGTTATTAAAACCTCAGGGTCAAGCAGTTAGAGATTATCTGCATAGCCGTGGATACTCCGATGCTGACATTTTTACCATGGAGCTTGGCTGCAATCCAGGGCACGAAGAAACATGCAAATACCTGGAAAAAAAAGGATATAAAGAACAATTGATTAACGATGTTTGTCAATATTTACCCTACAGAAACAATCACCAGCTGACGATTCCTTATCGTGATATAAAAGGCAACATAACAAGTATATGGGGGCGATTAAACAATGGCCTAAAAGAGGACGAGCAACATCAAAAATATATGCCCTATACGAAGGATGCCTCTAAGGCATTCCCTATTAACCTGTATAAAGCACGCAGGCATGCCGAGATCATCGTGGTTGAAGGATTCATCGATGCTTTGATAGCCTCTGCAAAGGGCATGGAGAATATCATAGGGATCTGCGGAAGAGATTTGACCAAAGCGCAGCTAGATGCAATCATTGAATGCAACACTAGACGCATATATTTGGCGCTAGACGCAGATAAATCCGGGCAGGTTGGCATAGACAATGCAATCAAAAAACTGAGCAGAGCGCCCATTGAAGTGTTCGTTGTAACATTACCCAAGGGCTATAAAGATCCTGACGAGCTCATCAGCAAGGCCGAGGAAGGCATCCAAATGTTCAAAGCCGCAGTTGATTGTGCTGATAGTTGTGGAACATGGCTAGCAAAAGCTATTGTTCAAAAACATGGTATCACAACTGATGTTGGACGCAGAAACGCCATCAACGAAGTTTTCCAATGGTTCAATATACTCAAAGACCCCATTGAAAAACAAACACTACACGATATAGCGTCAAAAAGCCTCAACATACCTCATGAGAAATGGCAGTCAGTCATAGATGAGGCCAAGCGACAAGAGCAACAAGAACAATACAAAAAGGAAATGACAGAATATGGCAAGGCCATGTATCACCTTGTTGGCGAAGGTAAATATGAAGAAGCAGAAAGATTACATAGACCCTTAGATCCTAAAATAAAAACTAATGTTGAGATAGAATTTATCATCGACATGAAGAAAAACTTTTTGATTGAAAATACCCCTGAGCCACCAAGATTGATTAACGTACAAGGAATAGATGGATATTCCCCTTTTATCGTCAGAGGGATAGTTGGATCAGTTGTGGGTTCCGGCGGCATAGGCAAAACTCATTATTTAACACAAGCAGCAATCGCTATTGCAACAGGCCACAAATTTTTAAATAAGTATCCCATTGAAAAACAAGGACACGTAATTGCTATCTATGGCGAAAACACAAAAGATGATATCCATCGACTCATCCGCAAAACATTCAAAGGACTTTGTGAGGTCAATGGCAGTACAATGCAAGTTGACCCAGAAAGCATTAAAGAAGCAAGCAACAATATAGGCATCATGTCGGTACACGGGATAGATGCTGCATTCATCGATAAAGACGGAAATCCTACATATTTTTATAATAGACTACTCGATGATCTGAAATATAAAGCCTGTAGATTCGACGACGGAATCGCTTTGATTATCATAGATCCTGCATCGAGATTTCTTGGATCTGACGCTGAAACAAATAATGCAATGGCAACAAAATTTATAGCGTTGTTAGAAGCAATGATTCAACAAATTAAGGGAGCTCCAACTATTTTATTCGGACATCACATGAACAAAGCCAGTCTTTCAACAGGAAAATCTGATCAATCGTCATCTCGCGGTTCAAGCGCTCTAACTGATGGTCCAAGATTGCAAATCAATTTAGAATCCGTAAAGGATAGCAAGGTACTCATCAATCAAAAAATGGCTAAATCAAATCACACAATGATTATTGAGGAACAGCAATTACGTAAAGATTTAAATGGGTGTTTAAGCGCCTGTAGTGGTACCAGCACTGAGGAAGAACTGAATGAAGAACCAGCATCTGATGACCAAGTTATCGCTAGAGGTCTAGCCGACGACAGCCAAGAGGGAGAAATTATAATGACTGCTGAACAAGTAATGGGAAAAATAAGGGGGAAATTTAAGAGACGGCGAAAATAAAATGAAAATAATAATGCAAAACAAAATCATCAAAAGCAAACACGTTGATCCCCAATCATCATTTGCTGTTCCTAGAGTTCTCATGGATAGAATTAAATACCTTCCAGAACTTCTAAACAAATCTACACTTAGAAAATCAGGTAATACTTATAAAGTAATCTCTAATATCACAATGCCTATTTTGGGTAAAATAGGCCTCGAATATACTTTAAAGATAGGAGAAAAATATAAAACACCAGAAACAGCTTATCGTGAATATATTGAAGATATGCTTGGTGATGCATTAAAAGTTTTTTGCGCCTACTGGGACTGCGCATATGAAGACGGATTATATATGCCAGAATTAACATCGCTGACAGATATAATGGATAGAACAGTAGAAACAACAAGGAAAAGCTGGTTTTCTGGCCAAGAAAAAAAACGTTTTTGGAGATTAAGTGAAGTACTAAAAGATACATCGCTTACTATAACTTTCGCTATCAATGGTAATGAATACACCGTCAAGCATCCTATGCTCAACGTACCAATAACAGTAAGTAAAACAAGGGAACAGGAAATAAAAAGAGGCTATCCAGACAAGGTTGGCTATGGCGTGCTCGACCCAGAAAAATTTAAAGAAAAAGCTAACCTCGCGACAGAGATATCCAAGGGGACCATTAGACTTCATCCGCAGGATATTCTTATTGCCATCACTCTCCAAGTAAGAGCATCTCAAACACACAAAAAAGATGGATCTATATATGACAAGGCTTACTTGAAAGACATCGGCAGATTGCAAAAAACAGATGCTAAAAACTCAAGAGAGGCAAATAAGAAACTTAAATCCAAATTAATTAGGATTCAAAAAGCTGGGGCAATAGGAGAATTTTTTGAGCAATCAGAAGATAAAATTTTGATTAATAAAAAAACTCCTACACCACAAAAAAGCAACCGGAAAATGGAACCAAGAACTTGATATATGAGTTACAAAACTTGATATATGAGTTACAAAACTTGATATATGAGTTACAGGCGACCCCGAAAAAACGTTTAAAATAAAGGCTTTTTTAAGAAGGAAAAACCGAATAAGACTTATTAAGTCTATTAATAGAGACTTAGTAAGTCTTATTAAGTCAGTAAATCTTCTTAGGAGGAGTCTTGCTCCAACTCTTCGCGGGGGAACCCCCCGCTCGAGGTCGCAAGACACGATTCAATAGATTTTGAGTGGCACTATCTTCTCCGTCCATCTTACCGAACCAATACACGTCCAACAGGACACGTTTCTCAAGCAAGCTTACCGAACCAGAACACGTCTAGCGAATATCGCTCTTAGACAAACTCACATTCGGGCAAATGGTATTAGCCTTTTTGATTAAATCTCGAGCGACACTATCTTCTCCGTCCATCTTACCGAACCAATACACGTCCCACAGTACACGTTTCCTTAGGCAAGCTTACCGAACCAAAACACGTCTAGCGAATATCGCTCTTGGACAAACTCACATTCAGGCAAACGGTGGAGGAACGCTCCACCTGTCTCTCGCCTAAGACACTAAAACGGGAACCACGCGGCCCTACCTACAACAGCAAACTGACTCTGCTAGAGAAAGCCCAGCAGCCTTTTTTCTTTTCGTATCTTAACTCTTAGCGATGCAAAGAGAACAATTCTTGAGTGGGTTGATTTTCAGATGCTGCGTGCACTATGACTGTGTTATTTTTGAATTAAAATTAGCTTCAGCGAAACGATTAAGGAAAGCCTAAGGCATTCATGTGCCCGAGAAAGAGATTGTTCGCCTGAGGCCAAATTTGATTAATTTAAAAGTCGTAGTAAAAGAAACTAAAATAACCATCGTGCAGCAACTTAAAGTTTACTTCGCAAGAGAAAGCCCAGCAGCCTTTTTTCTTTTCGTATCTTAACTCTTAGCGATGCAAAGAGAACAATTCTTGAGTAGATTGATTTTCAGATGCTACACTCGCTGCGATTGTTCTATTCTCGCATCAAAATTAGCTTTAGCGAAGAGATTGAGAGATGCCTATGGTTTGTGTTTATGGATGAATAAACTTTCGCCTGAGGCCAAATTTGATAGATTTGCTGAACCATCGGTACAAAAAAATAGAAAGGCTCCAACATTCGCAAATCCTACCCGTAACATTTTGTCACGGCCTGAAGTCAAGGACTCTTGCCGTGCACTATGAAGCTCGGCACTTCCCGTTTAAGTGTCTTAGTCTTTTAGCTTGGCGAAGAGATGGATTTTTTGTTTGAGTTGGTTTGTCAGATGCTCCGTGCGCTATGCTCGTGTTATTCTGGCATTAAAATTGGCTTTAGCGAAACGATTGAGGGACGTCTTGGGTTCGTGGCTTACAGAAAGAAAAATCTTCAAGCATTGCCCAATCAATGAGTTTTGATTGTTTGGTTGACGTGTTCTGGTTCGAAAAGCTTAACCGGCAAAATTGGACGTGTTCTGGTTCGGTAAGTTTAACTGGCACAGATGACGTGTATTGGTTCGGTAGGCTCTTCAAGGCCTTGTTTGTTGCTGAGAGTTTTTAGCTACGAGAAATAGAAATTAACTAGTTTGGTTGGTTTGTCAAAGTTGCCTGTTTTTGAAAAGTGTTTTACTGGTTAGCTCTTAACATGTAAAAAATATTGCAACAGCATGCTTATTCGCATTTTTTTAACCATTCTTTTTGTTCCTGAGTGTGCTTGCTAAGGGTACCCATCCGTGAATATTTGGTATCACGAATGGGTTCTGTGGCTTATTGTAAGTGCTTTTGCTTGTTCAATGTTTCTTTTTCTGGCAATTAATAGCTTTAAGCAGCGTGTCTTCACCAACTATCGTCATCAGACACAAGCAATGGTTTTTTTTCAAAAAGTTCAACAAGGACCTTCTCGGGATTTGCTTTTTTTTGTGTGCGCTTCTGTTTTGCGATCTTGTCTGCCATATGACTTACAAACCCGTCAGCATCACGAAAATTAGTAATACCTTTTTTGCTTTCTGCGCCAACTGTCATCAGTTGTACAAGCAAAGGGGATTCTGTCGGATGGATGAATTCTTGTACGTCAGCTTGGTTAACTTTAATTCCTTTTAATGCCAGGTACCTACTTTTTTGTGCAAGGGCAAGGGTATACTCTTCAAGCTTTTTACCACTTGGTTCTGGAAATGCAATAGTATCAAATCGACTTGCCAGTGGCCCCTCGGTTATGGAATAGTTTGCCGTGACAACGATAATCATTGGCGGGATATCTACGTGGAATTCCTCGCTGAAATATTCCGTTGATATACTCGACTGGTTGCCATTGATAACGTCTTTTGCGGTGTTTACCATGGCATCATTGTTCAACCAGGAAGGCTCTTCGATAAAAACAACCGACCCACGCTTATTATCAGCGCATTGTTTTCGTGCAATTTCAAGCAACATGCCTTCGTTATTTTTATCGCCAACAAGCTCAGCAGATGCTTTCATGTCTTTAATACGGGTGAGTCTTATGCTACCAGGAAACAATTCGTCAAGCCATTGGTAAAGTTGGTTAATAAAATGTGTTTTTCCTGTACCATAACTTCCCTTAAGGTATAATGGCTTTAAAAGCACATTGTCGCCATTGGCATTCAATACCATAGCGTCAATAAAATTGAGTACGGTAATTTTGATTTGTTCTAGGAGACTGTCGGGGAGCCCTGGGTTTCGACAGCTAATTTCCTATAGCAGACTCCTGATTAAAATCGTAGATTTTTAACTATAAAATTGCGTAAAAAAAGTACCAAAAAGCTGAATCTATGGTATAATATAACAGATTGGATTAACAGAAAATAAGATGAAAAAATAAGAAATAGAAATGCCATGAATTCAAAGTTCTACGTATGCAATAGAAATACAATGATGATCATGCCACCAACAATAAGTGAGTGGCTACCCGATAACCATCAGGCAAAATTCGTAGTCGAAATAATCGACGAGCTTGACGTATCAGTCATTGAGAATAAGTACGCTCGTAACGGAGGGCAAGCTTATCCAGTGCGTATGCTACTTGGGCTTCTTTTTTACGGCTATATTACTGGCACATATTCAAGCCGCAAGATTGAAAAGGCAACATATGATTCTGTTGCCTTTAGATTCATAGCAGCGAATATGCATCCAGACCACGATACAATCGCGACATTTCGTAAAAATTTTTCAGGCATGCTCGAAGGCATCTTTTTGCAAATACTCAAGATAGCGCAAGCGGCAGGATGCCTCACATTGGGCAATGTATCGCTTGATGGGTCAAAGATTCTTGCAAATGCAAGCAAGCACAAGGCGCTGAGCTGGAAGCATGCCAATAAGCTCGAGAAGCTCTTGATGGAGGAAATTGTACAACTCATGGAAAAGGCCAAGCAGGCTGATCAGGAAGAGTACAAGCAAGAATTTGATATACCAGCTGAGCTCGCAAGGCGCGAGAATCGCCTAACTGAAATCAGGCGTGCAAAAAAGGAAATAGAAAAACGGGCAAAAGAACGCGGTGAACGGGAGGCGCAGGACTATAAAGAGGCTATGGAAAAGCGTGCCGCAAAAGAAGCAGCTGGTAAAAAATGCAAAGGTAAACCGCCAAAGGAGCCAAGTTATGAGCCAAAGGACACTGATCAGGTCAATTTAGTTGATGAAGAATCTCGCATTATGCCAAAATCAGGCTCAAAAGACTTTGTACAGGCATATAATGCACAAGTAGTTGTTGATCAAAATAGTATGCTTATAATAGCAAATCACGTAACTCAGCACACAAACGATAAGCAGGAAGTTGAGCCAGCGCTTGCTGGAATAAAGATTGCGGAAAATGCCTTACAAGAGAAATGTGCCAGCATGGCTGGTGATACAGGGTATTTTAGCAAGGAGAATATCCAGCACTGCGAAGATGCTAATCTTATCCCGCTAATAGCAGAGAATCGCGAGAAACATAACACATGGCTTAAGACGCAGGAAAATTTATCTGATGATACATTGTCTGACGAAAAAATTGTCAATGATGCAGACCCCGTCAACAGACTTAGAAAAAGAATGCGCACAAGAGAGGGGCGGAAGATATACGCAAAAAGAAAATCAACCGTCGAACCAGTCTTTGGTAGCGTAAAGCATAACATGGGCTTTCGAGGGTTTTCGCGGCGAACACTAAAAGCCGCCTCTGACGAATGGAATCTCGTATCTATCGCATGGAACCTCAAGAGGCTCTTTGCGCTTATGTCGAAAAATTGCCAAACTGCAAGTTGTTGATGGATAATTGGAGTAGTATTGATACAAATTTTATTGACTTATTTCGTAACAATTTCCAGATTGAAAGTATGTTTACTGCGGAGATTTACCAATTGTGCATAATTTTCGTCACTGCCTGGCCAGCTGATGTATTCTCGGGAATTTGATATCTTTTATCCGACAGTCTCCTAGAGATGTTCTATCGCCATCACTTGGCAGTTGATAATCATTTTCAAAGAACGTATCGATTCGATGTTCAATTTCGTTTCTTGCATCAGCCAAAGTCATACCATCTTTTATGGTACATGGTTCTTTGGGTTTATAGAAAGTCAAATCAAGAGCTTTTTCAAGAAATTTCAATTGATCACTTTGTCCGTTTTGATTGGTACGTGCAGCTGCAAAAGTTTCAGTGATTCTTTGCCACATTTTCTGAGGGATAAAGCACATATTTTTTGCAAAGTACTCTTCATATCGATCGATTTTTGCATATGGTTGGTTTGCAAGATTGGCGCATGAACGGATACCGTCATCGCATCTCATGATGTTATTAAAAACAGCATTCATAACCGCAAATCCTGTTGCCATCGAGCGCTCTTGTCGTGGCTCTTGAGCTTCTGCCGTATGACCTGCCCCTGAATGAGCAACCGCAGATCCAACAACTGATCCAGCGGCAGCTCCTGCAACGGCTGCCGGAGCACCACAACCAGATAAAAGTCCGCCAACAATCGCGGCAGAAATGATGGTCAAGCTACCGGTAACGATTAAATCCCTTATTGGTTCGCCAATCGCCCATAAACGAGCTTTTTTCCATTGCCAAAGACATGCTTCTTGGTAAGCCTTCTGTATCTGGGCATCACATCCGGCGTATGTACGAAATGCAGGTCGCTGACAATCACAAAAATAGGGATCCAATTGATATGCCTGATTTAATAAATCGTGATTGTATGGTTCAGGACTGACCACGGGGGATGTTTTACTCATACCCATTGGTGCAGGTTTGCAACTACCAGAAACTCCGACGTTCTTTGCACATCCCAAGTGCTCCAGATAGAGAGCAAACTTTTGATGAATCTTTGATTGATCAAATGCATTACGATATCGGATTGCGATAAGCGGATCTTCTTGATAGCGACCATGCATAGCAACAGTGCTTTGTTGAAAACAGAGAATCACAAGGCACAATGCCAGTTGCCAACCCTTGAAACTTTTTTCCATGAACAAACTCCTTTACTATATAACATAACCATAACACTCTATAACAGCGGTTTACAATAAGTCTTGCAATAAATAATAAAATCATAGTCACAAATATAGTAAACAAAAAAATCATATTTGTCAAATTTTATAGTATAGATAGCTTATCCATAGTTTTGATTTTAACATGAGCTTTTGTTACAGTATAAAATAAGTTTCAAGGGCAATGATGTTGTAGATGTATCTGCGCTAAGGCAAGAAGCCCATTTTTGGGTTAATTGCATAAGGACAAATCAATGGGGAAAATAGTTGCAATTGGTGGAGGCGAGATAAACAAACGAGAAACGTTGGCAATCGACCAAGAAATAATTAGGTTGTCTGGCAAGAAAGATCCGAAGGTTTTGTTTATTCCAACTGCAAGCTTAGACTCAAACGAATATATCAATGATTTTATCGATTACTATGGCAAGCATTTAGGCTGTAAGGTTGATGTACTAAAATTGATTAAGCAGAGCATCACCATAAAAGAAATAAAAGAAATAATCCTGAGCTCTGACGTCGTGTACGTTGGTGGTGGCAATACGCTTATGATGATGAAGCTGTGGAGAAAGCTTGGTGTTGACGAAGTTTTACATGAAGCTTATGAAAAAGATATTGCGTTATGCGGAATAAGCGCAGGAGCGATTTGTTGGTTTAATTTTGGCCTCTCAGATTCAAGGCGTTTTAAAAATCCTTCTGCTCCGCTCATCAGAGTTACAGGCCTTGGAATAATCAATGGCTTGCTATGTCCTCACTATCATTCAGAAAAATATGACAAAGACAGAGCTACTTCATTAAGGGACATGGTGGAACGGAGAGGTGGAAGAGCTTTGGCTATTGATGATTTTTGCGCAGTTGCTTTTGTTGATTATAGCTACAAGGTGCTGACATCAAAACGTGGTGCTCACGCATATAACGTTTATACTCACATTCCGCACCCCTGATTATACTCGACATTAAAGATGCGAATCAGCAGATACATAGCACACACCTAAGCAATCTATGACTACAAAACCCCAGATAGGGTTAACTTACAGTAGTGTGCAGATGAAGATATACCGAAGCCTAAGTCATTGCTTTTCCTTAAAATTAAAATTGCCAATTTTTAGGTAATAATGCCCCTGACAGCCTTTTCAGGCTCACGTATAAAGTTAGCATCAAAACATGGTAGCCAAGAAGCCGTTTTGCTAGTAAAGGTTAACCGCTTGATTGTAAAAGATACTTGCTCATGCATTCTTTTCCTAAGATTTCAAGGACATATCGCATTGTCATTCTAAGGTTTGATATTTCTTGGTACACCTGTGTACCAGTTTCAATCGTCAACAGAATGACTCCTTCAAGCATTTGAAAAACCCATCTCATGGTTGGGTTTTGAATTGGTTTTCCTATTTGGTTTGGGACGGTTCTCTTTTCTGCTGCAAGTGTTTTTCTTAGTTTACTTTCTGCCAGTGCATATATAAGAAGACATAAGCATAAAACCATAACCAAGGCCTCAATGCGTTTTTCATTTTTGAGATAAACCTTAGAAGCAATGCATGAAGAGTTTTTGAAAAGATTAAACCGGTTTTCTGCATTCCCGCTTTGTCCTTTGTAGCGAGGAAGAACCTCATTTGTTGGTAATTTATCGCTATTTAATTGTGTTGTTGCCAGTACAAACATCCCATCCAAGGTTGCTTGTTTTTTGTTTTGTCCTGTTAGTTCTTCTATTGCCAACTCAATCCTATAAAAAGTTCCCTCGGGTTTGTTTTTTAGAGGCCTACCAGCAGAAGTATGTTTATTGGTTTCAATTGTTTGCACAATAGTTATCTTATGGAATTGGCATTGTTTTGAAAGCTCTGCAACGGCATTTTTAGCATCAATAGGACAGGAGAATAATTTCTTGGAAAATTTTTTCACGGTTTTCTGTAGCTCTTCATTCTCCTTTTTTACAAGAGCGGCTATGGTTTTCTTTGCCTTATTGTGCGCAATTCGCGAATAAACAACAATCCATCGCTGTGGAATTCCGCCATAAATAGAACATACTTCCGCAAATTTATTATCTTCATCTCCGTGCAATCGATCTAATGATACATACGATTCTTTCAGCTCTCGTGCTGCAGAAATACGTTCTGGAACACGCGTAATCAAAAACACCTTATTCAGTGTCTTTAAATTTTCTTCGCTGTAGGCAGCACTATCAAGTACAAAATAATGATCGTCAGTACTATTTTTTATGTTTTCTTCAACAAGCTTAATGAGTTCCTTGAAATGTTTTGTATCTGAAGCATTCCCTCGAACTGCCCCAGCAAATAATGGGATCGCACCGTCATACGCTGTTATGAGTGAAAGAATGTATTGCTTTAGGTCGGATCGTCCTTGCTTGGGGTACCCGAATGTTATCAGGTTGCCTCCATCTTCATAATCACCATAAACTTGGACATTTGAGGTATCACCATGAAAAAATTTTGTATCGACTTTGTAAAGGGCTGCTGCCGCCAATGCAATTGTCGAAAACATCTTAGCAGAGCCATAATCAGCAATTTCGTCCAGGGCTCTTCCAAGTGTGTCATCATTCAGATCTTCAGCCTTGATGCCCTTACCGATTAAGAGCCAAATTGGCTTTGTCCTAAAAAATTCTTCTACCAAGTAAAGTGGCTTTGACATTGTAAGGCCCATACCATTCAACATCATTGCCAGTACGCACTGACCTACAGAGACTTTCCTCTGTGGGTCAGATTTTGTCATCATGTCTATTTGTTCAACAAGCCTTATTTTCTCACTAATGCCTGCAACAACCCCGTAATAATGCATTTCTTCCGGCTTTATCTTCATTTTTTCCTTTTGCCACAACAATCTTCAGTTTTTTTTCTAGAAGTTACCATGTTTACATGTTATACTTTTAGCAGAAAATTTGAAATTTTTGAATAGAAAAAAATCATTCTTTGGCTCTATCCTGGGGGGTGCGGAATGTGAGTTTATATGAAACGTGGCAAATTTTATGAGGAACGCTTATGCTCAATCCCCTAAAAATTACGAGAATTAGCAATACAAGCAACTTTTCTATAGCAGATTTTAATCTCCTATTGGATGAAGGTATGGTATGGGACGGCGAACAGGGAGAAAGGTTTATTGAAAACCATGACAATGCTCTATTTGTAGCATTTTGGGAAGAAAAAGCATCCGGTTTTTTAACAGCACATAGATTACAACGATTTGATAAAAGAAAAGCTAAGATTCTGATTTATGAGATAGGTGTCCACCCAAACTACAGAAGACGTGGGATTGGAAAGGCCCTTATCGAAGAAGTTAAGAAATGGGCAAAAGAAGTGGAAGCTGATAACGTATGGGTATTGACTGAGAAAAACAATGAAGCAGCGATGGCAATGTATAAATCAGCGGGTGGAATAGAAGAAGCGCCAGGAACCATCATGTGGACCTACAAATAAAATAGGGAGTTGCGATGTGGAAGCGATGTAATTTAATTGGTGCTGCTGTTTTATCACTAGCGTTGGCTGGTTGCGATTTGTTTCACAAACGGGCCAAGCAAGAAACAGTTCTTGATAGAATTGTTAATATTCCAAAAGAATTTGTTCTTGATATTCCAAATCTACCACCATTATGCGATGAAATTCCTGGTCTTAAAAAGGGGTTTGCCGATATTTTAGGCGGCAAGCTTTATTATGAAGAAGAAGGTCACGGAGTTCCGCTTGTACTCATTAACGGTGGCCCAGGTTCTACACATCATATGTTTCATCCTCGATTTTCTAGTTATAAAAAATTTGCCCATATGATTTATTATGACCAGCGTGGTACAGGTAAAGTAACTAGTAGAGATGATACAGGCAAGACGTATTCTCTTCGGCAAGCAATTGAAGATTTAGAGAGTTTGCGAAAAGCTCTTAAATTGGATAAGTGGTTCGTTCTTGGCTGGTCCTATGGTGGTTTTTTGGCGCAATGTTATGCATTGACTTATCCGGAACGAGTTAAGGGATTGATTTTAGGTTCATCATTAGATGGCCTTAAAAAAGTCAATGCGATGCAAAACAATAGACAGCAAGATTTTATTTCAAAAGAAGAGCAGGAAGCAATAAAAAAAGTTTGGGCGGCTAAAGATGCAGGGAAGCTTACATTGGTGCAAGCATATTACAATGCAAGTCTAGCTGGAGACTGGAAGCGAAACTCTTATGAAAAGCCAGCATCAGAAGATTTAATTAGAACGGCTTTGTATGTATGGTGCCCTGCTCCTGGGTTTAGAGAATTAATTTGTTCAGAATACTTCAATGAATTTTGCGGTCTGGATGGAAAGTTCGATGATTTTGAAATCCCGACTTTAATCATAGAAGGGAAATGGGATTCAAATTGGGGTATGGATAAAGTAGAATTTATGCGCAAAAATCACCCACATGCCCAAGTAGAAATCTTTGAAAAGTCAGGCCATGGTATCTCTAGTTATGACAAAGAAAAGTTTTTAGATATTTTACAAAAGTTTTTAGAAAAAGCTGATAAGGCTCAAATAGAATACAAACCAGGCAACAGGTTGACATGGCCAAAACCATATTCTGATTCAGAATTGAAAAAAATCATGCACACTATTACGAAATGATTACGAAAAAAATGAGCAATTTTAATGCAGAGCTCAATAGGGAACCAGATAAAGGGCAAATAGCCATGTGTAATTTTGTTTTTAAACCTGTTGAAGAAAAAGATCTTCCAGTGCTATATTCTTGGTTCAGATTGCCGCATGTCGAGCAGTGGTGGCCAACGCCCAAGGATCAGGAAGAGTTTTTTGCATCATTTTTAAAACGCATTCGGCCTGATATCAAAAAGGCTTATCTTGTGATATACAACGGTGTATCCATTGGTTATATTCAATCGTATAGCATTGATCGTGCAACAAATACCTGGCTGCCGCCCTTGCCTGGCACTGGCAGAATTGTTGGTATTGATCAATTTATTAGTGATCCTGCTTATTTGCACAAAGGATTTGGGGCGCTTTTTATCAAAGAATTTATCAAAACTTTGAATGCTCAAGAAAAAGATTCTATAGTTATAGTTGATCCTGAACCAGGAAATGTTCCTGCTATCAGATGCTACGAAAAAGTTGGATTTGAAAAATTAGGAATATACCAAGCTCCATGGGGTCCGGCATTGGTTATGATGTATCAAGAACGATAATTTTTTTATTACGCACAAGGATTGTTCTATGAAAAAAAATCTCTTTTTTTTAGTTGCTTTGATTGCTGTAGCTATTACATGGAAATTTTTGGTTATGGGGTATTTTGATCGTATTCCTCCCATAAACGAAACAACAAAAACATGTCTTATTACGGGCGCTTCTTCTGGCATTGGTTATAATATGGCGCGCGAGATGATTAAACGCGGATGGAAGGTAATTGGTATTGCACGAAAACAGGATAAACTTCAGGAAATTGCCAAAGAACTTGGCGCTAACTTTATTCCCTATGTATGTGACGTGAGCGATAGAGAGAGCGTTAAACGCGTGAGTACACAGATAAAAGAGCAGCAACTTCACCCGACCTTATTTTTCTTGAATGCAGGCATGGCAGAACTTGAAGAGTTATACCAACCAATGTTATCTATCCATCAAGAAACATTTGATACCAATTATTTTGGTGTTGTCGCATGGGTTGATGGATGGCTGAATGATGTAAAGAATACTGGTGGCGGGACATTTGTTGCCACATCATCAGTAAGTTCGCTCTGGGCTGGACCGAAGGCTGCTAGTTATGGTGCAAGCAAAGCAGCCATCAATGCATGCTTTAGAGCGTTACACTTACAATACCGCAACGAAGGAATAGGATTTGTAATAGTGCTGCCAGGCCCAGTCAAAACAGACATGCTTAAAGGGTCAGTTAAAGATCTTCCATTTATTCATAAGCCTGATGCAGAAGCAAAATATATTATTAAAAAGGTTTTTGCACGGCAAAAGCAAATCGAGCCTTCATGGTTTTATTCATGGCTTACGCGGACTTTAAATGTGCTTCCTGATGGTCTTGCATCAAAATTTTAACTATTACTCATGTACAAGAAAGAATTACAATGACACAGGTCATCAAACGTGTTTGTAAATTTATCCACCCCCATAGGGGGTGGCTTTGTTTCGCCCCTTAAAGGGGCTATGCTGCGCAAGTTGTTCCCACTGGTCTAGCTAATTATTCAATTCCAAACTTTGTTCTTTTTCCTGTTGAAACTTCACGTATTTTCGGATTTTTTCAGCGTCAAGTCCAATCGTATCAACAAAGTATCCTTTCGTCCAAAAGTGATTGCCCCAATAAAGCTTCTTGCGCAAAGTAGGAAATTTTTGAAATATTCTAATTGCACAACGGCCTTTTATCGTTCCTATCACTTCAGATATCGAAATCTTAGGTGGTACCATCATTATCATATGAACATGATCTGGTTGTATATTCAGTTCAACTATCTCGCATGATAATTGCTCAGCAAACATTCTTATACATCTTTCAACTTCTGTTTTTATTGTGCCTGTCAATATTCTGTATCTGTATTTCGGCGTCCAAATCACATGGTATTGGCAATGCCATATTGTATGTGCTAATATTTTATAACGACTCATTGTTATCCTTGGTTGTAATGTTGCGGGAACAACTTGCAACTCAAGTATAGCAATGGGTCAATAAATTGCAGAGCAGTTTATCTCTGACCACGTCCGCAGGACGTGGATTTCTAAGTTATATTAAATATGTCCTCTATACTATTGCAGGCATAATACTTGCCTTTGCCATTCTTGCTGTATATCTCAGATGGTTGCAACCTGATTTTTATTTCCCAAAACCAACCGGCCCATATCCTGTTGGTGCGCGCTTGTACCATTGGACCGATTCTGCACGTTGCGATCAGTATAGTAACGATTCTGCGCATCCTCACCGTGAGCTTATGGTAAAAATATGGTATCCGGCGAGTGCTACAAGAATTGAAAAACCCTCGATGCCTTATCGTCCAGACTTATTTGCGCATATAAAAAAGACCCAACCTCTTATTTGGTTGCTGAGCGGTGCTGCACGGCACATGTATCAGTATGAAGAAAAAAATGCCTCATTAGCACCAAGTGAACCTCGCTTTCCGGTGATTATTTTTTCGCATGGTGGTGGCGGTACGTATGATAGTAATACCATGCACTGCGAAGAACTCGCAAGCAAAGGTTATATCGTTGTTGGGATCAGTCATACCTATGAAAGCACCGTTGTCAAATTTCCTGATGGGCGCATAAAAACAAGTATTGATACAGCACAGCATAAAAATTTCATAGAACGCCGCAAGCAGAATGATCAAGGAATTGTTGAAGCTTTTGAAGATGTAAGCTTTGTCTTAGATCAACTTGCATTGCTAGAGCAAGACAGCTCATCGTTCTTTTACCAGCGATTGGATTTAGAGCATATTGGGATATTCGGGCAATCACGTGGCGGCAGCGTTGCCACGGCTATGTGCCGACGTGACCAACGTATTAAAGCTTGTGTGAATATGGATGGGAGCTTATTCGGTCCGGATGCAACTAAGCCCTTTGACAAACCTTGCTGTTTTCTCTTGGCTGGTGAATCGGTAAAAATGTTTGATCGTCCTATGACAAGGAAGGAATGGAAAACGTTTAGGATTTCTGTGCCTCAAGAAGAACAGATGGTAAAAGAGCGGTACTTGCTTGGTTTTCAGAAAATTGCGCAAGGGCAACAGGATAAGTATATCTTTGTTATAAACGGTGCCGGGCACCTCGATTTGGCTGATATTGCAATACTGGCTAAGTATGCGGTACCAATGATTGTTCGTCCAATAATACAAATGGCTTTATCTGGCCCTCTGGGGTGTGGGCCAATTGATGGGTTACGTGTAATACATATTGTCGATGCCTATCTTGCCAATTTTTTTGATAAATACTTGAAAGGACAAGTGTCTCCATTATTGGATGGTGGCCAAAAAACGTATCCAGAGGTAAAAAAAAGAGGGCTTTAGAGATGGCCGTGATAGAAGAATGCGACAAGGTGATTGCTGCTAAATTTTTTGTGGAGGAAATTTTGCATACAACCAAGTATTGTGTGGCATAGATCTTGCTATTTTTCAAAAAAAAGCAACTTCACTAACCCAAACAGCCCTGCCAATCAAAACTTTCAAGCAAAAGTCAAAGTCCTGCTTAAACGAGAAAGACGCAGACTCTTCTACAACGGCAAACTTACTTCGTCAGCGAAAGCATCCAGACCTTCCCGTTTAAGTGTCTTAGTTTTCTGGTCTGGCGAAGAGATTGATTTTTGTTTGAGTTGGATTCTCAGATGCTCCGTGCGCTATGCTCGTGTTATTCTGGCATTAAAATTGACTTTAGCGAAACAATTGAAGGACGTCTTGGGTTCGTGTGGCTTACAGAAAGAAAAATCTTCAAGCATTGCCCTACTGCTGGGTTTTGATTGTTTGGTTGACGTGTTCTGGTTCGAAAAGCTTAACCGGTAAGATTGGACGTGTTTTGGTTCGGTAAGCTTAACTGGTACGGATGACGTATTTTGGTTCGGTAGGCTATGCATATGCAATTTAAATGGTGATTTTAAGAATGGGAAGAAAAAAAAGAGGCAAGATTTGCATCGTTACGATTCCCGATCGAAGTTTCCTCATACCGGAGAAGCTTCACTTCACACTCCTTACCTCAATTTCTAGTTTATCATATTTAGAAATATAAAAGCAATGATTTTTTGAAAAATTATCAAATTTAACCATCCAGCCGTGCTAAATCGTTGTATGATTTTACCAATTCTTCTTGCTTGTACTACTGAGAAATTGGATGTCTTTACATGGATAATAGACATCTAGCAGTCTAGACGTCTAGCCATCCAGATGTCTAAGCTGCTAATGGTATAGACATCCTTTAGTCTTGTTGTCTAATGTACTAATCGTATAATGGCTTAGATGCTTGGACTGCTACAGGTTCTTACGCTTCGTGGTGTAGCATTTTTTCAATTCAGCAGTATAGCATTCTAGCTATCTAGACGGAAAGAATGCTATACTGCTAGACGTATAAACTTCTAAACTGCTAGATACCTAGCCTGCTATATTTGAATGTAAGTACTGAAGTAAGGGTTTTCAAAACCGGAGTTCCTATGAAACTGTCGCAACTAAAGGCGCTTATTAAAAAAGGTGAGTCGGAGGTTTTAGAGTTTAAGACCTCAACTGGATCACTTGATGGTGCCATGAAAACAGTTTGTGCTTTTTTGAATAGTGAAATCGGTGGCAATGTGCTTATCGGTATCACAAACGATAAGAAAATTGTTGGACAAGAAGTTACGGATGACGTAAGAAAAAAAATAGCAGTAGAGATCAATAAAATAGATCCATACGTAAAAATCAACGTTATTGAGGTACCGGTTAGGGATAATTTGTATGTTATTGCATTCAATGTAAAGCCTGGGCCAGAGGCTCCGTACCTTTATGATGGTCGCTCATTTATGCGTAATCAGTCGACAACACAGCGCATGACCCAGGAAGTATCGTGGCGCCTTTTTCACGAAAGAAGGCCAACTGTCTGGGAGAAGAAAATATCGAGTGATTGCAAAATTGAATCTTTAGACAAAAATAGAATTCGAGAGGTTGTAAGAATTGCAATAGCAGAAAATAGATTAAGCGGAGTTTCTGCGCACACAAATATCCGTGAAATACTTACAAAGCTCAATTTGATGATTGACGGCCAGTTGACCAATGCCGCAGTTATTTTGTTTTATAACGGTGAGCTCAAACAGCACTTTGGCACTCTGCTTCAACTCGCTAGATTCAATGGTATAGATAAACGAGAATTTCTTGATAACAGAGCTTTCTACGGAAATGCCTTTGAGCAGTATGAAAAGGCAATAGAGTTCCTAAGCAGTCACTTGCCAATCGCTGGTAAAATTGAGGCCGAAAACCCATATCGCGTAGATACCCCTGCCTTACCTTACGAAGTTTTGCGTGAGGCTATCGCAAATGCCGTATGCCACAGAGATTACAGCATGCATGGCCAATCAATAATGCTTGCGATTTACGATGACAGAATCGAAATTAGTAATCCAGGCGGTCTTCCACCGGGAATAACGGTAGGTCAACTGAAGAAAGTACACCGATCAGTTCCTCGCAACGAACTCATTGCCGAGGTTTTCTTTAGGTGTAAAATCATTGAACGCTGGGGAAGAGGGACTACCGACATGATTAACTTTTGTAAACAAGCAGGAGCTCCTGCGCCAAAGTTTGAAGATAATGGTGGTTTTTTTTCGGTGACCCTTCGTTTTAAAGAGCCAATCAGATATGTTCAGGATACCAGCAAAATACAACAGGAACATTCTATAGCACTAACTGCTAGGAGAAAAGAGATATTGGAAATCTTAAAACATGGCCCTCTAAGCAGAAAGCAAATTACATCTAAAATGAAAAACCCTCCATCAGATAGAATGGTACAGATGGATCTCTTAGCGCTCAGTAAACAGGGATTGGTTAAATCGAAGGGCAAAGTTAAGGCCACGGTATGGTTTATTTCTGACAAATAGTTTACGCGAAACTTACGCGAAATTTACGCGAAATTTAAGCGAAATCAATATGATCGTATTGATTTCTAACTCTAGCCATCTAGCAGTCTGGATGGCTAGACGGCTATACCACTATCAGTCTTGTTGTCTAGCCGTCTAATTGCATAATGGTATAGATGGCTAGACATCTATACGTATAGCAGTCTAGCAGTCTTTTCTTCTTTACGTCTAGCAGTATTGTTGCATTTACTTCTTTACGTTTGGTAGACTTGTGGTAAGAAATATAAAATGCAAACGAAGAGGCTTAGTGGCTGCCGACAATTTGTCGACTGCTGTTAATGATTTAGGAAAAGATAGAAGTATAGACATAGGGGATGAACATGAAAATAGCTGTAATTAATGCCAAAGGCGGAACAGCAAAGACTACTTCAACAGTTAATATTGCTCATGCATTGGCAAATCTAAAGCGCAAGGTACTCATCGTAGATCTTGATCCGCAAGCAAGCGCATCGTTGAGTTTTGGCATCGGAAGAAGTGACTTAGATCCGAGCATTGCTGATGTCCTGTTTGACAAATTGCCTGTCAATAAGGCCATCAGGCACACGGGTGTTACAGGTGTTGATATTCTAACAGGATCAATGCTACTCAGTTCGTTTGATGTAACATTTTCATCTTCCAATGGAAGGGAGAATAAGCTTAAACTAGCTCTTGCATCAGCGAAAAGTTATGACGTTACGCTCATAGATTGTCCACCAACATTGTCGTTGTTGCCACTTAATGCATTGATAGCTGCCGATACCTTCTTGGTACCAGTGATTCCTCAATACCTTGCTTTGGAAGGGCTAGCGACTTTAACAGAGGCCTTGGAATGTATCAAAAATGGCATAGGTTGCACGACAGACATGCTAGGCATTGTACTTACTCAAGTTGATAGGCGTAGTAAGTCTACGGGCGAAATTATTGATCTAATACGTAATCACTATGGCGACAAAGTTTTCAAGACTGAGGTGCGTATCAACACCAAGCTGGCAGAAGCACCATCGTATGGCAGAACCATATTTCAACATGATTTTAATGCATCGGGTGCTATTCAGTATCAAGCATTGGCAGACGAAATAGTTGCAAAAATTAAGGAGTTTTAAATGGCGACAAAATCAAGAGTAGGTAAACAAGCTGACAGTATCTTTGCACCTACAACTCACGTAGAGAAAAAAATCATCTCAAAAAAAATACAGGAGAAACCCGCAAGGGAAACTGAGAGTAAAACAGTAACTAAAAAACCCGCCGAGAGAAAGACTATTAAATCCACTATTACACTGTACATAGATCAAGTAGCTTGGATTGATCGTCTATCGGCAGATATTTTATGCGCAAGTGGCAATGCCATCGATCGTGGTTCAATTTTGCGTGGCATTATAGCCGCCGTGCAAGAAAGTAAATTTGATATAAGCAAAGTCAGCAACGAAAAAGATGTGATTGATCTCGTAAAAAGGAATCTGCAGAAGTAGCTAATGCTGGATGATCTACGATTGGCTGGCTTGTAAAAGCTGCCTGTTTTTGAAAAGTGTTTTATGGGCCAGCTCTTAACACGCAAAAAATATTACAGCAACACGCTTATTTCCACTTTTTCATCAACCTTTTTATTCCTGAATGTGTCAACTAGGGGGGCCCTGGTATATGATCAGTTAATTTCCTGTATCGATAATTACCATTGTGGCTTACTGTAAGCTTGTTTAATTACGTTCGACTGGTTCGATAGTTTCCAAAATTATACATGCCTGCCTGCCGAGTTGACGTTGATCGGTTCATGACCATAGACCGTGATTTTGCAGCCTGGTAAAGTTTTTATAGGCATTCCACATGCCTGCATTACTTGGCTGCAAATCACAAACAGATTGGTAATTTTTGTCATACTCAGTCTCAGTAATACTCCCTTTTATTTTTTTGCTACATTTTTTTGATAAAAAAAGTTCAAATCCTGTGTGTCAGCAGTTTGCTCAAACTGATTTTTTGTGAAAGTAAATTAGAGAGCATTCAAAAAAGTGCTAATAAGATTGCAACAGCGCGCTTATTAGCACTTTTTCAACCAGTCTTTTTGTTCCTAAGCGTGCCTTCTAGGGGTACCCATTTTTGAGTATTTGGTATTACGCATGGGTTTTGTGGCTTATAGTAAGCGCGTTTGCCCGTTCGATAGTATTGGATTTTGCATATGCTTAGCCTGCCTTGCTGGTGTTGATTTGCTTATGCCAATAGCCCATGATTTTGTAGTATAGTAAAGCTTTTATGAGTATATCACGTGTTTACAAATCGATAGCAATGGTTTGAAAAAAGTCAGTGACGATCTCTGTCATACTTACTCTTAGTAATTCTCCGTGTTTCTCTTCCTGCACAATTAAAGGCTTTAATCCGCGATTTCTTTTTAAACGATTTTGTGTAAAATAGCGGTATGGTTCTGTATTGAACCGATCTGAAAAATAATTGACATTTGAAATAATATTGATATAATTAGCAATGTAAAACATGTTTAAAAGTTTTCTTAGTTGTTTTTTTACTAATATGAGGAATTGCTCATGATTTTTCAAAAATTGTTTAATGTATTGTTATTAAGTTCCGCTATTGTTAGTAGCGCATGTTTAGGCATGGATTTGCAAGATGAAGAGCTTTTTACTGCAGTAAACAACGACAATGTTGAGCGCGCAAAAGAATTGCTTGATGCCGGCGCAAATGTTAATGCACGTGATTGGCGATATTTTACTCCATTGCATTGTGCAGCAGAGCGAGGAAATGTAGCCATTGCCCAATTACTTTTAGAAGAAGGAGCAGATGCCGCTTCGCGAAATGGAACCGGCCAAACCCCAGAACGATTTGCGGACAGATCTGGTCACCAAGACCTTGCCTTTTACCTTAAAAATATTCGTCAAGCGTTGCTTGATGCCGATAGATTAACAAGAGAAGGATCACGAGAATTTATGATAGGTCTTATACCATCACAACAAAGCTCTTTAGCTCCGCTAAGTGAAATGTCAAACCGAGTAGCAAGAGTAAAAACGATTAAAACAATACTTGCATACTTGGCAGTAGAGAATAAGAAAATGGCACTTGATCCAAAAAAACAACAAACAATTATGCAAAAAAATCAAGAAGCAGACCTCACCGCTTTAGTGATTGCAAAGAACAGAAATCAGCATTCCCTCGCTCTATACCTCAACCGCACTGCCCAAGCTTTGGCTGCAGCAAAGAAACTTGCAGGCTTAGGGTTGGGATCAATAGAAAACTTTAGAAAAATGGCTTTAGATCCAGAGTCCCAGGAAGCTCTTATAAAGATGGCTGCAGAAGCATGCCAATAATTTTAACGTTTTGATATAATCGTATCATAATTTTAGCTCAGGACAAATGCATTTTAAATGTGTTTTTCCTGAGCTTTTTTGTTATGGCAGCTGTCACGACATAGGGGCCAAAGGTAGTAGTTTATATTGATCGATTCGTGCTGCCAAAGCCTTTTGTTGGCATTTAATATGCTTGCATACCGTGGCAACTACAGCTTACCTAAACCGATTTTTTTGGGGAGTAAAATATAACACATTCGAAAAAGTGTAAATAAGATCGCAGCAACGAGCTTTTTGGCACTTTTTCAACCAGTCTTTTTGTTCCTGAACACGTCAACGAGGGGTGCCTCTCGTTAACCATCAGAAAAAGCAGGAAAAGAAAATCAGTTATTTAGCCTTAGAATAAAGTCTTTTTTGAAGTACGAGAGAAGTTCGATAGTTTCTATTGGAATTAAATAGATCTCTTGTGTTGAGCATGGCAAAAAACATGGCCCGTTGTGCTTGATTTTATTGATCTATAAAGCTTTTTAACACATAGGTCAATAGTAAAAAAGAGGGGTTTAAGGATGCTCGAAGCAGGGTATTTTCCAAAAAAACCTGTGATGATTTCTATCATATACGCTCTCAGTAATTCTCTCATGATCAAAATGGGTGTTGTAAATTTTATTGGTTGCTGCCATTAACCACGATATACTTAATTCAGGTATTTCAGATAACGAAAGGACTAGTGAGATGGATTTAATAATATCAGGCACAGCAGTTGTTGATAAGTCTAAAATAACTTTAGAAATGTTGATCGAAACATTTTTGAGCAAGAAGGATCTTAAGCCAACATCAAGAACATCATACATCTCTGCATTTAAACAGTTTGCTATTTTCTTGAAGGAACGTGCAATTGAAGATATTGGTGAGCAAGAAATCATGGAGTACAAGAATTACTTAACAGAAAAGAAACTGTCGGTGTTTACGGTAATAGCTAATATCAGGGCTCTCAAGAGCCTTTTTTCTTTTCTTTCCGTACGTGGACTGTATCCCAATATCGCCAAGGACATCAAGGCGCCACGGAGCCCACGACAATTTATGCGGGATCCGCTTACACAAGCACAAGCAAGAACGCTCATAAATTCGTCTGAGGGCGATGATATTAAAGCCAAGCGTGATTATGCCATCATTAGCATTTTGTTGCGCTGCGGCCTAAGATCGATTGAAATTGTGAGGGCTGATGTTGGCGATGTGAGGCAGTCAGGCGGAACGCCCGTGTTATGGGTGCATGGCAAGGGAAGAGATTGTAAAGATGAGTTTGTGGTACTCACCGACGAGGCCTTGGCCACAATACATGCGTATATGGCAGTGCGTGGCAAAGTTGCATTGGAAGATCCGCTGTTTGTCTCCAACAGTAATCACAACAACAACGGAAGACTCACAACGCGCAGTATTAGGCGCATGGTCAAAGAACATCTTGCCAATATGGGAATCAATAGCAGCAGGCTTACGTGTCACAGCCTTAGGCATACATTTGCTACGCTGGCAATAGCAAATAATGCACCGTTACTGGCAGTGCAGCAGGCGATGCGGCATGCGGATATAAACACGACAACTATCTACACGCATATGAATGACCGGCTAACCAATGGCGCAGAGAGATACGTGAAAATCTAGTTTCAAAGTCCGTAGTATTGTGAAATGAAAGAATAACTATGACTATAAATTCGGGTTAAAAACCAGCCAAAATAATTGTCGCCGGCAAGATAAAATAATTGACGTTCTCTATAGACTATGTGATATACCATCGTTTTTTAACCGATATTTTGCTTAGATGAGTAAAATCCCAAGATCAGCGGCTTTCAAAAAAAATGCTTTGGCAGCACTTTATGCTCTTTTTAGCCTTTCAAACACAACTTTCGATTATATCTCTTCCTAAGATATTTTAAGATGTGATGTCGCATTAATACAATTTTCTACAACTCAAACATCTTTGCCCATTTCGTATGCCTCGTTCATTTTATCTAGGTGCTTTCGAATTTCTCCAGGTTCGTGGACGCCTAAACCACGAATAATACCAGCCAATTTTGCACATCTCTGACATTTGATCCAAACACCGCTAAAATGCTTTATCCAATCTTCAATTTTTTTAATCACATTGTCAGTAAATTCGTTGCTTTCGCCTGATGAAGCTGTTATCAAATACACCTTTTGAAACCTATGTGTTTGTTCAAGGTTCAACTTCCATGGGAATAGTGGATATGTACGATCTAATAATGTTTGCATTTGTCCACTTACTCAGCCAAAATAAACAGGAGCAGCAAAAACAATTACGTCTGCTTCATGTATTTTTTTCACGATTTCAGTTGCGTCGTCTTGAAGAACACATCTTTGTGTTTTTTGACAAACATCACAACCTAAACAATAGTTAATTTTCTTACCTATCAGAGAAATTTTTTCTACTTCGTGTCCACTACTTAAAGCCCCTCTTGCAAACTCATCAGCGAGTATGTCAGTATTGGAATCTTTGCGCAAACTTGTCGATATTACTAAAATTTTTGTACTTATAGTGCTTTCTCCCAACACAGTTTTTATTTTATGTGATATCGGATCTGAATTTTCCATTCCAAATGCTATTGAGCATGCACAGCCTGTTATCAACACCGATAGCATTATCTTCTTAACTATTTTCATGGTATTTACCCCCTCATAAAATATATTAAAACTAGTTCCCATACTTAAATAAATAGACCTCTTCTGAAACCCAGTTTTTTCAGGCAAGAAGGCCCTTTGTTTTCAGCGTTGTTTTGAAGTTTCAGAATAGGTCCAATATACCACCAAACTGAAAAAAGCGCAAAAGCGCCATTAAAACCCAAATCACATGGTATTGGCAATGCCATATTGTATGTGCTAATATTTTATAGCGACTCATTGTTATCCCTGGTTGTAATGTTGCGGGAACAACTTCTTCCTACCCGCTGCTGCGCAGCAGCGAAGACTGGCAGCACTAGCCGTGTCCTCCGTAGCCTCGGCGTAGGAGGATTGACACATTTAGGAACGAACAAGTTGAAATAGGCTTCACGTTAAAGCTTATTGAGACGGTACTTGAGCAGGCAATAATCAATATTTTCTCTGGCCCCATGCAATAACATAATTGGTGGTTTAGTG
>Ga0364909_10120_pt1 | contig 31589 bp, 40 predicted proteins | sample SorcelJu500001C3_3_FD_206966 | JGI IMG/M metagenome (GOLD analysis project Ga0364909, IMG submission 206966) | Enriched cells from Trout Bog Lake Hypolimnion, Wisconsin, USA - BchlTB.June25.5000.01.C3 | ecosystem: Environmental > Aquatic > Freshwater > Lake > Hypolimnion/Profundal zone | place... | reverse complement strand
CGGGGTGAACCACCCGAGAAATGGGTGGAGAAACAAATGCGGCCAGAGAACCTGCGGGTTGAAGGTAAAGAAGAAGGAAAATGGGTGAAGATCTAACCTGTCATCTAGATGATGATGGTATGTCAGAAGTACAAGCGATAGAAGCGGCTGATTCCACTGGTCACCGGCAGTCTCTTCATGTCCGGGTTGGTCCTGTATTTCATGGTAATGAACCACAAGATGAACCTGGTGTGTGGATTGAATTGCAGGAAGAACATAACAAAAGTCTTCCGCAAGGACCCATTCTGCTGACACCTGAAATATGGAATCGGCTTATAATGGCCGTGAACGATAGACTCGACTATCCTATGATAGTAGCTAAACCTAATGAACCCTGCTGTGATGCGGGTCACGGTTGCCCGCTATGCGGTGGATAGCGCACCAGTCAGGTGACTGGCTTCGCTTGGAAAGTGAATGAGTCCCTAACGGGATAGGGTTTCGACTACTCCGCTATCCGCGAGGTCAGCATGTGTGAACGCCGGGATGGAACAGTCAATAACGCTCTTAAACCAGTCCTGAAATGCACCTTGCCTGAACATGAAGGTGACCATTATGATGGTGTCATGTTCACTGAATGGGAAGCTGCTCCTAAAGGTATGAATGATGTGGAGTTCCGTAACTGGGAGCAAAGTATCATCGGGAAACTGCACATGGGTGGCCCTCAATCTAACCCTGTGTTCAGCCCTTACGGATTCGGGTGGTAATGGAATTCACCGACGAAGAAGTAGCATACCTAACTGATGCTCTCATGGTTTTCATGCATGAAATAGACGCCCTCAACCCCGATGATGACCGGCTTGATGACTTGCAAAAACTGCTTATTAAACTGATGTTCACTGACGGTGGGGAACTTGCTTCCACAAGCTTTTAGAAAGCAGAAACGATGCATAATCTTATCACCATAGGCTGGCTGATCATGACCGCTATAACAGCTAGAGTCATGTATCATAGGTGGAAGCCTGGCACTACGCAGGCTCAGCGGGTAGGGAAAGCTGTTCTCTGCGCATACATTTGCCTTATCGCCTGGTGGATGGTAGCTATTATCTTGCTGGTGATGACAAGGAAGAAAGAGGAAGAAGAATAACGGGTGCCATGGAAAGATCCCGAGAAGCGACGGCATAAGAACAGCGGGGGTTGGCAGAGTGGACGATTGCACCGGTCCTGAAAACCGGAAGGTTTAACAGCCTCGTGAGTTCGAATCTCACACCCTCGGCTATGGGGAGCAGTTCATCTGGTCGGTGAAACCATTCTGATAAAGTGGCTGTGCAGGGTTCAATTCCCTGGTTCCCTACTACACGGGCCAGTATCCCCTCAGTCTTATAAACTGTTGAAAGGGTAGTTGGTACACGAAGGTTCAATCCCTTCCTGGCCTACGTGGAACTAGCACCAATATGCGAGAAACATAATGAGTCTAAGCGTCAGGTAGGGACTGAGCAGAAATGGAAATGTCAGTCCTGTAATCGTGAATATCAAGCAGCCTGGTGGAAAGACAATAAAGTTACTCAGCAGCAACGGGTGTCCGCAAACACTATTCGTTACAGGCGTGAGAACGCGCAGCTCATCTGGGACTATAAGTCAACTCATCCGTGTATTGACTGCGGTGAGACAGACCCGATAGTTTTGGACTTTGACCACCTTGACTCTACAGAGAAGTCTTTCGGTATCCCTGTAGGAGTCAACAAGGCTTTCAGTAAAGCAAGACTCATGCGTGAGATAGAGAAATGTGTAGTACGGTGCGCTAACTGTCACAGACGGAGAACTGCTGTTCAGCTTGGGTGGTACAGTGAGCAGATGGCGAATCAGATGGATACAGATACGGATGCATTTCATGGTACGATGGAACGGTCTGGACGGCACATCCATAGTGGGTGTGATAGGATCAACAAGGATCACTAACAATCGGCGGAAGGATGGGCTATGAGTAAACAGGTGCCTGCTAAACAGGTGGACTTAGCGCCTCGCTAACTCAATTGGCAGAGTTGCGGACTTTTAATCCGTGGGTTCAGGGTTCGATCCCCTGGCGAGGCACGTGAACGAAGAAGAAGCACAAGCATTGCATGAGAAGCGGCAGGAAGCGGAAGGTAATAAGCATGATTACATCACATGCTGGTGCTGTTGCTGGACATGTGATTTTGATTACTTCGAAATAACTGGTACTTCACCAGAATAGTATATGCCCTTGTAGGCTAATGGATAAACCAAACGCCTTCTAAGCGTTGATTGCAGGTTCGAATCCTGTCGGGGGTACGGAGGTAAAGATGCAGACTAAACTGATACCTGACATTTTCATCAGGCACGGTAATGTGACTGTTGAATCCCTGAAAGATGGCGCTGTTCGTGTTACTGTTGGCACACAAGTCATTAGGCTAACCAAGGAAGAGTACCTTACCTTGTATCAGATTTATGGTAATATTGTTGAATGGGATTAACCATTCACGGCCCATTAGTTTAATGGACAGAATCTAGGACTCTCAATCCTGGGATGGCGGGTTCAATTCCCCCATGGGTCACGGTTGCGCTGAATGGCGGGTGAGTATCCTTCTTAGGACTTGACGATCCATTCCGTAGTGGTCACGGCGTCAGGACCACTCCCCTGCCGGGAGGGGATTACCACCCCCGGACAAGGCCCTATCGTCTATCGGCAGGACGGCACCCTTTCAAGGTGTGAAGCGGAGTTCGACTCTCCGTGGGGTCACGGCGGTATGGTGAAGATGGTTCTCACGGCATCCTCATAAGGTGACGATCCTGGTCCGATTCCAGGTACCGCTACAGTTGACAGGGCTGCTGATGTGGAGTAAGGTTTTTGTGACGGCCCCAGAGAGAACAATGCAGGGTACCTAAGTCGTCTAGGTGTTCGGGAAATCCCTGCCATCGCGCGGTAGTGGAGGTCGGTACCACGCTGGGCTCATAACCCAGAGGTCGGAGGTTCAAATCCTCCCCGCGCCACTTGCGGACAGGAGCACTGGTCGTGCTCAACGGGCTCATAACCCGAGTCAGCCTGGTTCGATTCCAGGGTCCGCTACGAGGTCAGGGGGTCACTCCGAACCCCAGGAGGACAGCGCACCGGGCTACGCTGACTTCACACCCGGTTTATTCTTACGTAGCTTAACGGCAGAGCAACGGACTGTTAATCCGTTAGGTCTCAGTTCGAATCTGAGCGTAAGAGCGCACGAAGCATGGTCTGTTAGCTCAACGGTTAGAGCACCGCCCTGTCACGGCGGGGGCTGCGGGTTCGAATCCCGTACGGGCCGCGAAATAGTTAAGAAGGCGATTTAAATGGACACGGATGTCCAATGGATTCCATGTGATGAAACATGGGATGAGATAGCGGAAGCGTCCCTTCTCCATGACCCGACCCCAGGAATGATACGCCGTGCTGAACAGATTGCTCTATCAAATAGATCTACTATGGCCACAGTATCTTCCCAAACCGTTCCGGGACTTCCTCACCGGTAGTTTCATCACCATGATAATACTGTTTCCCACAGTGGTTATCATGGCTGCTATTGTACAATCAGCGCAAGGGTGATTAGCTCATTGGGAGAGCGCTTCGCTGACACCGAAGAAGTGAAAGGTTCGATTCCTTTATTACCCACGGGGTTGCTTGTTAGGTCAGCCCACCGAAGCCTTCCCCTGACTGCGGCCCTTAAGCACCCATAGGCTAACGGACAAACCAACGGTCTACGGAACCGTTATTGCGAGTTCGAATCTCGCTGGGTGTGCGTGAAAGAATGCTGTGACCCTGAATGGCTGCAAGCGATCATTGTGCAATGGGAAAAAGATGGTGTTATCCTCCGGAAAGATCACCGTAACTATCATAAGGTGATCGGTATTATTTACCGCACAGCGCAAGCTGACCGGAATAAACTCGCTGAAGTTATCATGGCGAAAGTAACGGAAGAAGAAATACCGCTGGACATGGACGGCCAGCATTACCTGATCAGGAGGATTGATGGGGAACGACCCGAAGAAAGACCGGCAACGGAAAGATAATGCGGTGAAGAAAATCCTGAAGAAGGATGCTAAACCGCAGAGGGAAGATAAACCACCACCCCCACCACCATGGAAGAAGAAGTAAATGGTTGCCCTTCTTAATCTTCTTCTCACGGTAGCTATAGTGCTGGGTCTTATCGGGATTGCGTTGGGGATAGCGTGGGCGGTTTATGGTAAAGATGATTAATATGGGCGGCTCGTCTAATGGAAGGGCCTCAGGTTTACACCCTGATGACAGGAGTTCGATTCTCTTGCCGCCTACTGTGGGTGTACTCGACCGGTGCCAGAGGTGTGACTGTGACTCACATTAAGCGGGTTCGACTCCCGTCATCCACCCGAGATGTGTTCCGTGGTATACTAATTGGGCTGCTGATCCTGGCAGTCCTGTACGGAGGGCTACTGCTTTACTATAGATAAAACTTGCGTCGGTGGCAGAACGGTTATGCAGCGGGCTGTAAACCCGTCGTCTTTGGGCTATGGTGGTTCGACTCCATCCCGGCGCACGGTATATAGGAGAACGATGACTGATCCTCTAATTGAAATGATGCGAAAGGTAGCACCTACCGGCCAATGTGTATTGGATAGCGCTACTCTCGGTCAGCTAAGTCAACTGACTAAACATCTATGTCATCAGCGGGCTAAGCAAGCAGATCAGGAACACGCACGGTTCCTTGCTCTCCCTCAACGGAACATCCCCGTCCCCCGGCTGGCTCTAGATGAGTGGCTGGAAGGAACAAACATCCTGGTGACAGGGGGTACAGGGTGTATCGGCTCAGCGCTTCTCACCCAGCTCATCCAATCGTGTCCCCGTTCCCTGGTTAGTGTCGCTATCACAAACGAATCCGCATTGCCGGGGGTACGGTATATCCATGAAGATATCCGGGATTACCGTGCCCTTTCTGATATTTTCGCTGAAGTGAAACCTGATATTGTTTTCCATACCGCAGCGCAGCGTAATCCGGGGCTTGCTGAAAAATTCGTGTACAGTACTGTCAGCACTAATGTGTTCGGCACACAGAATGTTATCCGTGCGGTTGAACAGTATGAAGTGCCGCAAATGATACACGCTAGCACCGGTAAAGTGGTGCGGCCTTACACGTCTGATATTTACGCTGCGTCTAAACGGGTAGCAGAATGGATGATCGCCCGCACCGCAGCACGTTCGCTGGTCACTTATTCAGCAGCGCGTTTCACGCATGTCGCTGACAATTCCCTTATTTACGGTAAACTGCAAGACTGGGCGCAGTCAGGGGTTATCCGGTTGCATGCCCCTGACATTGTGTTTTACGCACAGTCAGCTCTGGAATCAGCGCAGCTTCTTCTGACCGCTGGCCTTAAAGCTGATGACACTAATCTTATGGTGTATGCGATCAATGACCTGGGCTGGCCGGTTGACTTGCTTGATCTTGCCTTGGGAACATTGAATCATACAGGGTCACATTCTCCTATCTATTTCAGTGGATATGATCAAGGGTATGAGGAAGAATCATTCCCTGGTTTGTATGACCCGATGACCGCTGGTAATATCAGCCCGCTACTGAACATTTTTGAGGCAGCAACAGTAGAACAGCACCCGGCAGTTGATGCTTTCCCATCAAAATATGCACCATCGGAAGATGGTGACCTGGCACTGGCAATGCTAGCAGATGCGTGCCGTACCGGAAAGGATGAAGTTATACGGGAGAAACTGGACATACTATCATGGTGTCTGCTGGACGCTACCCTTGCTATGGTCCCCCATGATAGACTAATCCGAGTAGCTGAACTGACAACACCCTCTGAGGCTAAACTATGCCCCGCCTATCAAAAGATTCTGACTACCGTCCGCGCACATGCCTGATTAATTATGATACCTCTAAAACTGTCCAAGAGAAAACCAAATCAGGTCGTCATAAACGAACATTGCGTGCCTGGCGTGGGAGGCAAGTCCGGGTACCTGCTAACAGCAAACCAAGGCAAGCGACACAGGCTATAGCGCTTATCCCAGCGCATAATGAGGCAGCAACAATCGGTCAGGTAATCCGTGTTCTGCGGATACAAACCGAACCGCTAGATGACATCATTGTTATCTGTGATAACTGCACTGACAACACAGCAGAAATTGCTAACAGTCTTGGTGTGCAAGTTATGCATACTAGCGGTAATGTGCATAAAAAAGCAGGTGCATTGAATTATGCGCTGGAAAAAATCATCCCTAACCTACAGGATGAAGATGTCATTCTCGTGCAGGATGCTGACAGTTTCCTTGACTCACGTTTCATTGAAGTTACCCATGACAAAATTCGTGAAGGATTCGGTGCGGCAGGAGGTAACTTCCGGGGCCGTCCAGGTGGCGGTTTGTGTGGGGCACTGCAACGAAACGAATACGTACGATATGCACGAGACACTGCCCGTAAAAATGGTGACGTGCTATGTATTACAGGTGTCGGAACACTGTTCAGTGTAGGTGCGCTACGTGACGTGGTGTACGGTATTCAGTGCGGTTATCTTCCCGATTCTAACGGTGGTTACTGTTACTCTCATTCGTCGTTGACTGAAGATAACTGGATGACGCTGGCACTTAAACATCTGGGATATAAAATCTGCTCACCGGCCGAAGCTATCATGACCACCGAAGTGATGCCTAACTGGCGGGCGCTAGCTGTTCAGCGTAAACGCTGGAAACGTGGCGCAATCGAAGACCTTGTTCAATACGGTGTCACCAAATTCACTTTGAAAGGGTGGGGTCTCCAGATCGTATCCATCCTGGGTATCATGGCGACACTAGCCTATTTCGGGACGCTTTTGATGACACCGTGGCTAGGGTTCCATGTTCACTGGCTGTTTATCGGTTTTACTGGTATTTATGCGGTGGAACGAGCGGTAACGGTTCGTGAAAGAGGATGGCGGATTTCACTGTCGTCAATGACGGTAGTGGGTGAATGGGTGTTTGATATCTTCCTGCAAATGTGCCAGATCGGGGCCATTTACAAGGCGGTGCGCCGGACAGCTAGAGAATGGTACTAGAGAATAGTAAATGGAATTTTCACACGCCAGTCTTAGTGTTAATCTACTAGATATTCTGTATGCGATACTGGTAGCTTTCGTGTTCACAGGTGTGGTGTTTGCGGTTATACGGATACTGCCCAGACCGTATTTCATGCGCCGTAAATCCACAGGATTTCTTGTCGTAAAATTGATGTCAGCTACACTTCTGATAATCGGAACCATAATATTCGGTTTGATATATACTGGTGTTATTGTTCACACATACCCATATACACAAGTGCATGTCGTTAAATTCGTTCCGTGAAACCTAGTCGTCGTCAAGTTCTCACCTGGACAGTAGCTATTGTGGCGAGTACACTAGCAGGAGGTAACATGCCTGATTACACTTTCTACGATGACTTCGATGGGCAGGCGGGGGCGGCACCTGACCCTACTAAGTGGACATATGATCTGGGTACTGGCGGCTGGGGAAACAATGAACTGCAAACATACACAAGCAGCCGGGCGAATTCCTATCAGGACGGCAAAAGTAATCTGGTTATCGCTGCGACTGTAGCGAACGGTGCGTATTCAAGTGCGCGCCTGAAAACGCTGGGTTTGTTCAGTCAGGTTGGTGGCAGTTTCGAAGCCCGCATCAAAATCAATTCTCAGTCTGGTGTGTGGCCAGCGTTCTGGCTTATGGGCCAGGACATTACCACAGTAAGCTGGCCGAAATGCGGTGAAGTTGACGTTGTTGAAGATTTCGGTTTTAATACTGTTCAGGCTTCCGTACACACGCCGGACGGTACCCCTAACGGCACATACGATCAATCGTTTCAGCTTGCCGGTGACACAAATTGGCATGTATACCGTATGGATTTGAATACGGAAGGTGTTACTTTCTTCCGTGATGGATACGAATTCGGGCACACCCCGCAAACCTATGCCCCATCACCTGCGTGGGTATTCGGGCCACAGGAACCAAATAATGGGGGCTTGTTTATTCTACTGAATGTTGCAGTCGGTGGTAATGCGGGTACTCCACCTGCTAGCACCGTATTCCCAGCTACCTTGCTTATGGATTATGTTAAGGTATGGCAATGAGGGGAGCGATGCTTGTCACTGTCATTAAATCCTAAAAAAGGGAAACGATGGATAAGTTTCACGCATGGATTAAACCCACCAACCATCCATGTGAAGAACTGGTTATTCTCGATTCCCATGCGTGTGAAGAATACTGTGATTATGCGGAACTGATCTGTAAAGAACAGTATCCTGCCACCGGTCAGACAGTACTGGATGACGCCACAGCCAACCAGATGATCAAACGGGCAGGTTTCGAACGGGTCACAAACTGGACAGTCGCTTCCATCGGCGGGGCTGCTGTGGTATATTATGCAGAGCTGAAACGGGCGACAGGCTGGCCACCCGGTTCGATAGGTGAGATGAGAAATGCGGACAGGTAAACGAATACGTGAACGAATCCGGATAGAAGGTCAGGAACTTTTCCCCTTCGATTCTTATGCGAAGAAAAACTGGTGGCGGATATCAGGTTTCCATGGCGGGGATGAATACGGTAACTGCACATTCTATATCCGTACCATTCTCGGCGGGATAGTCATCTGGTATGGGCTGCATTATCAGACTGATGTGGAACTGCCGGAAATGGGTGAAGTAGCATGGGTTGACCGGGTATTCTATCTTGATAACGAATAAGTTTTTTGCCCCCATAGTATAATGGACAGAACACATCCCTCCGGAGGATGAGATGCAGGTTCGATTCCTGTTGGGGGTACGGAAGAACAACGTTCGAACGGAGTTCTGCCGTGAGGGTCATCGTTATTGTTGTTATCATTCTTGTGTTGACGTGGATCATTTCCGATCCGGTAGCGGCAGCACATGAAGTGCATCATTGGGCTACCCAGGTAGGGGTATTCCTCACAAATGTAAGTAAATAAGCATGGCGCAGGTTCTACCGGCTGTAGGAAGTGGTCTGCAAAACCATTGCTCGGGTCCGACTCCCGCTGCGTCTCTTTAAAGGAACAAAATTTAGGGTTCGTGGTTTCAACGCCACAGTACCAGCAACATGACATGCCCGGGTATCCCGCCTTTCTCCTAAAAAGTGTCAGGGTAATGGATCAATGGGAGTTCGAATCTCCTTCCGGGTACCATTGTATCATGTTTCGAATGCGCTTTCCAGCTTGATAGGACAATCCGGGTTCGATTCCCGGCAGGCTGACCAGGCCCCCACGTTACTGCGGCGTGGGGGCTTTACCATGGGTGGGGTTATGTTTATTATCAAAACACTGATCGCCTGTATTATCGTGTTCGTGATAGCGTTCCTGATCACCTACTTCATCCGGCACGGAGGTCACAACATCATATGGACATGAAACGACCGGGATGGGATGAGTATTTCCTGGCTATCGCCACAACGGTTTCAATGCGAGCGGACTGCCGGCGGAGAAAAGTCGGCTGCGTAATAGTAGACGACAATCATTACATCGTTCACAAAGGCACCGGATATAACGGGGTCCGACCCGGGCAGAAAGGATGTCTTGAGGGAGCATGTCCCCGGGGTATGGCCGGCTATGATGAGGTGCCGGCCGGATCGTCTTATGACACTGGTCCCGGTTCATGTATCGGTTTTCATGCGGAAATGAACGCGATAGCCAAAGCCGGTGACCATTGCATGGGTGCAACAATCTATGTGACCTGTGAACCATGCCATGGGTGTCTTAAACTTATCTGGGCGGCGCGTATCGCTAAAGTGATATGGGCGGATGTGAATTCCCCCGGTAATCTTTATGATAATCCTGGGGTTATTGTTCCATCATAACAAAGGCCCGGCACATTTCCCCTTCCCCAGGGATTTGTGCCGGGCCTCTGGCCTCTGCCGTTTCTTACTCTACCACCTCTGCGGTGGTGACCTCTACCTGGTCGGCGTACACGTTCAAGTCCTGCCCAGCTTCCGGGGTCACGTCTTCCGGGGTCGTGCTGGGCTCTTCCGGGCTGTTAGCCGCCTCGTACTCTGCAATGATGGACGCTGGGATACGTCCCTTCTCGTTGACTGGCATCCCCTGCGTTTTGGCCCATTCCCTGATCGCGGCAGTGTCCGGGCGGGTGTTGCGGACCCTGGTCTTCCGGGGGGGAGCGGTCTTCACTGTGCGGGCCGCTGCTGCGAACGGGATGAACGCTGCCCGGAAAGTAAGGGCGTGGTCTTCGCTCAGGTCAATCTCGTAGGTTGATCCGTCCAGGCCGAAGGTGATGGTTTCCGCCGCTTCGCTTCCATCAAGGTCATCTTCTAGGAGGATCTGTACGTGCTGTGACACTTGGGTTTTCCTTCCATCGGTTCGTTTAGTCTAGGTCTTGCGTCTGTAGGGTGTAACGCTACCCCTTAGCGGAACATTCCCTGACTGCCAGGACTAGCCTACCCGGTCGAGCACCCACAGCGCAAACCTGACCAACTCATCCTCCGTCGCGTTGTTCTTCATGCAGTTAGCTTTATAGCTTATTACCTGAATGTTATCAGGAGTGTAACCTTTTTCTGGATTAATACGATCAACACTGGGGCTGTCAAATCCGGGCTTGCCATTCCGGCTTCGTTTCAACGGGAAACCAAGCACGGGGCATACATCGGGAATGTTAATGTCATCCAGTGTTATTGTACATTCAACTTTATTCCTTCTTGCTCTTTGTTTGCAGCGATCAAGTATATAACTTTTATAATTATTGTCATCTTGGTAATGAGTTTTACGTTGTGCTCTTATGTCGTCATATTTTTCTTTATAACGCTTGTCTGATCTGGCTAGTATCTCATCACGATGTTCTTGATAGTATTTTTGCCGGTAAGCTTTGGTTCCAATCTTATAAGTCAAGGCTACTGTTCCTCTCTACTTTGTTGCCTTAGCTTATATTGTACCAGTTCTGCACCGGAAATGTTAAAAAAACACGCAATCGCGTGGTCCTCATCATCTTCACCACAGTACCACTGCATGAAGTGGCGGAACGCTGACTCCCTGAAACGATCTAGTTCTTCCTGGGTGGATGCTTTCTCCCAGTTTCTTTCTCCGTACTTTTCTGAACCCCTGTCCATAAGCTCAGCCCAGCGTGTGAGAGGCTGTTCCTCATAAGGCAAGCACTTCGGTACAATAAGGTCGAAGCGGGGCTTAGTGTGGCTTACATCGCGTTGCATGCCGGTGGGGAACTGTTCACGTTCCCCGGAATCTTTCGTTTTATATTTATTCACCAGCCACCATCTCAAATTCCGTCAGCTTATATATAGGAATATCCAATGCTCTTGCAGTGCACACTTCTGCTGTAGCGCCTTGTGACATTTCCCAGAAAGGCAGAACTACCACACATTCAGCTTCCCGGCAAATCCATTCCAGATCCACTGCCATAGCATCCCTGAGATTCAGGCCGGCTGCTTCCATTTCCGGTATAGTAGACTTCCCGGTTTCATTAAATCCTCTTTCATTATCTTTCCGGGCCGGGCTAAATACTTCATGTCCTAGTTCCAGTAGTTTCGCTTCCGCCGCATAGAAAGCAGGGAAGTTAAAGTTAGGGTAACCTCTCATGGGGCCAGCCAGATATATTTTCATATTATCCCTTGATTGATGAGATGAACACCAGCACATCAAACACAGCCAGGACGGACAGGATGATCCCCCATACTATCAGGCGATGATAATAGTTCACACGTCATCATCCCCTGATATTTGATGAGGAAAATGTTCTCAATCGGCTCAACTTGATTTTTCGGCACCCAGTACGCCCAGCCTTTCCATCCAGGGTTATCCCACCTTCCTATGGTTTTCGCGTCCTCCCCCCATATGCCACCCACAATCTCAAATCCTTTTTCTTGCCGGCCATGACAGGTAAGAATATAATACCGGTCGTCATAGTCGTCTTTACGGATATACAATTCCTGATACTCCGGGTTAGAATATCCTCTCCATCTGACTTCAAAGTTAGGTTCAATATCAGGGGTGGATTTAGGCTGATCATAATGACCAGTCCAGTCAAGACCCAGTAGTTTCGCAACAGCGCATTCAGCGGCAGCACCCATGATATGATCAGCGAATTGTTTCTCATCTGTTTTACTGCCAGCACCGTGCCGGTTCCGTGACCCTGGCTTGTACTGTCTTTGCATGGCTGTGTATCTGGCTCGCAGCCACTCATCGGATGACAGTGGCATCCAGATACTCATGAGGATCTCCTTACAGAAAAAGCGCCGTCACCGGATTTTACCCGAGTGACGGCGCTTTTGTCTTGTATATAAGTAGGTTGTTTAATTGTTTATATTAATAACACAGCCGGCTCAGCCGGCGCCGGCTCATGTGATTCAGGCTCATGTGATTCAGGAGGTGCACTGGGAGGTGCAGTTGGAGTAGTGTTTGGTACCGCATACACACCCAAAGCTGCGGCAAGAGCAACCGCCAAAACCACCCAATGATTACTGCCACCCCAGTAAAAAGTAGCAAGCGTAAGAGCCTGCCCGATGATAGCGGTGATAGCTTTAGCGTGAACACCGAAAAGGGAAGTCATTTGAACGGGTCCGGATTCCCGGTGACAGAAGCATACTCCTGCCCCAATACCGCAAGGTTAACACCTTCCGGGTCTTTACCGGTGTGAGCGTTCACCCATTCTTTAGAAATAATCCCCCACACTTCATAAGCGTTCACATTAAACCATGCTGGCTCAACCGCTTGCAGCCCACCCCAGGTGTATACGTAATACATACCTGGCTGGTAACCGCAGAGGATCACGCAATGGTCTTCCTGATTGGGGGTATCACTTGTCAGCTTCCATGGTTTCCCGTCACTGAAATCTTGCTGCTCAGTATCCCCGACACCAACCCCCAGCATAAGCGGCCCGAACTCTGCAAGACCAAGCTGCCATTGGTTGGTGTTTTTGATGTCCAGTTCACCGAACACGGAGAATTCAACACCGAACACGTTAGGCTTAACCAGATAATTCAAACCTGCTTGCAAAGTGGACCCAGTATCAGTTGGGTTACTGCCAGAAGGGCCAGCGTTAGGATCAAACCCAGCAACCGCCGTGTACATACTCAATGTTTGCGCAGTGGTTACTTCTTTTTCCTGACCTTGCCCGTAGAATGTGGCGGCTTCCACTAGATGACCACCGCCAGCGTCCACACAATCACCCCATTGATCGTTGCCTAGCATTCCGATCACCGGGATGTGACCGAAATGGGCTTGAGTGGGGGCAGTACCACGTAGCGCGGGGCCAAGTTTAACACGTGGTTTAGACAAATCCTGCGGCAATGCCCCTTTCTTGCCGGCAGATCTAAGCGTCATCAGATAACCCCTGTGATAAGAACACTCCAGGTTTGCGGGCCTACAACACCGTCCTGGGTAAGGGATGACTGAGCTTGGAGTGATTTCACACCCGCTTCTGTGCCGGGGCCGAAAGCGCCGTCCACAGTAAGAGACTGACCGTACACATCGTTACAGATCGCCTGAATGCGATGCACATACCAGTGGGGGAGATTAGCGTCAGTCGCCCCGTTCTGGAGGATAGGAAGCTGTCCCATTATTTGCTCCACTTCAGCAGCAGTTAGATAAACAAGATTAGGTGGTGGTGGCGGTGGGGGGGTTGGTCCTGACGGGTCCCAGAAAGGCAGTGTTGTGTCCGCTACCGATTCGTCATAATTGTTGTTTGAAGCGTACTGGTGCATAGCTGAACCTTCAAGGGATGCGTTATTATCCCAGGAAGCAACCCAGTAAAGACCACTTGGGTTGTTGTTACCATGCACCATGCTACCTGAACCGTAAACGATCAGCTTGTAGCCGGCGGATGAAAGAAGCGAATACACGCTGCTAATGTAACTAGCGTCAACTGCTGTTTCCATATCCCAGGCGACCAATGACCCTTTAGGGCAGCCGATTGCTTTAAGCTGAGACACAGCAGCCGCCACATCAGCGCCAGCGCCAGGGCCAGGCGGGTTTGATCTTACATAGATAGGCAGATGGTAATGGGCGGTTTGTGCTTTCCACTCAGATGCCGTCCACACGTGCGGTGTGTCACCACCGACATATCCGGCGACTCCATCTACTCTGATCGGGTAACCGGACGTGTACGGGTAAGCGGAATCAATAAACAGATAAGTCATTATATCCTCCTGCCTTCAGTGTACCACTTATTCTATAAGCATGAGTTTAAGACGTTCATCTAGTAGTTTATCAATCTGGCTGATAATTTCCGGGTGATCCTCCGGGCATGCGTCAAGAAGAACTGCCCGCAGTATCATCAGGTCATGGTCAATGTCAGGCAATGCCCGTATCTTCATGACCCGCAGCCAGTCTCGTGAGAACCGCATCCTGCACTGCTAGATGTTCCTGAATTTTCAGCGCTTCGGACAAGACCGCCTCCGCGTCCAGATAGGTTTGCTGAGCACGTTTGTCGGACGCTTTAGCCTGAATGTTCTGACCGACAATAATAACGCTCAGCAGGGTAAGCTGAAGAAAATCACCGCTCACCCAGTATAGCAGCCCCACATTCCCTGGTTTCAATGCGGTGGGCAACCCGGATATCGCCAGCAATGCGAACAAATACGCGCACCACATGGAACCAACAAAAAAGGTGATTTTCAGGGCCAGTGCAGCGTTCAGCCGTGTATACCATCTGTCCCGTCTAAGCTGATCTTCAACTTTGATGGGGCCTTGTTTTTTCCGGCGTTCAATATGAGGATGAGGGACATGATGGTAGAGGGGCACACAGTTATCCTCTCGGCCGGAACCATATCTCCGGGCATTTACCTTCATTAATATAACGTGGCCAGGTTTCATTCACATCCCGGGGGGTCAATCGTTCGAAACATTGGAAACCTTGACGGGAATCAAGCCGGGGGGTTTTACCACTCCCCGTGTACCAGAACAGGTGACCTTTCTCATACAAGTCACCTTGCTCGTTTAGTTCTTCGATCCGTTTGGTTAGTTCATCATGACAGTACACTTTGGTTTTCGCAATGATACCGTCCGGGCCGCCCAGCCAGCTAAAATGCCATCCCGCATCACCAGGGTGGATGCTGAACGTGTCAGCAGTTCGTACCGCTTCCACACTGCTGACGTTTTCCACATGGCAGGCGGCTGATCCCCGCCATTTGTACGGCCATTCCCAGTCCACAGCGAACAGGAAAAACCGCTGATAAAATTTCAGCCCCCGGCCAGGGGTTGCGGCTCGTTTAATACAGTCTTCGTTAAGGATCTCATCCACATCCGAGTAGATAAGAACATCGCTGTTTTCAGCATCTTTCAGTCCTTTCAGTATCCAGTTTCTTTGCCGTTTCAGGTTCCCCCATGGGTCACCTTCCCTGAGATCATCCGCAACGATATGAATGATCCTATTATTCCATTGTTCGTATCGTGATTTGTTATCCCCATAGTAAAGAGGTTTAGCCCGTCCATGATGGTCTTTGGTGGCTTCCGCCAGGATATGGGTGACATTACAATCTTGCAGTTCCATGAGGCGGCATTCAAGCAGGTCAGTTTCATCGTTCATGATGAAACTGTCAAAGATTGTCATCCGCTCTCTCCACATAGAAAATACGCTCATACTGGTATTGAGTGTCTGTTTCCAGTTCTTCCTCATGCCATGTGAAACCACGGAAGAAATCCGTGATGTCTTCTTTACGGAATGAGAAATCATACAAACCACTCGTGACCAGTGGATGCGTGTAATTACTGAAAGGGGTGAAGAAAATCAGCACGAGACGTTTATTAAACGATCCCATCATGTTGCTGAGGATCATGTCCCAGTTAGGGTTATGTTCCAGAATGTGCCGCATGAAAATACCGTCAGTATCAGAGGTATAGAAACGGAGATCCTGAATTTTATCAGCGAATTTGACAGCACTGGGACTGCCGTCTATACCCTTGTATCCTTTCCCTTCGGGGACGTATCGTTTCCCCCACGCCATCCCGCAACCCCAGTCTTCCACATTCTGGCAGGTTTCGTACAGCCAGTTGAACCCTTTCTCATACGTTTCAGTCCCGTAGATTGACTGAGCTGTGTTGTGCATGCTGCTGTAGTCACGGAGCTGCCAGTTCATGATGGTTTCCATTCCCCATGTGAATAGTTTTTATCGGGGTTTTCAATGTCAAAGAAAATGTCCTGTGCGGTGATTTTTGCTTTTTCCCGTTCGCTGGGGAAGTAGAAACCAACCCTGATCAGCGCATCAGTGAGTTGTTCCACAGTTATTTCCATCAATGGTGGAGAGCAACGGAGACAACAACGGACACAACGGAAACCAGCAAAGCGAGAGCGACGAGAATAGCCATGATCTGACTACGGGCCAATCCTCTTTCTTCTCTTTCTTCCCCCCGAGCTTGGGTGACGGCGGTTTGACCACCTTCCCCCCTATCCAAACGGGATGTTAGCCGCAACTCCAATGCGTTCAGCCTTTCACCGTAAGCACCAACCCGGTCCAGTATAGCTTTTACTGAACTGTCAAATTCAGCCCGGGGAATGAACGTGCTGGTTTGATCAGAAAGTGTACGGCGGAACTCATTAACGCTCTCAAACCGTCTCTCCGCTGCTGTTTCCGCTTTAGCGGTAGCTTTCTCCGCATTCGCCAAAGCGACCGCCACAGCCTGTTCAGCGGCCTTAAACGCGGCGTCCAGAGCTTTCGTCTGAGTAGCGTACCGTTCGTCCAGCATACGCCTGTGATCTTCCGCCTGGGTGCGGACGGAATCCCGTAGGTCGGTGGTCATGATACGGTCAGCGTCACGTAGATCTTTGATCTGCTGCGTGGTGTAATCCCGCAGGTTCGTTATTTCCTGATGGAGTGATCTTTGAGCGTCTTCCAGTTTTTCAGCGGCATGTATACGGAGCGTGTCAACCGTCCACCCGGAAATATTTGATTCGGTTTCACCGCTCACGCTTATTGCCCACCCCATAGCAGTTCACCGTTAGCCATATAATTAAATGCGGTGGGGATACTACCAGACCCCTGATACACGTTCGCCAGAACCGCCAGGTTCGCTAGCGTGGAAGTAGCCACCGAAGCATCACCGGGACTCATACCAATAGGGCCTTCCAGAAACGTCACCCCACCTTGAGCGGTGACATAATTGTTCAGGTTAAGGATGGTCTGGAAGTTGTTCCGGACATTCACCACCGCTTGTGTTATCTGCTGCTGAAATAGCCCAGGGTTAGGCGCGTTTATTGTCACACATCTCCTACATAACATGATAAGCGAGTAACTCGCGTTTATTTCTAGTGTATTACCGGTCGTCAAAGCGCCGTATATATTCAGGTTGCCTGACGTATTAATGAGCGCGAGATGTATCGTCCCTACATATGGAGTGCCACCATGCTCCATGCAAACAAAAGGTGTTGTTCTGCCAGCAGCGGGCCAGTAAGCGCTAGGAAAAGAACATACTTCCGATGGGTTAGATGTACCTGCTGGGACAGTTAGCCGTCCGTTGATATGTACGAGCCCATCAGGCATAAGCATGTACTGAAGATCCGTTCCACCTGCATTTGTCCACGAGTTAAGATACGTAACCGTATGCGGGACTTCCGGCACCGCAGGGGATGAACCAGGCTGAATAGCCACCACACCTGGAGAACCTGCACTTGCACTGCCAACCGCAGCCATCACCCCCACTGGGATAGTGTTCCCCAGTGAATCAGTGGTAGCAACCGCTGACACAGAAGCATTAAGAGTGGTGTTAGCGGTGGATGTGTAGGTGATAATCATCTTACCGGCCGCACCGCTGCCAGCCGTATATGAACCACTTGTACCTATATGACCTGTAACAGTAAGAGTAGGACCGGCCCCGCTACTACCCTGGAAATAACCATAGTTATACAAGTCGGTGGGACCACCGGTTGTGACACCAGATGGGCCAAGAATGATTGCTTCGAAAGTGGTAGCAATAATACTGTTGAGGGCTGAACTGACATCCGCACTTTCACCGACACCTTCGTCAATCCACCATTGCAAACCGTAGTTGTTGCCACCACTGGTAGCCCATCCAAAAACAACATACATCCCAGTGTTGTACCAGCTATGCACGTTGGTTATATAGAAAACAACCTGGTCGATAGTGTAACCGGAAAAATCAGACCGTATCTGAGTGTAATTATAGTTAGCGAACGACACCTGGTCACCTGTCGCATACAGATCACCGGATGCGCAACCCTGATACATGTACCCATTGTTATTACGCAGTCCCCCGCCTACCTGACTGCCGTAATAGGATGCGGTGGAAGTTGGGTGATAAGCAATGATCTGCTGGTTATAACTGGACCCTTCACCAGCCCCGCCGCCTGCGCCTCCGGGAGCGGAACCGTTCGTGCCGTTCACGGCGGTATTGCCACCCGCGCCGCCCGCACCGCCGCCTGTTACCGCTGCACCACCCGCTGCACCGCTTGAACTGCTGGAATCGGTCCCATTGTTACCACTGGCCGCTGTACCACCGGATGATCCGCCGCCACACCCACCGGATGCCTGATTAACAGTGGCGTCCCCGCCAGTGCCTCCTGGTTCCTCAATAGTGTTAGAAGAACCATTTCCGCCCGCGCCGGGACCGAAATTGTAACCAGCTTGCCCGCCGTGAGCGTACACAAGACTGGACCCGAAAATGGTATCCCCGCCACTAGTACCCGCATTACCGGTTTGGCCCCCCGCCCCACCTGTGCCGACAGTTATGGTGTAAACATTCCCGGGGGTGACAGCAAGGCTTGGTTCAGCAGCGTATTCACCTCCCCCGCCGCCTTCCCCGCCTTGGCTGGTATTTCCGCCGCCTCCGCCGGCACCAGCCCCCCAGCATTGCACTTGCACATGGGTGACACCTGTCGGGCATGTCCACCCATTAGCCTGAGAAGTTGTGTAAGTAACAGTGGTGGAGTTTTGTGCATAAGAGTAAACGCCACCGCCGGCTGTGTTAATAACATGCAAAGTGGATGTGGCAACACCACCTGTGATAGCAGGCTGATTCACTGTTCCCTGGTTAAGGGTGGACCCTTGCAAAGTGGAGGAAGCATCCAGGGATGATCCGATAATTGTCATCCCTGACAGGTTTCCTTCAACGGCTGTTACACCAGGACTGTACTGGTTCCCGTACGGGTCAGTGCCCCCCAATGCGGACACGGAGAAAAACAAACCTTGCGCACCGGGTGGACCGGTGTAACCGAACACTCCCGTGTTTTCAACAGTTGAGTTGAGGTTAAGCAAGGATGTGCTGATCGTCATCCCAGCAGCGGCGATAGCAGCACCGGGGATTTGTGTTTGCGGGATAGTCGGTCCCAATGATGTGGGAGCGGAATAAGGGTCATAGTATGGTACTCCTACACAATCACCCCTTACTCACAGATCCAGATAACACTGAATGTGCTGTTGAAAGATGTCACATCAGTTGAGGAAGTCCCCGAACCGCTGTTAGGCTGCCATTGCACCATAGGGGCTACCTGTTCCCCTGGCAGCAGATAGTAAAGACTGCACGCAAGAGGCGCGGATGGGCCACCTGACGTAGCTGATATCATATGCTGATACCAATCAGTTGTTGCGGTCGCACCGTTCGCTATCCCGCCTGAAACAGGGTTAGATATGCCGGCGAGAATAGACCCCGCTGTGGAAGCGTTAGGGGTCATAGAGAATTCACCGGTCACCAGATACCAGCCGGCCACCTGTGCAACATAAGCGTTGGTGACGGAATTCCAGCCGTTATAATTATCCCCATCATAAGTCCCTGAACCGTGAATCATCCCGCCTACCACGTTCGTTGTTACAGTATGGAATGTGTTAGCGGACAAACCGGTCTGCGCGACTGTCTGATACCCCATGAAATATGGTTTATTAAGAAGGAAATTCAGATCATTCGAGATTTTCGCGTTAAACAATGGGACAAGCTGAGTGGAAGCGGTACCCGGTGGGTAACCAGCGTGGAACAATTCCCCATGCACATCCGGTGGTGTCCACGGCATCCCCGGGTTAGATGAAGGAGCAAGGACCCCCATCCACACAATAACCAGATGACACATATGGGAAGCCCCAAGAGAAGAGGCTGAACCACTGGTCTGCCAAGCGTAAGCGGAAATAGTGTCCCCTGCACTCAAATCCATCACCCGGGTGGTAGCACACCCGTTGTTAACCTGGGCGCTGGCAGTGCATGTATAGTTTCCGCCCCAGTAGTTAGTCCCATTGACAGTGATACCACCCGCACAGTTACCGGTGGATTGTGCGGCGGCGAAAATGGTGCTTGAATGAACGAAATAAACCCCCGGCAGTTTCACCGTATACACATGAGTGGAGGCGGTAAACCCATTATAGTTGTCAATGTTTGGTGTCGTATTGAAGGGGACAATAGTGACAGTGCTGGTTGGGATAGCGGTGGACAATGCTTGCGCCACACACAGCATAGGCGGATTGTTCAGCAACGTCAGGGTTTGCTGAATCGTATTGTTCAGCAATGTGTGAGTGATCGGCAGGACGGAAGTAAAAGCGGTCTGCGGGGTGGGGATAGAAGCGACCGTACTGCCACCTTGACCTACCCCGCACCATATTTGGGTGAAACGGGGTGTTTCCCCCCATGTGTTAGCTGTATTCGCCGCTACTGTCAGGAATTTACTGGCCGGGTCGGAAGCCAGTACACCTGGCTGATAAAATGAGGCAGCAGAAGTAGCCGCTGCTGTCACATGAAGCAGGTTAATCGCTATCCCGCAATTATCATGGACGGTGGACCCGACTTGAATGGTTCCCACATCCTGATTCACTGCACCGCCGAGGAACCATCCGGTTCCCAAAGCGGATGGGTTACCGGAAAACGTGTTCACCCCCGTACTGTTCATCATCAATACCCATCCGCCCCGCACTCCCGGCACCCCATCTGAGCCGATAGCGGTGACCCCTGAACTTTCATATTTCGCACCGCCGGCTGGGGCGTCACATCCACCGCCGAACAAAGCGGACGTGTCCACAATAGATACCGCTTCCCCAGCTATCCCCCCATACTGAACCCAGTTGCCGGCGGGGGATGAATGGACACCGGTTGCTTTAACATACGCCTCATGACAGGTGGGTCTGTTAGCGTGAAACATGACACCGTTGGAAGCGAAATAAGTACCGTCATACGTGTACATGTCCTGGTTCAACTGGCCTGCGGTTACCGGGAGGTTAGCGATCCAAGTGGATGGGGGCAACGGCATTTTTTCCTCCTACCATGCCAGGTAGCTTCCGCCGAGAGTGTCATTTCCGCTGCTGTCAGCGACAAGTGTTTGTGATGCGGGGAAACGGGGAACCACCTGAACAGTGGTCACCCAGCTATTCGGGCCGATCTCATGGTTAAGTTTCTGAACAGAACCGGTGACAGTGAAAGGACTCCCCCCGATAGGTCTTCTGTTCACTGTTACCACCTGCTCATGTTCAAGTCCGAGAACAGTTCCGAATGTGGCAGCGTTTTTCCCCTGCGCCCCCGCTGGGTCAATAGTGATATGGTCAACTCTTTGTATCGGCTGAGAGTAACGCGCCATATCCCAGTCAACAATCCCGTATGTGTCAAATGGGCTCATCGACACGGATTGGAATGATAGTCCTGACCGGTTGAAAAAAGACAACTGGGAGGCGAAATTTGTTTGCTGATAAAACATGTCATCGTTAGGTCCCCGTACCTGGGTGGCGTTGATCTGGTTATAAATGAAACTGTTATCCAGCCCAAACGATGAATCTTGCATGAAGGGGATTTCGGTGGTGCCGTTATCCCCGAAAGTTGAGGTTACCGGCACGTTATATGTGGACCAGCGGGGCAGGTAAATAAGGCTGCCGTTGGCTTGCACATAGGTGCGGCCTTGTTCTGTAGCGGAAAGCTGTGTGGTGATCACTTCCGCTGCGGTGGACCCTTCATAAGAGTACGCTTCGGAAATCAGCGTGTTCTGGGATGTGCCATGAGTGCCGGCCCACATCACCCCACCTCGTTTCAATCCCAGCAAACCCCAGGTAAGGGTTTGTGCGAAACGATACGGGGCGGAAACCCCCACAAAACCAGTGTTCCCTGACTGGAAATGGTTAGCGATCATAGTGGGGGTGAGTTCCTGCGGGTAAATAGCCAAATGCCCAGCGGAAAAATTGTAAGCCTGATACGGAATGACGAAACCGTTATCGTAAGAGTAACGGGCTGGTCCCAGCACATACGCTTTAATGACAGCTACGCTGGGGACGGTCACAGCAGTGGATACAAGCTGCCCGTTCAGGTAACATCTCACCCCGTTTGTCTGGCCAATTGTCATCGCGAAATGCTGCGGCTGAGCCAAATTCTGGTTGAAGTTGGTGCCGTTCACAACATTAACCCCGTTAACGTTCAGCCCTAGAACATTGTTTGTGTTAATCCCGACCGTGATGATCCCGCCGGTAGGGCCGCCTTTACTTATATAAGTGGACGGCCCAGCGAACACGTTCAGCAGAGTGGTTGCGAAAGATGTCCCATTACCCCACATGAACCAGAACTCAAACGAAAACGACCCAGATGCGTCCGCTTTCATTGTTGGCAGGTTCGGGTCCGAGTAAAACATTCCCGGACCATTATCGTTACTGTCCTGCGCCTGATAATTGGAAGTCCCGAAAACAGTATCACTGTCTCCCAGCAGGTTAAGAGCCTGTCCTACCGCAGCCGGTGAGTTCAGCCCATCCCGGTACGCACCGAACCGGTTATTCCCGAACGCATTATTGACAGCGAACAAACCGGAAATGTTAATCGGCAGTTTCGTCGGGTTAAACGACTGGGTGGTGAAAGAATATGATTCATTACAGGGGAAATAAGCGTACGGGTAATCTTTACAAATATCCCCTCCCACCGCAGACGGCAACGTGGTGGACGACAACGCTCCCAGCGCATCCGTTGCGGTAAGGGTGGAGAAACCCCACTGCGGCATGTCCGGCCAATCCTGCGGCCATCTTTCCACATATCCCATAGCAATCGGGTACTGGATAGGGGTACCACCTGGTTGTGTCCACCATGCAGTCACCCGGATAGGGACACCGGGAATAACATGCGGATAATAAGGGGATGTTGCGTTACTGGATGTGAGAGCACCATCATGGTTGTCCAAAGTGATCTGGATTTGCCCAGTTTCTTCCTGGGTTAGCTCATATTGGCGGCCACGTGAGGTGGTGATTCTCGCACCGGATTCCCCGCTGCCGATACACCGTTTAGACAAATCAGTCCAGGTAAGACCTTCACAGGAATACGTGTAATCAACTGATTGAGTCCAATCCCCGGGGGTGGCACCGAAACACGCTTCCACAACCACAAACGGGAAAGTGGTACGGCCCTGCGAAGGGGCCGGCGCGGCTTGTTTCAAACCGACAATGAAACCGGACGCGGGTGCGGTGATCGCACCCGTTGACCATGATGGGGCAAAAGCAACTGTCCCAGCACCCTGGTTAGCTATCCAGAAAGCGTAACAGGTTGCGTCCCATGTTCCAGCCCCACCGGCTGTGGTGATAGCGGTCCAGCCAGCGGGGGTGGAGTTCAATGCACCGGTTGTGTAACCGGTCCCCAGTACCCCGAAGCAAATGTCACTGCCGGTGGCGGTACCGGAGGGGACAGTCAAAGAAGTCACATTAGATGCGGTGTATGTACCGGACACGAAATCGATTACAACGTTCTGCATACCGGACGGCATGCCGGTTACTTCCGATATCACATAACAGGTGGAATATGACCATCCAGTCAAAGCCACCGACACCCAGGTGGTTTGCCGGGCGTTGATCGCACACCAGATAGCACTCCGTGAACCAGGTGACCCGACAGTGATCCCGATTTGTCTCCACAAGTTACCGGCTGAATCAGTGACATTAACAGCAGGTGATTTGCCGGTGGACTGATACGGGTAATACGCTATATCCCAGGTGACGAAAGCGACCAGCAGGGAGCCGGCTGTTCCTGCACCAGGCGAAGCGGGGTTAGTCATCACAAACGGGACGTTATCCAGCCCGTAATCGTTGATAACTGATCCGGTGACACTCTGAGATATACTGGCGACCATTAACCTTGCCCGCCACCGCTGTAAGGCCGCATAGCCCCGGTTATGTTACCGCCACCACCGTTCCTGATGTTGTACTGGAAAGTTCTTTGCTGCATGCAATCCCAGATTTTCTGCCCATCCAGGTTCACCACATTATGAATCATGTAATCCTGCCCACCACCAGCACCGGATGGGGAAACAACCCGTTCCGGTTGTCCGGTACCATTCATAGCAAGGGTGAGACCTGGCATCAGCAAACCACCTGAATCGTATCCAACAATACCGCCACGAGAATACCCAGCAGCATACGCTGCGTTCGCGCCAGCCAGACGCCGGGCAAGGTTCTCAGTGGCGGGTGCTGGTCGTTCATACTGGTTCATGAAAATCTCCGTGGCCTGCGCAACGTTATACGCCGCGTTGATCGGTCCCATCCCGCCGTTCGCGTTAATATATGAGATGGTCTGCTGCAAAGACTGACCCAGTGAGGTGGGGCTGGCTCCGAGGATCTGAATAAGACCACCACCACCGATATTCCAGTTACCCCCTGATTCCTGAAGCATGTTACCCATAATCCCAGCGGTGGCGATCTTATTCGCGCCGGCCGCTTCAAGGTAATGACCGATAGCGCTCGCGTTGGCGATAAGACTGCCAACTCCCGGAGATCCGGCACCGACAGCAGGCCCCGCATGGAATCCGCCAGGTGGAGTACCCGCCCACAGCATGCCTGCCAGTGAATTGTAACGAGTACCGTAACCGGTACCATATGCGTCAACCATCATGCCGGGGTTAACAACAATCCCAACATGGCCTGGTGCGGCGGCGGTACCATCAGAACCGGCGAAGAATGCCAGCCCACCGGGAGTGGGGGACCCTCTCGTCACCCATGTTGCCTGAGCTTCAGATGTACGGGGGATACTGCTATACCCGAAATGGTCGTACACATATTTAGTGAACCCTGAACAGTCCCAGCCAGCCGGCGTGTCCCCGCCCCACACATAAGGGACTTTCCCAACGAAACTTTCCGCGTAGGAAAGAATGTCGCTTCCGGTGCCGATCCCACTGGAAGGGTTAAGAGCTGCGTTTACCGCCCCCGCCCATAGTGTTTTCAGGTCGTTAAGGATATCCCCAACAATGGTTTCCGGTATTTTCTCCATCATGGTGGCCAGGTCGCCGGCTGCTCCCATCGCCCCGGCGTCTTTAATCAATGAGTCGAAAGCGTTTGACAGCGCACCTGTGTTACCGGTTGCGAGAGCTGTCAGGATTTTCACCACATCAGCGGCGTCTTTATACCCGCCGATAATAGCGTTCGCTGCACCTTGAAGAGGTCCCAATGCTGGACCGGTGGGGTTAGCTGCACCTGGGCTGGTGGGACCGAATTTGGAACCACCACTTGCTGGTACCACACCACCTGTTGCGAATCCAGGTACACCCATTTCACCCAGTACATTAGAGTATTTAGCGGCGGTGTGCTTGTTAACGAACGCTTCCCCTGGTTCAGCCAGAACTGGGACAATATCGCCGCCGCCGAACCCGCCAGGTACCATACCGCCTCGTTCGAAGGAAACATGCGGCAAAGAGGGGATACCGGGGATTTTAGCAGCAACATCATTCCACAATCGTGCGATACCATTATCATAAACCGTGTTAACAAGGAATGATACGGGGGTTCTGAAGATGTTTTCTAGTGTATCCCAGGTGCTTTTAATACCATTGACAGCACCTTCGAAGCCGCTTTTCAGTTCACTCCATATGTTCCGCAGGAAACTCATGCAATTGTTCCATATGGATGTGGTTTCATCATAGATGGCGTGCCAAATGTTGGTGAATGTGTCGTGAATGTCATTCAGGACTTGGGTAATGTAATCCTTCATAGCATTCCACACTTGCTCGAAGAACGCTTTAATCGCATTCCATTCCTGCTCACCGAAATCTTTGATAGCATTCCAGATTGATTCGAACAGGTGCTCCATTATGGTAAGGATGTTTTCCCAGTAAGCGGACAGCGCGTTCCATGCCTGCTCAAAGAATACTTTAACCGCATTCCATACCTGCTCACCGTAATTCTTGATATCATCCCAGGCTTCACTCCAATGCCCAGTTACCAGGTCAAGGAAAACGCTGAACACAGCAACAAACGTATCCCAGGCGATTTTGGCGATAGCTGCCAGCAGATCCCACGCAACCACAAAAGTGGCTTTCACCGCACCCCAGAAAAGCTGCCAGGCTGCGGTAAGAAGCGCTTCCCCGACTTTAAAGATAGCTGCTAGCAGATCCCATGCGGTTTTAGCGGTCGCTGATATCGCATCCCAGGCTACTTTAGCGGTTAGTGCTATACCATCCCATAGCAGTGTCCATATGCCTTCGATAAGAGCCCCGCCGATTTTAAAGTCGGAGGAAATGAAATCCCACATTGTTTTGATAACTGGTTCAATAAGTCCCCATGATTGTTTAGCGATATCAGTGACGTTTGTCCACACAGCTTGCCAGACTTGCTCGACTTCTGTGCCGTGTGTCTTCCACCAGCCATCAAACCCGGTAGTGAATGCGGATTTCACGTCATCGATGGCACGTTTAATTGGATCGTAAATATCGTTGTAAATATCCTGCCAGATTGTTTTAGCGAAGCTTTCTATATTCCGCCACGCTGTTTCTACCCCACTGACCAGCCCATTCCAGATGTTTATCGCAGTGGACACCGCCCCTTTCCATCCGTTGATAAGGGCGTTCACAGCATCATCGGTGTACTGTTCTACGTAATGACCGATAGCGATGAAAACGTTTTTAATTTCATCCCGCAGACCATCAGATTTTATTTTCTGCTGATCAAACGCTGTGCCGAGGGCGGCGCTTTTATTAGCGGTGCCGGTCATTGAATCCCCGGTCTGCCCAAGCTGCTTTTCAAGGAACTGGTTATATTGGGTGACCTGCTGGGTGGAGAAACCCGCCGCTTTCAAAGTGGCATCAAGCTGAGTCAGGTCAGATTTAAACCCTGCACTGGCTGGGCCGCCTGCCTTATATGCATCAAAGGTTGCGGATAGTTCTTTCTGGAAACCACCCTGAGCGAGAGCAGCAGAAGCGGTGGTGTCAATCACATCTGTTTGCAGGGTGCCTTGAAGTTTCCCAGCCATCTGCCCAATGTTTGACATTTGGATGGTGGTTTGCGCCATAATACCGTTAACGCCCTGCTGAGTGGTGCCGTACTTGTTAGTCCACTGCTGAAGTGTATTGTAATTTGTTGTGGCCGGCCCGCCTGCCATCTGTGAAAGTTCACTCAACTGTGAAAGGGCCTGCTGGCTGCCTTGCGCGAAAGGAAGCTGTTCAGCGACTATCCCGGCGATAGCTTTACGGTAATTGGTGAAACTTATCCCACCCAATGACATGGCTGTGTTCAGGCTATTCACTGTATTAGCGGAGTTCGTGATGTTTGTTTCGAAATCGCTCCGCAATGTAAGAGACTGGGCGTTCAGTCCATCTATTGTTGCGCCGGCTGTTTTAAAATCGTTAGAAACAGTGTTAATACCCTGCTGAACAGTGATGAAAGTAGTCTGAACACCTGTCATGTTAGCGGTGACAGATTGCCATGCGGTGTTCAGTTTCTGTACGCTTTCGATCTGGGTGCTGTTGGCGATAGTGACCGCGTTGATGTCGTTGTAAAGCTGGTTACCTTGCTGACCCATCGCCTGATATCCGGTGATCAGGTTAGTGATCATTTGCCGGGCGACCTGAGCTTCCTGAGACTGTCCTTGCAGGTTGGTGGTCAGTTTCACGCCGGCCGCCTGTGCCAAAGCAATAGCGTCCGGAACATTAACCCCGTACTTGTTGGCCAGGAACACCACATCCCCTGATTCGGTGTTCAGATCCCCCATAAGCTGCTTATGCTGAGTGGCGAGAGCGCTGACGTTTTCCTGCGCACCGGAAGCAAGCGCTGACCATGCGGATGTTTTACTGGACAGGTCAGCTTGCGCGGCGGCTGCTTTCTCCGTGTTCGCACCCAAAGCTGAGACTGTTGTGTTGATCTGCTGGAAATCCGGGGCGGATTTAACAGCATTATCAACAGACGCGATCCACTGGTCGGTCCCAGATTTTGCTTTATCAATCCAGATCCCGAAAGCGGTCAAAGCGGCGATAGCGAGAACAGCGAGAGCACCGAACGGGTTTTCCGCAACAAAACCGATGATTCTGGTGAAAAGCCCTGAGAAGGTTGTCATATCACCGGTGGTTGCGGCGGCCAGTTCATCTTCTGACATGGCAGCGGCGGCGGCAGCGGGTGGGAGTCCTTTCAAAGCCCGGACAAGATCTGTGATCGCTGCTGAGGCACCATCGAAACCGGCTGCACCCATAATCAATGCGGCACCTCTGAGCAGTCCCCCGAACATTCCGACAACCAGGGAACCCCAGCGAAGAAACTCTTCGAATGCCATTGCTGCTGTGATAATAGGTGCGGGGATTTCACTGATGATCAGGATAAGGTGGGAGAAAGCGTCGAGCAGTTTCAGTAGTACTTCAGCCAAACCTGGCATAGCGGACGCGAAGTTAAGAAGGGCATGTCCGAGGTTACCGAGTACCTGGCCGAATTCCATCAAGTCTGTTACACCTTTGGAGACAAGACCGTTAAGCTCACTGCCGAGCGCACCGTTCAGTTCAATGTCCACTTTCGCAGCGAATTCATCCAGCATTGTGATAACTTGCTCACCCATTTGCCACAGGTTACCGAAATGGACTTTCAGGCCGTTAAGAACCGCGCCGAACAGCTCATATATTTGTGGCTGCATCGCGTCCTGGGCTTTTTGCAGGGAATCCCCTAGCCCGACCATTTGCCCGGCTGTCTGGCCTATAGCTGGTCCGAGAGCTTCCGCGACCGTATAAACAGCAAGCATGCGGATTTCAATATTCTGTGCGCCTTGGATCATCACGGCTGCGGCTGCACCGAATGCCACCATTGCGGGGATGAAAGTGGCGAGGAATTCTGAACCGGCTGCTATCACCCAGTGAATAACCGTGCCCCATCGGGTCCAGAAAGCGGCGAGCATGCCGACAGGGACGGCTGCGGCGGTGGCGGCGGTTCCGGTGTCTCTTGTGCTGGCAGACAGCAGGTTACCGGCAGCGGACGCGGATGCCATCACTGCGGCGAGCCGGTCTGTGTCCCCTGAACCGGCTGCTTCCGCTGCTGAAGCGTAAATGGTTCCTTTAGACACTTCCATCATCGCTTCGTTCAGCAGGTCACTGGTTGCGCGGGCTTTATTCATGCCGTCGTTCATATTGTTGATAGCGGACAGGAACACGGTGGAACTTTGTTCCGGTGCTGCCATGGATGTTTCAACATCTTTAAGGTCTGCTGCGAAAGCTTTCTGCGCGTCCCCTGCTGTTCCCATACGCAATGACAGGGAATCCAGTAGGCCACCGTAATCTCCCATGACACGGTTTTCTTCCACCACCGTGTCATACAATGCGCGTTGCGCATCCGTCATATTGTTTGCGGCAACTGACCCTTCCCCGAACAAAGTATTCAGTTCACTTTGACGGGCGTCCAACGTTGCGGCTGCTTCCATTGACCGTTCAAGGGACGCATCGTATCCGCTCATCGAAGCGTTAGCTTGCCGTACAGCCTCATTCAAAGCGGACATGTCACTAGCGGCGGCTTTCAGGTCAGCGTCCAATCCCGGTGGGAGCGGGTTAACCATTTGGCTGGCGGCTGCTGCGGCGGAACCGGCTTGTGTACCACTTACCTGATTCACTACCTGGGTGGCGGCTGCTTCCGCTGCTGAAGCGGTTGTGCCGCGAACCTGATTCACTACCTGTGTGACAGTGCCACCCATACCTGAGGGGGCGTCCCCTATTGTCACAATACGGTAGGTGACGGTAACGGTTTTGTCTTCCAGGCTGGCTATAGCTGCCTGAAGTGCTTTCACGGAGGCGATAGATGCTTCGTTCGCTTTCACGAATTCGCCGGCTGCGGCGACCATCGCCTGCATTTTTGCAACATAATCGGATACGTCGGCGGTAAAATCCTGATTAACCTTCGGTAGCTCTGGAATTTTAATCACCGCCCTTATGCTAAGATTTAAGTATGGTTACTTTTAAAGATCGAATCTGTGCCGGATGCGGAGTTACTTATACCCCAAATCTTGGTCGTCAGAAATGTTGTACACGTGCTTGCTGGAAAGCATGGTATAAACGTGAGAATGACACTTCAGCTATGCACAGAGAGTGGTCTGATCGCGTCGGCTACAATGAGGTAGTTAAGGCAAGGAAAATTGCCCACAAGGAAAGGTTGTATGAACAAATTCGTTTGAACGGTGGCCGTCCCGCAACAGCGCTTGCTGCTGGAGAATGCTATCTGTGCGGTGACACTCTTATTGAGGGCCAGATATGCATGGATCATGACCATTCATATTCTTGCCGCCATCATCCAAAAAGTTACTGTGAAATATGCATTCGTGGTGTAGCCTGTCATGCTTGCAATGTACTTATTGGCTACACTAAAGAAGACCCTGATCGACTTCATCGCATAGCGGACAATCTAGACAAAACAAAAGCCCACATGATATCGCTGACTATCTGATCATCGGTCAGGCTAAAGACAATCCAGTTCTTTTGCGTCTCATTGCAGACAACCTGGAAAAGGTTATTAACGAGAAAAAAGCTCATCTCATTCCCCTTTCATCTTAGGACGGGGGCGAGATGAGTTTCAAAAGCTTCCATCGCAGCCCTGGTTAGGCTGCCATCGCGGAAAGTGTCATTGACAGTGGGTCGCATGTACGGGTGTTCCGGTATATATACTTCTTTCATGAACCATGGGCCGGCACTGTTCACCCAATGCATCAGACCATGGTTACCCCACGTGTATCCGCCGAATTCCTGAATACCAGCGTAGATAGCCATCGCGTCCACGCTGGCTGTGGCTCGTATACCACCGAAAGCGGGGGTGCGGATAATGGAACGGGCCAGGTTACCGGTCACATAGGCTGGGGGGCGGCCGGGGGTGGCTTTATAAAATTGCCCTTTCCCATGGGATGTCTGGCGCAGGGTTTCATAGGTGACTCTGCTCTGGAAAACTTCCGCTATCCCATCCGCAACATCTGATGCGGCACTAGCCACTGTCCCCGTAAGAGAATTCAGAAAGGCGATGTTTTCCTCTGGGGTCACCGGTAAGCCTTCCTGTTAAGCCTTTCTTTTTGCCATCCGGTCCAGTAGTTCACTAACCACTGGTTCCGCATACTGTGTGATTACCTTCGCTGTATCATATGTGAGAGCGAAATCCCGAAGCGCAGCAGAATCAGTTTGATCACGGTTCAGGTAAGCCTGCTCATACGCATTCACCATCTCACCGATGTTCGGTTTAATCCACCAGCCTTTATGGACACCGTTCCAGAAAGGTTCACCGTCCACATTAACCCCCAGCGCATTCACTTCCGGCATAGAAGAAGCGTTGGTGGCAATCACAGGGGTTCCGCATGCTTGCGCTTCAATAATAGGCAGTCCGAACCCTTCACCGAATGCGCAAGCGGACATTACATCAATCACGCTGTACCATTCGGTAAGATCACTGGGAAGAACAAGCCCAGTCTGATACCGGTACTGATCCACCACCCGGATTT
>Ga0364909_10112_pt1 | contig 32943 bp, 30 predicted proteins | sample SorcelJu500001C3_3_FD_206966 | JGI IMG/M metagenome (GOLD analysis project Ga0364909, IMG submission 206966) | Enriched cells from Trout Bog Lake Hypolimnion, Wisconsin, USA - BchlTB.June25.5000.01.C3 | ecosystem: Environmental > Aquatic > Freshwater > Lake > Hypolimnion/Profundal zone | place... | reverse complement strand
ATCCCATAGGCAGCAGCACCCCGGCTTCACTGCCGAATGATTTCGGTGCCAGGAGCCAGGTTGAGGTTGAGCAGGGATTGCAGTTGCTGCGCATCTCCGACCGGTAAGGAGTTAAAGTGAACCCGGTTGAAGGTGAGTTCGGTCAGGGCGCCGAAATGGTCTTCCATCAGCAGTCGGTGAATGATAAGGTCCTTTCCCAGCCAGAGCTGGATGCGCTTGACCTGGGGATGGGGTTGTCGAGGGGTGAGCAGAATGGCATCGTAACCGGCTGGTGCGGGGGTAAGCGTGAAGAGTTGATCCGGTGGCGCAATCTCAAATTCGTCAAGCAGGCTTTTGGTACCGGTGAAAATCGCGTAGGTGATGTCGGACTCCATGTCTTGTGCCGGGGAGACGATCAATTGTTTATCCTGCGGGGTGTAAATGGAAAGTTCCTTGCCGTCATTGATAATGGTTTGGACTGTCGGCTCAACGTAATTCCAGCGCATGATGCCGTTGCCACGTGAAGCGGAATTGCCGGGCTGGGCGGCAGGGCGGTAGAAGATGGCACTGCCGCTGCCCTGTTTTATCCGGCCATTAGTCCTGGTGGATTGAGAGAAGTCGAATTCAAGACTCCGCAATTGCTGATATTTTTTTTGCAGCTGGAGGACCTTGTCCGCTAGCCCTGTTGCTGTTTTCGCAAAAAGAGCAGGGGGTGTGGCGATGGGTGCAAGCAACAGGGTCAGGAACAATGCGAGGGTGCGGATGGAGTTAGACATCGGTTTTCTCCAAAAGGACCGTGCGTCCAAAAATTTTGCTAGCAAGAGCATGCACTGGTGTGGGTATGTCAGAGACGAAAAACCGGCTGGGGGTATCCGGTGCATAGAGGGTGGCGCGGAGGAGTTCATCCGCGTCGAGAATTTTTTTGAGATGCAGTGCTACCTCAATTGAGGAATCAATGATGCGAACCCTGCGGCCAACGCGTGGGGCAATCGTACTCTTGAGGAGCGGATAGTGGGTGCAGCCAAGGATAAGGGTGTCGATCTGTTTATCACGCAGCGGATGGAGATATTTTTTAACAATCATTTTTGTCTCCCGCCGTTCCAGCCATCCCTCTTCGACCAAAGGCACCAATAAAGGGCAGGCCTGGCTGTACACCCTGCACTCTGGGAGGGCGGCCTGGAGACGTTGCTTGTAGAGTCCGGAATTAATAGTGGCTCTGGTACCGATAACGCCGATACGGCCATTTTGACTGACCGCCGCCGCCTTTGCCACTGCCGGGGAAATGACATCGATTATCGACTGACTGTAATGACTCTGCAGGAAGGTGGAAGCAGTACTCGCCGCCGAATTGCAGGCAATCACAATGAGTTTTGCCCCCTGTTTGAGAAGGAATTCAGTGTTGCGGTGGGAATATTCGGTGATCATCGCCGGACTTTTTGAACCGTAGGGAGACCTGGCAATGTCACCGAGATATACCAGGGGATACCCCGGACAGAATTGCTCAATTGCCCGGGCGACGGTCATGCCGCCCACGCCGGAATCAAAAATACCGATCATCTTGTCTGTGTCTTAAAAAAGTGGAAGCGAGGAAGTGGAAATCCAGATAGTTTGCAACGGATGAATTGCTGAAGTGTATCCCTAATGTGGACAAAGGCGGCATTTCAAGTCAACCGCTGATTTCCAGGTGGATTGGATCAGGCGGCAGCAAGAGCTTTGTATGCTGCCGCCTGAAATTGTTTCTTTGGTACGTTTGGAGAGGATGCTTTATTTCTTTTTGCTTTTGGTCCGTGCTTCTATTGCTTTGCGAAGATTGTCAGGAAGTCCTCGCTCTTTGCCTGATTGCGAACGTTTTTCAGAGAGCGCTTTGGAGCAGAGCGGTTGTCGGGCAGTAAAACCGTGTTTTTTGCGGTACTCCTTAGAGTTGAGATCATGGGATTTCAGGTGCTTGGGCGAAAGCATCTTGAACTCCTGACCACATTCCAGACAGATGATTTTATTTTTCTGAATGGATTTTTTAGGATCCATAACTGGATTGGCCTCTTCAGGCTCCGCTTCAATCCCCAGGGATTCAGAGTCCTGAAGAGATTTAAGGGTTTGGAATGTATCGTTAAGAGCCGCCTTTATTTCTTCGGTGGTCATCTGTTTGCTGCTGATTTGTGATTGAATGATTTCGGCGGTCATTTCAACGAGTGATTTACTCATCGGTTTCTCCTGAGTGTTGAAAGTGTGTGGGTACAGGTCGCTACTGATTACATTTGCTGCAAATATAGAGCATGAATGCAAGTAATGCAAATATTTTGTTTATTTATACCGAAAATCACAAGTTCATTACAGGTTCACTGTAAGGCGATGCTGATGTTCAGAAGAGGTCGGTTGAAAACCGGTCAATCGTAGCTCCTTGGTTTGGAGAAAGTGCGATCATTGCTCCTGCTGTGGCTGGTCATTGCTGCGGTTGGATTATTCTTCCCTCCATGGGAGTTGACAGGGGCAAAAGGAAACATTAAATTTGCACTGCTTGATGTGAGGGTCCTTTTTTAATATTTTTATATATTCAATGTGATGGGGTGTTGCCATGCCTGTGTATGAGTACGAATGTGATGGGTGCGAAAAGATTTTCGAAGTTCAGCAGCGTATAGCCGATGCGCCCGTGACGATTTGTCCTGATTGTGGTGGTGAGGTGCGAAAGCTCATTTCCATGAGTTCTTTTCAGCTGAAAGGCAGCGGTTGGCATGCAGACGGCTACTGCAGCCCGGCAAACGGGAAATGCGTGGCGGACAGCGCTTCGTCGGTAACCAAGGACGCCGGTACTTCGTCTCCTTGCCAGAGCGGCGGGGCCTGCAGCCATTGTCCGGCGGCAACCTGAGTTACACCCGCGGCTGTTTGTCATGAACCCGGCCTAGTGCCGGGTTTTTTATTTTGAAGAGGGGGCGGGGCGAAGCCGCGGCAGCCTGTTTTTTCGTGGGTTACGGCCTGGTGACGATTGCCATAGCGTCGCCATAGGAAAAAAAACAATAGTTTTTGGCTACAGCTTCTTTATATGCGGCCATGATATTGTGTCTGCCGGCCAGGGCCGAGACCAGGAAGAGCAACGATGATTTCGGCAGATGGAAATTAGTGATCAGGTTGTCCACAATCTTGAAGTGAAATCCAGGATAGATGAAGAGATCGCATTCGCCTGTGACCGGCTGCAGGATTCCCTGTTTATCCGCGGCAAATTCAAGGGTTCGAACCGTGGTTGTTCCTACCGCCCAGATCCTGCCACCCCTCGTTTTCACCTGGTTAATTTTCTCGGCGGTGACCGCTGACACTTCCACCATTTCCTTGTGGATGACATGGTCGCGGATATCCTCGGTCCGTACCGGTGCAAAGGTGCCGTAGCCGACATGGAGCACGATACTGGCAATATCTACCCCTTTGGCTGCTATTGTTGCAAGTAACGCATCGCTGAAATGCAGGCCAGCGGTAGGGGCGGCAACCGATCCGGTGTGGCGGGCATAACGGGTTTGGTATCTGTGCGCATCTTCGCTGGAGCAGCCGTCCGGGCGGTTTATATAGGGCGGGAGCGGCATCTGGCCGTGCGCCTCCAGTATCAGCTCGAGCGATTGTCCCTCTTGCGGGTTGTACTGCAAGGTCACTGCCGCCTTGCCATCCTCGCTGAAACCATCAACCCGGGCCTGGAGTTCCTTGCTGAAATGGAGAAAGTCTCCGACTTTTGGCCGTTTGGAGCTTTTGATCAGGGCGGGTGCGGTGGCTTCCCGCCACGGGGCCGGCAGCTTGGAGGCGAGCGATAACCGGGGAAAGGAGAGAAGGAAGAGCTCAACCTTGCCGCCGGTCTTTTTGTGTCCCAATAGGCGGGCTGGAAAGACTTTGGTGTTATTGATAACCAGGAGGTCGCCTGCTCGAAGATAGTCAATGATATCTGAAAACTGACGGTGAATAAACTCGGCCTCGCTGGTGTCAAGGACCAATAGGCGGGAGCGGTCACGTTGTTGCGCAGGAAACTGGGCAATTCGTTCCGGCGGAAGATCGTAATCGTAATCTTTCAGGCAGTGGATGTGATCGGTCATGAGAGAGAGCGTTGAAAAATAAGCGGGGGTGATTTTCTTGCAAAGCACGATAACCTACTTTACATTGCCACGAAAGTCATGGGCGATTTGGCCCAAGGTGCGCATCACCTGAATGACCAGGTTAGAACTGAAGAGGTTGCTGCTCTGGTTTTGAACCATCTCTTTTCTCCTTTTACTCATAATTTCAATAATGTATTTGATTACCGCCGCAACCGCTTTTGAGATGGAGGCCTTTCTCCAGGCTTGTTCGCGCGCGGAGCCGTTTGCACAGTTGATAACCGGTATTGGCCCAGTTGAGGCGGCCCTCCAGCTCACTGCCTATTTGGCCACAAATTCTCGGTCCTTCAAGGGCGTCATCAATTTGGGGGTCGGCGGGGCGTATTGCCGCGAACAGGAAAGCGCGGAGCTGCTTGATATCTGTCTGGCGGAACGCGAGGTGCTGGGCGATCTCGGCATCTGTTATCACGATGCGGTGGAGCCGCTGCGGGGCGAGTCTCTTGCGGTTCTGGATTCGTTTCCCCTGGACAGCGGCTTGCTGACGCAGGCAGCGATCCTGCTCAACCGCGGCAAGATACGGTACAAACGAGGCACCTTTGTCACCGTGAGTTGCGTCAGTGGATCCCGGCAACGTGGACACATGCTGGCACGACAACACCAGGCACTCTGCGAAAACATGGAGGGCGCGGCGATAGCTCGGGTCTGTCACCATTTTTCCCTGCCGCTGCTTGAATTGCGATGTATCTCCAACCTGGTTGAGGACCGCAACCTGCAGAACTGGCAAATTAAAAAGGCGTGCACCCGCTGCGGCGAGGTGGCAGCCTTTCTTGTGCAAGGATTATGGCATGCCTGAACAAAACCTGTTGACCCTTGGTTTCTCGCCCTGCCCCAATGACACCTATATTTTCCATGGGCTCGTGCATGGCAAGGTCCCCTTGGCAGGGGCGGCTTTTTCCAAACCGCTGCTTGAGGATGTGGAAACGTTGAACCGATGGGCTTTGCAGGGGAGACTGGATGTGACCAAGTTATCCTTCCATGCCCTGGGGCATGTGCTCGACCGCTATGCCCTGCTGCATGCCGGGGCGGCGTTGGGTCGGGGGTGCGGACCTTTACTGATCACCGGACCAGGTGACAAGCCGGCGGCAATTACCGACTGGAAGATCGCAATTCCAGGGGCCTACACCACGGCAGCCCTTTTGCTGCGTCTTTATCAACCGACCTGTCGTCATCTGGTGGTCCGGCGATTTGACCGGATAATGGACGCCATTGCCAGCGGTGCGGTCGATGGAGGAGTGATCATTCACGAAAGCAGATTTACCTATCAGCAGCTGGGGCTGCGCTGTGTGCAGGATCTCGGCCAATGGTGGGAGCAGGCTACCGGGCTGCCGATCCCCCTGGGGTGTATTGCCGCTCAAAGGACACTGGCACCGGCTCTCCGTGAAGAAATCGATGTCGCCATTGCCGCCAGTATCCGTTGGGCGGATGCCCATCCCGCTGAAGGCTGGAACTATATCCAGGGCCATGCCCAGGAGATGGATCCGAAGGTGATCCGCAGCCATATCGGGCTCTACGTCAACACCTATTCCAGGAATCTTGGGGAAGAAGGCTTGCATGCCGTGCAGGAATTGCTCCGGCGCGGTGCGGCGGCGGGTCTCTTTCCCCAGCGCTCCAATTGGACATGATATTGGAACCTTTCGACAAGGTTACCCCGGTCTGGGGGTGTGTGCTGATCGGAGGAAAAAGCCGGCGCATGGGGGAGCCGAAACATCTGCTTGAGCAAAACGGTCACACCTGGATTGAGCGGACCGTGGCGATGCTGCGACAAAAGGTAGAGCAGGTGGTGATCGCTGGTTCCGGAGAGCTGCCCGCGTCCCTTGCGGATGTAGTGCGGCTCGACGATGTGGCAGAGTTGTTCGGGCCGCTTGCCGGCATCCTCGCTGCTTTTCGTGGGTATCCACAGGTTTCCTGGCTGGTGGCGGCCTGCGATCTTCCAGATATGCAGAAGGAAGCCCTGCAGTGGTTGCTGGAGTGGAGGCGTCCCGGGGTATTGGCGGTGATGCCGGATTTGGATGGGGACGGCCGGATTGAACCCCTGTTGGCCTATTACGATCAGGCTTGTCGTCCTCTGCTCGAAGAGATGGCCGCCTCCGGGTACCGACGGATGAACCGCCTGCAGGCCGTGCCTGGGGTTATAACCCCGCAGCCGCCGCTCGATCTGCGAATCTGCTGGCGGAATGTCAACACTCCCGAAGACCTCGGGGGGAAACCGGCAAGGAGAGAATGCTCTCATCGCTCGGTGGATTGAACTCTTGCGCTCCGCTCTCAAGGCGAAGCTAATACATACATGAACGAGGAACGGAGTAAGTGGACATTTTGGAAGAAATTCTTGCAGCCATTATCCAAAGAGACCCGGAACAAAAAGAGTTTCATCAGGCAATCCGGGAATTTTTCTTAAGCATCAGGCCGGTACTGGAACGCCATCCGGAGTATGGGCAACAGGCGGTGCTGGAGCGGCTCGTTGAACCGGAGCGGATGATCATGTTTCGCGTGCCCTGGATGGATGATCTGGGGACGGTCCATGTCAACCGGGGATACCGGGTGGAAATGAGCTCTGCCATTGGTCCGTACAAGGGCGGGCTCCGTTTTCACCCTTCGGTCAACCTTTCGATCATCAAGTTTCTGGCCTTTGAACAGGTCTTTAAAAACAGCTTGACCACGCTGCACCTGGGCGGTGGCAAGGGCGGTTCCGATTTCGATCCCAAAGAACGTTCGGATGCTGAGGTGATGCGGTTCTGTCAGGCATTCATGGCCGAACTCTTTCGTCATATCGGCGAGGATACCGATGTGCCGGCGGGGGATATCGGTGTCGGCGCCAGGGAAATCGGCTATCTTTTCGGGATGTATAAAAAATTACGCAACAAATTCACCGGCGTGCTCACTGGCAAGGGCCTGGCCTGGGGAGGGAGCCTGATCAGGCCGGAGGCGACCGGTTACGGGGTGGTCTATTTTGCCTCGGAAATGCTTGCTCTCCGCGGTGAAACCCTGGAGGGCAAGCGTTGTCTGCTTTCCGGCTCCGGTAATGTCGCCCAGTACACCGCGGAAAAGATACTGCAGTTGGGGGGCAAGGTCCTGACCCTGTCGGATTCCTCTGGTTCTATTTTTGACGAAGACGGCATTGATGCGGCAAAGCTGGAGTATGTCAAGGAGCTCAAGAATGTCAGACGGGGGCGCATCAGTGAATACAGTGAGCGCTATCCTCGGTCGGTCTATGTGGCCACCGATCCCGGGCTGGACTATAATCCGTTGTGGATGCATTCGGCAGATTGCGCAGTCCCGGGCGCCACGCACAATGAGATCAATGCCAAGGATGCGCAGCATCTGGTTGATGGCGGGGTGGGTTTGGTCTGCGAGGGGGCCAACATGCCAGCAACCCCTGGAGCTGTTGATATTTTCAAGGAATACCGTATCCTCTACGGACCGGCCAAAGCGGTGAATGCCGGAGGGGTCACCGTTTCCGGACTGGAGATGATTCAGGATTCCACCCGGTTGAGCTGGTCCCGCGAGGAAGTGGACATGCGGTTGAAACTGATCATGAAAGATATTCACCGGACCTGCCTGGAAGCGGCGGCTGCCTACGGGAGGGAGGGGGATTATCTGGCCGGCGCCAATATCGCCGGCTTTGTGAAAGTGGTGAGCGCCATGCTTGATCAGGGGTTGGTGTAACGGAGTTTGGGAGGTTCCGCGTGACCAGAGAGGAAGGGCCTCAGGGCATCCCGCCGAGGATTGGCGAGAAGTTGGAGCGATTATTTGTCAATGCCGTTGCCGAGTGTCCCTATGGCATGGAGTGGCAAGCCGTCTACCACCAGGGGGTGCTAGGTTGGCTCGATGATGAGGCGATGGGAACACTCCTTGCCTGCGGCTACCGGCGCAACGGGAACTGCCTGTACACCATGCGCTGCCCGGAATGCAGCCTTTGCGTGCCGATCCGTCTGCGTCCGGAGCGATTCCATCTCAACCGCAACCAGCGCCGTGTCTGGAAAAAAAATCAGGATGTCGCTGTTGAGATCGCCCCTTTGACAATGTCACAAGAGAATTTGGCCCTGCTTCAGCGTTTTCTCCTGACCCGTTTTCCCGACGGGTGCAGTGATGCTGAAAGTTATTATTCGAGTTTTTTCATCACCAGCATCAGTCGCTGTTTTGAAGTGCGGTATCGGATTGGCGAGCAGCTGCTCGGCGTGGCTGTCGTCGACTATGCAGCGTCCTGGTTGAATGCGGTCTATTTCTTTTTCGATCCGGAGCAGAGCTGGCGCAGTCCGGGAACCTTGAATATCCTCACCCTGAATCACCTCTGCAAAAGTCATCAGATCGATTACCTCTATCTTGGCTACTGGATCAACGGCCACCCGGGAATGAGCTATAAAAATGCTTTTCGTCCCCACGAACTGCTGATTAACGGAATCTGGCGGGAGCAGGGTTGAGCTGTTGTTTGATCCGCCTGGAGGAAGGAAGCTGCTTCCCCCTTTCCTTTCTCCAGGCCTTTGAATCTTTTTCTCTGATCAGTCTTTTTCTTTCCAGTCCGGTCGCAAGTGCAGTTCGGTCAGTTGCTTGCGCGCCACCGAGGAGGGGGCATCGGTGAGCGGGCAGGTTGCTTTCTGGGTCTTGGGAAAAGCAATCACATCGCGGATCGAAGGGGAACCGGTAAGCAGCATCATTAACCGGTCAACGCCAAAGGCAATGCCGCCATGGGGTGGAGCGCCGAGCTCCAGGGCGCGCAGGAGAAAACCAAATTTTTCCTGGGCCTCTTCGGCCTCAATGCCCAGGGCCTGGAATACAGTTTTCTGCATGGCTGGGCTGTGGATTCGGATCGAGCCGCCACCAATCTCGGTGCCGTTGAGGACCAGATCGTAGGCCCTGCTCTTAACCTCGCCGGGGTTGGTCTCCAGTAGGGCCAGCTGGTCCTCATTGGGGGCGGTGAAGGGATGGTGCACCGCGGTGTAGCGTTTCTGCTCCTCGTCGTATTCGAGCAGGGGAAAATCGGTGACCCAGAGGAAGTTGAAGCTGCCTTCCTCGATCAGGCCGAGGCGTCGGGCTAACTCCAGCCGAATTTCGGAGAGGACCTGATGCACGGTCTTGGCCTTATCTGCGCCGAACAGGATGAGGTCGCCGGGCTGGGCGTCGAGGGCCGAAGCCATGGCCTTAATTTCTTCCGCGCTGAAAAATTTGGTGATCGGTGACTGCCACTCGTCTTCCTTGATCTTGATCCAGGCCATTCCGCGGGCTCCGAAGCGGCCGGCATATTCGGTGAGGTCGTCAAGATCCTTGCGGGAGAAACCGCCGCAACCTTTGGCGTTGATCGCCTTGATCACGCCGCCTTTTTCAATGACGGTGTTGAATACCTTGAAGCCGCAGCCCCGCAGGGCCTCGGTCAGGTCAACCAGTTCCAGGCCGAATCGGGCGTCCGGCCGGTCGGTTCCGAAGCGGCGGATGGCCTCATCATAGGTCATCTGGCGAAAGGGCGGCTGGAGCTCGATCGCCCGGGTGGCCTGGAACAGGACTTTGATCATGCCCTCGACAATGGAAATGATCTCGGACTCGGTGATAAAACTCAGCTCCATATCGATTTGGGTGAATTCAGGTTGGCGGTCGGCGCGAAGATCCTCGTCGCGGAAGCACTTGACAATCTGATAGTAGCGGTCCATTCCCGCGACCATCAGGATCTGCTTGAACAGCTGCGGCGACTGGGGCAGGGCGAAGAATTTGCCGGCATTGACTCGACTTGGCACCAGGTAATCCCGCGCCCCTTCCGGGGTGGAGCGGGTGAGCATCGGGGTTTCGATCTCAAGGAAATTGTTGTCATTGAGATACGTGCGCACGGTTTGCAGGGCCTGATGCCGGAGGATAAGATTTTTAGCGATCTCCGGACGCCGCAGGTCAAGATAGCGGTACTGCAAGCGGAGGGTATCGGAGACCTCGATATCCTCGTCCAAGGGGAAGGGCGGGGTCTCGCTGGTATTAAGAATCCGCAGCTCGTCCACCAGGATTTCGATGGCACCGGTCCTGAGTTTCGGATTTTCCATGGATCCGGGACGTTTTACCACCCGGCCACGCACGGCGATGACCCATTCACTGCGGAGCTGATGCGCCTTGGCATGGATTTCCTCGTTGATCTCGGGGTTGAACACCACCTGGGTGAGGCCCCAGCGGTCGCGCAGGTCAATGAAGATAACTCCGCCGTGATCGCGGCGGCGGAGCACCCAGCCCATGAGAATAATTTCCTGATCGAGGAAATCGAGGCCAAGGTCGTTGCAGGTGTGTGTGCGCCGGAGCGCGCCCATTGATTCCATAGTGGTTCTCCAAATAAAGAGCAGATCAGCCAAGGCGGATCTGGAAAAAAGCGGTGCCGGCGACGGGTTGTCTTCGGATGCGGTCGGGTGACGCCGGGGCAGTGCTGTTAAGGGGTGGTTGCTTGCAGGAGTTGCGCCAGTTGCCGACACTGATCTTCGGGAGGGCCGGACAAGGCAAAAGGCTGCTGCTGCTGGGTGGCCATGTTTCTCAGGATGCCTTCCTGCCTGGTCCATTCCTCATCGCCGACAATCAGGGTGAAGCGGGCGTTGACCCGGCCGGCCTGTTTGAGTTGGGCCTTGAGGCTGCGACCGCTGTAATCCATTGCGGCTTTGACGCCCTGTTTGCGCAGGAGATGGGCCAACAGGCTGCAGGGGGCCAGGGTATCCTTGCCCAGGGAGGCCAGGAAGATATCCATAGTCGGACCGGGCAGTTGGTTGCCGACCCGTTGCTCCATGAGCAAGGCCATCCGCTCCATCCCCATGGCAAAACCGATGCCGGACAGCGGCGGCCCGCCTAACTGCTCGATCAGGCCGTCGTATCTTCCTCCCGCTCCCACGGCTGCCTGGGCACCCAGGTCGGCAGTGAGGAATTCAAAGGTGGTGCGGGTGTAATAATCAAGGCCGCGGACCATGAAACGGTTGATCTGGAAAGGTATCTGCAGGTTCTGCAGCGCCTCCTGCACCTCCTGGAAATGGTGGGCGCACTCCGGGCAGAGGGCCTCGAGCATAGAGGGGGCCGCCTGCACCAGGGCCCGGCAGGTTGGTTTTTTACAGTCCAGAACCCGCAGGGGATTGGTGTGGGTCCGTCGCTTGCAATCCTCGCAAAGGCCATCGAGCGATTGTTCGAGAAAGGCCACCAATTTTTCCTTGAAAGGAGGGCGGCAGGTGGGGCAACCTAGAGAGTTGATTTCCAGGCTGGTCTGGAGGCCGAGTTCGTCCAGCAACAACTGGCCCATGGCGATCAGTTCCGCATCGACGCGCGGTTCAACAGCGCCGATAATTTCAGCGTCCAGTTGATGGAACTGGCGGAGACGGCCCTTCTGTGGCCGCTCGTGGCGAAACATGGGGCCAATGGTATAAAGGCGCTGTACCGGCTGCAGCACATGGAGGCCGTGCTCGATGAAGGCGCGCATGATCGAGGCGGTGGCCTCCGGCCGCATGGTGATCTCTTTGTCGGCAAAGGTGTACATCTCTTTTTCCACCACATCGGTGGCCACACCGATGGAGCGGACAAACAGCTCCGTCTTCTCCAGGATCGGCATCCGGATCTCCCGCATGCCGAAACGTTCAAAAATATCCCGGGCGCGCTGCTCTATATGCTGCCACCGGCCCACGCTGTCCGGCAGAATGTCTTTAAAGCCATTGATAGCTTGAATTTTCAAGGAAAACTCCACTGTTGTCCATGGGGGACGCTTTGCACCTCCCTGAAACTCTGTTAATGCCCATAAAAAAATAGAATCTAATCGTAAAACGGGTGAAAAGTCAAGCCGATGTGGCTTTGTTGTGGTAGAATACTTTATAACTCTATTTTTGTTGGTCCTGCCTGTCGGGGCCTGCCTCCATGCTTGACAAACGGACGAGAGCTCGGCATTCTTTTGTGTTCCCATTATGTGCATCTCTCGGGGGTAGAGAGTACTTCAATATTTTTTTGCACTGTAACAATTGATCAAGAGGATTGAATGAAACTGCCAGAATTGAAAATAGGCTCACTCATAGCTAAAATTCCCATCATTCAGGGCGGCATGTCCATCCGGGTGTCAACCTCCGCTCTGGCCATACCGGTAGCTGAATGCGGCGGTATCGGGACCATCGGCGGCTCCGGAATCCCCGTGCCGGAACTGCAGGAGGATATTCGCCAGGCCAAGAAGTCCACCAAAGGGATTATAGCGGTCAATATCATGTACGCCATGAAAGACTTCTATGAACTGGTAATGGCCTCCATCGAAGCCGGGGCCGACATGATTATTACCGGGGCCGGTTTTTCCAGGGATGTTTTTAAGATCGGCAAGACCCATAATATTCCTATCGTCTCGATTGTCTCTTCACCGGGTTTGGCCAAACTGGCTGAGAAACTGGGGGCCGCAGCCGTTATCGTTGAAGCGGCTGAGGCCGGCGGCCATCTGGGGACGGATATATCACTGCGCGATCTCTTTCCTACCATCCGCAAAGTGGTCTCCAAGATTCCTCTGATCGCCGCGGGCGGTATTACCAACGGTTTTGAGATGGCAGAGATGATGGACAAGTACGGCGCTGATGGCGTGCAGATTGCCTCTCGCTTTGTCTTGAGCAAGGAATGCTCCGTTTCTCAGGAGTTCAAGGAAGCCTTCCTCAAGGCCAAGGAGGAGGATATTGTTCTGGTCACCTCACCCGTTGGCATGCCGGGTCGGGCGGTCAGAAACCCTTTTGTTGACAAGATGTTGCGCGGCGAAGATATTTCGGCAGAAAAATGTCGTTTTAAATGTCTTAAAAAGTGCAATTATAAATACTGCATCAGCGAGCGGTTGACCGCTGCCCTTGAAGGTGATGTGGAAAACGGGTTGGTTTTTTCTGGCGCTAATACCTTTAAAATGAAAGAAATTCTGTCTGTTCAAGAGATTTTTAACAGGTTTGTCAAGGCAGCGGAATCGGTGTACAAGGAAAAGATTGCTGAAGATATGATGTAATGAGGATACTGGTTTTTATCCGTAATGGGTTTTTGTCCCTTCGCAACAAGCGCACCTTATGACATTTGAATCGCAGGATCAGGTTTCCGGCCGGGAAGAGGCCACAACGGTTACGGCCACAGTCATTCCGGAGTCTGGTCATCCCATACGCGAACACCAGCTGGATCGGGAGGCGCTCAAGGTGCTCTATCGTCTGCGCGATGCCGGGTTTAAGGGATATCTGGTGGGCGGAGCGGTACGTGATCTCTATCTTGGCCGTATTCCCAAAGATTTTGATATTTCCACCGATGCCCGTCCCGGCCAGTTACGGCAACTGTTCCGCAACAGCCGGACGATCGGCCGTCGTTTTCGTCTGGTTCAGGTCTTTTTTCGGGGTGAAAAAATTGTCGAAGTGTCCACCCTGCGTTCCCGGAGTGAATATGACATTGATGGCGACGAACAAATGTTGCTGTCAAATAACACCTTCGGTACCTTGGAAGACGATGCCTTTCGGCGTGATCTCACCATTAATGCTCTCTTTTACGAAATCGAAAATCATACCATCATCGACTATATTGGTGGGGTAGGGGACCTTGACCGGAGAATCATCCGTATGGTCGGCAACCCGGACCGTCGGTTTGTCAGGGACCCGGTGCGGATAATGCGGGCTATTCGCCATGCCGCCCGAACCGGTTTTGTTATCGAGGAGGAAACCTTTGTCGCGCTCCAGCGGCATCGGGACAAACTCCAGCTCTGCCCCCCTTCGCGCATACGCGATGAGATACTGAAGGATCTGCGATCCGGTGCGAGCCGCGCCTGGGCGGAACTCTGCATGAGTTCGTCCCTCTGGTCGGCGCTGTTTCCTTTGTACGAAGAATACCTGCAGGGGGAGGAGAGCCGTGGCGATAAGGTGAGGCAGGACCTTTTGCGGCTTTTCACCGTCCTTGACCGCCTCCACGCCCGATCAGATGAAACGGAGCCGGTGAAAATCCCCGAGGCCATTCTCCTTGCCGCCCTTTTGCTTCCCTGGGCCTGTCAACGCTTCAATTTGCCGGAAACCAACGTGCGGGGCCAGGGCTTTCAGACTTTGTCGCGCAACATACGGGACGATGTCGACCGGTACTTCGGAGAACCGTTCAATGTGCAGCGGATGGCCAAGGAATCCATGACCACCCTGCTGATCAATCTCTCGACCTTTCATCATGCCCGAACTCAGGGCAGCGATCCTCATTGGCTGAAGAAAAAGAGCTATTACAGCGATTGCTCCCGGTTTTATGACCTCTATCTCGAGTCGCAAGGGGTGGAAGCCGTCAAGGCTGAACGTTTTGTGGTCGCTCGGGAAAAGCGCGAGATTGTTGTTGAAGTCGTGAGTGGCGCTCAGGAGAACAATGGAGAATCAAGGGCCCGTGGCAAGGGTGGTTCGAGCCCGGCGTTCAGCAGTAAGCCAATGGGGGTGTTCGGCCTTCGGCGGCATCGGGATTAGAGGGTCAGGAGGATGCTGTTTGCGATTTTTACTCTACAATATTCGTTACGCTGCCGGCCTTGGCAGTCGTTTTCATTTTCCCTTTCCCTATGCAGGCTATTTGCGGCGCTCCCGCCACAATTTCGATAGAATCCTAGATTTCATCAAATCGGTTCAACCGGATATCATGGGGCTGGTTGAAGTGGACGGCGGTTCGTTTCGCACGGGCATGCAATGCCAAGCGGAAATGATCGCTGAACAACTTGGGTATCACCACGTGATTGAAACCAAGTATGGTTCTGCTTCGATGGCCAAAAAGCTTCCTCTGCTCAAAATGCAGGGCAATGCCGTTCTCGCCAAAATGCCGATTATCAGCCACCGCTTTTATTATTTCGATGAGGGGGTCAAGCGACTGATTATCCAGGTGTGTACCGAACATTTGACTGTTTTTTTAGTACATCTTTCCTTGACCTACCGTAACCGACAGTACCAGCTTGAACGGTTGTACAGCCTGATCCGCGAAGTGGACCGGCCGATGATCCTTGCCGGGGATTTCAATCTGCTCTGGGGGAAGCGGGAACTCGAACTTTTTCTCGGAGCGACCGGCCTTGTCAGCGCCAATCCTGAAAAAAAGCCTTCCTATCCCAGTCGGGCACCGAAACGAGAACTTGATTTCATTCTCCATAGTCCGGAACTCAAGGTCGTTCATTTCCATATCCCCCCTGTCACCTATTCAGACCATTCCCCGCTTGTCTGCGATTTTGAATTCTGAGTAGGAATATGGAGCGTTCTGCGCGGCTGTCCTGTTCTTCGTGGTGGGCGGTAATTTCTGCAAGACTCCCCGCTTCATTATTATTATCGGCTTGGCCCTGAATGGGGAAGACCGATGATGGACCCATTTCGACCGGTTATCCCGCTTCCTGCTTTTGTTGCCCGGCGATAGGAAAAGAACTGCGGGTTACAGCGGGTGCAGATGGAGGCAATGTCGATGTGCTCGGGGAGCAGTCCTGCCGTGAGCAGTTGCTGGCGGCTGATTGCCCAGAAATCAAAAAAGTGCGGCTGAACCTGAAAGTCGTGCATCCAGGGGGGCAACTCGGTGCGGTAGTGGATGAACTCGGCACAGCACGGGCCGAGTGACGGGCTGATAACGGCGAACAGGCTGTCGGGGCCAACATTATAGCCTTCCTGCAAACGTCGGATTGTTGTTCCGATGATATCGAGGACGCTGCCCCGCCAGCCGCAATGGATAGCGGCGATAACCCCTTGCTGCGGCGCGGACAGCAAAATGGCCTGACAATCGGCTTGCTGAATCAGCAAACCGGTGCCCGGCAGGGTAGAGATCATGGCATCAAAACCCTCCAACTCGGCAGCAAGGTGGGCCTGTTCAACAACAAGCAATCGATCCGAGTGGATCTGTTTGACCGAGACCAGGTGGGTGAGTCCCAGGGCGGCAAGGGTGCGGCCACGGTTCTCCCGCACCCGGTTGGTCTGATCGCCAACTGCATAACTGAGGTTGAGGGAAGCAAAGGGCTTGGAGCTGGTGCCACCCTCACAGCAGAACATGCCATGGGGAACGGTCAACAGTGGGCTGGTATAATGGGGCAGGGATTCTTTGTGGAAGCGCATAGAGAGATCGGGATCAATAAAAAAGGGAAGGCCCCGCGGCCTCCCCTCGGTTCGGTGCATTGATTGCGGAATTTGGCTTAAAAAAAAGCCGGTCCGCGAAGTCGCCAAACCGGCTTTAGGGGTGACCTCAGAGGTAGGTGAAAATGGTTTTATTCTTCTTCCTGTCTATTTTGACTTTGCCGCCTTTGTTGAGGGTGCCAAAAAGAATTTCTTCGGTGAGGACATCACCGATCTCCTTCATAATCAGTCGCCGCAGAGGTCGAGCGCCAAAAGCGGGTTCGTATCCTGCCGTTGCCAACCAGGAGCGCGCGGCAGCTGTCAGGGAAATTTGTATTTTCTTGTCAACAAGCTGTTGCTGCAGTTCCTTCAATATCTTATCGACTACTTTTTCCACCGTCTTAATTTCCAGTGGCGCAAAGCTGATAATAGCATCAAGGCGGTTACGGAATTCCGGTGAAAAGAGATTTTTTATTGCCCGTTGTTCTTTCCCCGTGGCATCTCCGAGAAACCCGATGGCGCGTTCACTCATTTCACGGGCACCCGCGTTGGTGGTCATAATCAGGATGACATTGCGAAAATCGGCGCGGCGGCCTGTATTATCGGTGAGGGTGGAGTGATCCATCACCTGCAGGAGGATGGAAAAGACATCCGGGTGCGCTTTCTCGATTTCGTCAAGCAGGAGCACCGTGTAGGGATGTTTGCGGATGGCATCCGTCAGCAGCCCGCCCTGGTCAAAACCAACATAGCCGGGGGGCGCCCCGATCAGCCGCGCGACCGCATGTTTTTCCATGTATTCGCTCATGTCGAACCGTTCGAAATTGACAGCAAGGGCAGCCGCCAACTGCCGGGCAACTTCGGTCTTGCCGACGCCGGTGGGACCGGCGAAGAGGAAGGATCCGGTAGGTGACTGCGGATTGCTGAGACCGGCCCGCGACCGTTTGACCGCCTTGACCAAGGCCTCCAGCGCTTCATCCTGACCGAAAATAACTGATTTCAACTTATCGCCCAGATGCAGCAGTCCCTGGGTGTCGCTGCCCGTTGACTTACTATTGACCGGAACCCTGGCAATTTTTGAGACAATCTGTTCCACATCCCGGACTCCGATCGTCCGTCCGGTTTTCCCGGTCAGTCGGAAGAAAGCCCCAACCTCATCCATGATATCAATAGCCTTATCCGGCAGGAATCGGTCGTTGATATGGCGGTGGGCCAGTTCCGCCATGGCATCGATTGCGGTTTTGGCATAGCGGATATGATGATGCTCCTCATATCGGGACTGGAGCCCGGTCAGGATGCGGCAGGTGTCGGCCACTGAGGGCTCCTCGATATCGATTTTCTGGAAACGGCGCGACAGGGCCCGATCCTTTTCAATGTGGTTTTTGTATTCCTCGTAGGTGGTCGAACCGATACAGCGGATAGTCCCGGCCTGCAGCGCGGGCTTAAGCAGATTGGAGGCGTCCATGGAACCGCCGCTGGTGGCGCCGGCGCCGATGATGGTATGCATCTCGTCGATGAACAGGATGGCCTTCTCTTTTTTCTCGATGGCTGCCACCACTTCTTTTAACCGTTTTTCAAAATCACCCCGGTATTTGGTGCCGGCTACGAGAGTGCCAAGATCAAGCATGTAGATTTCCGCATCCTGAAGCAGGTCGGGGATCAGTTTTTTAGGATCGGGATGCACCTCTTTGCGGGCAAGGCTGTCTTCATAAATACGCAGAGCCAACCCTTCGGCCATGGCGGTTTTACCCACCCCGGGTTCGCCGACCAGGAGCGGATTATTTTTTTTCCGTCTGCAGAGGACCTGCATCATCCGGTACAGTTCCTTTTCGCGGCCGATCAACGGGTCGATATGCCCTTCAGCGGCCTGTTTCGCGAAATTAACGGTAAATTCTTCCAGCGCGTCTGCCGGTTTTTCCGATTTCTTTTTCTGCTGCTGCTGGTCCGGGGCTGGCTGTCGAAGCGGTTCACTCTGCAGATATTCGGGCAGGCTGTGCGAAATGTACTCCATGACCTCCAGTCGGCCCACGCCTTCGCTGCCGAGAAAATAGACGGCATGGGAGTCTGGCTCGGTGAAAATGGAGACCAGAACATCTCCGGTGTCCACCTGTTTCTTGCCGCAACTCTGCACGTGGCTCACCGCCCGTTGCAAAACCCGGTTGAAGGCAACGGTCTGTGCCGGTTCACTGTCAAGGTCCTTCAAAACGGGCATCCCGGTTTCAAAGAAGCGCTCCAGACGATCCTTGATATTCTGGTTATTGCCGCCGCATTTATCGATGATGTGGCGGGTGAGATTGTCATGAAGCAACCCATAGAGCATGTGCTCGACGGTGACGTATTCATGACGATGATTTTTTGCTTCTTTGATCGCTTTGATCAGGGCAAGTTCCAACTCTTTACTCAACATATTGCATCCTCTATCGGGATAGAAAAAATCCCCTTTTTTATCCGGATGATACGGCATCCAGAACAAACCTCAAATTGTTAACTCTCTTTTTCCAGCGAACACTTCAGCGGAAATTGATTTTTTTTTGCCAAATGATGGACGATTGCCACTTTTGTTTCCCCAACCTCAAGGGTAAAGACACCCGCTATGCCAATTCCCTGATGGTGCACGTTAAGCATTATATTGGTAGCTTCATCGAGATTTTTTTGAAACACCGTCTGCAGGATCATGATTACGAAATCCATGGTAGTATAATCGTCATTGTGGAGCAGCACTTTATAAAGTGGTGGTTCCTGTAACGATGTCCGATCGGTTGTCTCTATTTTTTCCTGGATTATTGAATCTTCTTTCGCCATATCCTCAACTCAACAGGGAAAAAGAGTCTGTTGCCAGCCCATTTGTCACGTATTTCGATTCCTCGGAAGGCCATGATGTTGTTGCAGTCCTGATCATCGTTGTAAAAAACCCGGTATAAATATGATAATTCATACCTGTATTTTAATGCCCGCTTTTGATTTTGCAAGACCGCTGGGGCACGCTCTTTTAGACTTTTGCCGGGTCCAGGGTGAGCATGGCCAGGATCAGGTGCTGTAAAACGAGGGCCGCGTCAATCGGCGAGCCTTTAAGGCGGAATTCGGCAGCAAGCAGGAGCTTCATCCAGCCGGCAAGGACCGGCAATGAATAGTTCGCCGCCGATTTGAACTGCATATAGAGGGCAAAAGGATGGCCGCTCAGTTCTTTTTTCCACAGCTCGCCCGCTTTGAGGCGCGGCAGGCAGTTCTGCTGGAAGCTGGCTGCTGACATCGTGGGTTGAAATTGCAGGCCGGGTTGTTCCTGGAGGGCACGGCACAAGAGAAGGCCGCGAACGAAATTACGCAGTGTGGCGACAACCGCCAGAGGGTGAATGCCATTTTCCTGCAAGCGATCGCCGATGGCCAGGGCCTGCTCGCGGTCACGACGGGCAAGGGCGGTCGTCAACTCGAAAAGGGCCTCCTGGCGAGTACGTCCCACCAGAAGATCGAGATCCTCACGGGTGATCTGGCGGCGCTCTCCAAGGTAGAGCATTACTTTCCGTAATTCCATGACCAAGGCGACGGGGTGAAAGCCCACCCGTTCCAGCAGGAGATCGGTTAAGCCGGGAGCCAGGGCTTTGTCTTGTTCCTTGAGTGTCTGCTGGAGCAGTTCCTGCAACACCGCCTTCTGCTCTTTCTGTGCCTTTGCGCCTGCCCCGCCCTCCACGCTCAGATCGATAACCGTCTGCTCCTCCTTGAGCAGCTTAAATAATTTTTTTCGTTTATCAACATCCTCCGTTACTAAGAGAAGAATATTGTTTGCCGGGAAACCTGAGGCGAGAGCGTGCCCCAGCATTTCTGCCGGGTCGGTTGGAGTCGCGGACGGGGTTGTTCCCCCTTTTTCGTGATAATTGACAACATAGGTTCGGGTCCAGCTCAAATCGCCGGCAGGCTTGGCAAAGCCGAAACACTGCTGCCATTCGGCCGGCGACATTGATTCCAGATCATTGTCCAGAGCGCCCAGATCGAGACCGCCGCTTTCAAGGAATGCCCGCAGGCTGCGGTTCGCCTGCTCGGTTTTGCCGTCGCCATGCGCCTTCAGCGCCTTGTCCCAGAGGTTTTTTGCGACCTGTTTTGAAAGAAACAGACGGGTGTCGGTCACCCGGTACAACTGGCGGCCCGGGAGGAGACTGAAACTGCGGAGTTTGGCAAGGGTGGCGGCCAGGTCCTCCTGGTCCCCGTCAATGGCATGGACCACCCCGCCAACCTTCTGCAGCAGCACTTTTTCAAGCTGCTCTCCAGCATTCTGGCAGAGATAGCGATCACCGAACAAGAGGAAGACCTGTGAAGCACCCACTGCTGCTTGGGCAAGCAGCGTGGGCAGAGTTTCACGGGTGTAGGTCGGCATGTCCGGGTTCAGCTCCGGGGCTGGCCAGTTTGCACCTGGGTGGCGGTGCTGGGGCCATGTTGGGTTTCGTCGAGGATTTTATGGAGAATGGCGGTCAGCGAACCGGGCTGGAGATAGTCCTGCCCTCTTCCGTTCTGGAAGATGGACGCCGATCTCTGGGCCACGGTCTTCCAGGAAATGGAGGAGGAGTTTCCGGCGATGATTTCAAAGAACATCATGTTGTAGGGATCGTTAATCAGGGCCAAGCCCGTACCGATTGTGGCGAGGATATCCACCGATCCCGAGAACAACCGGGTAAGATTGGTGTAGGCCTTGACGCCGCCGCAGGAGCCGAGGCTGAGGAAGCGCTGTTTTCCCCGCAAGTCACTTTCCGTTACCTTTTGATCCTCGATCAACTGGGTCAGGGGCTCAACGATCTGCTCCGAACGCCAGTAGCTGTGGCCGCGTTGGGCAAGCATTTCGTCTTTGGAGTGGATGAACCGGTTGAGCATCTCCATTTGGTGTTCCTTGTCGGAATAGACAAACTGGGTATGGACAATGGTCACATCATTGATTTTTTTGACAAAGGCGACTGCGAAATGCCGGTCGCGCATGGCCTGGAACAGGGCGGGAAATCCGGAGGTGCTCCATCGTTGAATTTCCTGATCAAAGGCGGGCGTCATCTGGTTGATGGTATATTGTTGCGAGGCGACCAGTCGATAACCGTTTTTGAGGAGCAGGTTGGCATTGGACACAAACGACTGCCTGCCGTCATCATCGGGGTGAAACATGGACACCGAGGCGATACGGCCATCCTTTTTCCATTCGGCGAAAGGGGTGACCTGATATTGTTCCAGATTGACCGCGCCATGCCGGACAATCAAGCGACTGATCATCGTGCGGTCCGCAGGACCGAGCAGTTCCGGGTAGGTCTGCAGATAGTATTGCAGGATCACATTGATCAGTTTGGCATAAGCCATGTTCTCAGCCTCAGACTGTTGGGTCATGAGGGTGATGAGATAGGTGCGGGCATCGGGTTCGAGGACGTTGAGCAGATGGGTCAGGGTCGCGGAGAAGAGCAGGATAGAATCCTCGTTGCGAAAAGCCGATTTAGCCACCAGGCCGAGGATTTCTTTTTGCTTTCTGCCGTCGGCCGGGAAAAAGGCGGTGAGTTTGCCCTTCTGGGCGCAACTGACAATGAAATCGGAAACCAGGTGGTTTTCCGGATCAACGGCGCGAAGAAATTCCAGCAGGTCGCCCTGATGTTTGCTGGTGATCCGGCCCTGCAGCACGGGAACCATGACCTCGCGGAACGAGGAATCGTACAGTTCGCTCCCCTGGGCCATCACCGCATAAACATCGGCGGTGGAGAGATCACGGGCGGTTTGTACCCGGCCGGCAGAGGTCGCCTGCTTCAGCAAGCCGATCGCCTGTCCCTTGCCGGCCTCGTAAAACTGGGTTCCGAACCGGGTTCGTACCAGGGGGGGCAATTCTTCGAACCGGGCCTGCAGTTGCTTCAGCGAGTAGCTGTTCAGCGCTGCTTCGGAGATTTCATAACCGTATTGATCGGTGATGGCATGCAGGTTATTGATTTTCCAGATCAGCTCCGTGGCCCCGTCAGAGAGGCCCTGCAGCAGGATGGATTTCTGATGACTGTTCAGCTTGTCATACTGTGCTTCCTGGATGTCTGCGGGCAGGGCGAAATAGCTGACCAGCCAGTTCCAGGCGTCTTTTCCGGCAAGCGATTTGTTGGTGAACAGGCAACAGGCGTTCCAGGCGTCATCCTGGTGTAATTTCAGAATCAGCTCCAGCGCATCGAGCATGGTCTCCGTGTCCATCCCCGCGATCTTGGCAAAGCTTTCAGCGGCTTTGGCCTGATTATCCTTGAGACGCCTCAAAAGCGGCAGCCCCTTCAGGGTCAGGTCGAGCCGCATGCCTTTGATGGCGAAGAAGGCTTGCGCTGCCCGGTTGTTGATGTCATCCAGGTTATTGAACAGCGAGATCGTGTTGATCGCCTGAATGGCGGAAACACCCTGCACCCCGAGATAACTGCGGAAGGATCGGTTCGACTCGTAGGTGAGTGATTGGACGGCAGTCAATCCGGAGAGTCCGACTTTGATATCCAGGCTGCCGGCATTGCTCAAGGCCTCAAAGGATTGGACCTGATCAAAGGTGAAACGCTCCCGGCCAAGCAGTTCGATCACTTCCTTGGCATAGGCGAAATTCACCCCTTGCATGGCGCATATCTTGCGGAAGATACGCTGGGCGTTATATTGCATTTTACTAATCGCCGTTTTCCCATACTCTATCTGTTGGCTGGTCAAACCAGGTATATTCTGGTATTGGCTGATGGTTTGCTGCGAGCTGACCTCGTCGGGTTGAAAATTTGCTGCCCGGGCGGATGAAATCGTGGCCGCCTGCAGGACAATGAGCAGGACGAGGCAGAGCAGGTGGCGTGGACAGTGCCGGTGAACCCGGTTGGAGAGTGTGTAATCTTGCATAGTGTGGACAGTAGGTTGATGGTCTCGGATGGTTTGCAAAGAATGCTTCCTTTCATGGCGCTGGTATTGGCCATGGTGCTCTGGGGCAGCTCTTTCGTGGCAATGAAATACAGTTTTCAGGAGATGCACCCCCTCTCGGTTGTCTTGGGACGGATGGTGATTGCATCCCTCTGTTTTCTTCCTTTTTTCCGTTCCTTTGCCAGAATGGGGTTGCGTCGGCGTCATGTTCTCCCGATTCTGGCGATGTGTCTGTGTGAACCCTGTTGCTATTTTCTCTTTGAGTCGGCTGCGCTTACCTGCACCAGTGCCTCCCAAGCCGCAATGATAACCACCATGCTGCCGTTGCTGGTCGCCTTGACCGCGGGCTTCTATCTTGAAGAACGGATTTCCTCTCAGACCATTTTCGGCTTTTTCATTGCCGCCGCGGGCGCCCTGTGGCTTGGCCTGGGAGGCCAGGGGACCAGCCAGGCACCGCATCCCGCCTGGGGCAATTTCTTTGAATTCATGGCCATGCTCTGTGCGACGGGCTATACTATTCTAATGAAACGGTTAAGTAAAGAACTCCATCCTTTTTTTTTGACCGGTATCCAGGCGTTTGTCGGCGCCTTGTTCTTTCTGCCGGCCCTGCTGCTGGGCAAGGTCCAGTCTGCCCCTTTGCCGGCAGGAGGATTGTGCATGGTGCTCTATCTGGGAACGGTGGTCAGCGTCGGTGCCTATGGTCTGTACAATTTTGGCATCAGTCGTATTCCGGCAAGCCAGGCCGCAGCCTTTGTCAATCTGATTCCGGTTTTTTCCATTGTCCTTGGATATCTGATTTTGGGGGAACGGTTGACCTTCTGGCAAGGGATGGCTTGCGCCCTGGTTTTTTGCGGGGTGTTGGTGAGCCAGGACACGGTCCCTGAACAAAAGAGAGGGCAGGCGGCATGAGCAGGACGCTTGTTCTCATCGGCATCGGTTGCATCGCTGCCGGCTTGCTGTGGCCTTGGCTGCGAACCCTTCCGCTCGGGCGTCTGCCCGGTGATATGGTGTTCGTCCGGGAAAATTTCCGCCTCTATTTTCCCTTGACCAGTTCAATTCTGGTCAGCCTGGTGGTTTCCTTGCTTTTCTGGCTGTTTCGGAAATAGCCGTGTCTCGAGCCTCCCTTTTTTCTCCATCGTCTTCGTTGCCTACCCTCGCCAGCAACTCTGCAAGCTTGCCACCCGCCAGTGGCGGTTGGTGCAACCGTTGCGGGTCCCTGCATAGCCTGCCTTCTGGGCCAGCCCGGCAGGCCTGCCTGCAGTTGATGGACCAGTTGCGCCAGCATCAGCGGATCGATTTTGCCGTGCCGAAACAAAGGGCGGATCCTCGTTGCGCGACCAGTCATTTGTTCAAAGAAGCAGGGGGCAAGATGTTCGGGACCCTGATCTGTCGTGACGCGCAGGGCGGCAGGAGGGTGCTGCAGGCTTTTTCCGGGCAATATAGCGGTCTGTGGCAGGTGGCGGGCTGGGTGGATCCGGTGTTTGACGTCATTGCCTTCAACGCGCTGATCCACGGTCCTGAGCAGGAAATCAAGCGTCTGGGCAGGGAAATGAACCCCTTGCCCAGGGGGTCGAGTCGGTATCGCCAGTTGCTCGGGCAGCGCCGAATCCTTTCCCGGCATCTGATGCGGGATATTCATAATATGTACCAACTGGTCAACTTCCGCGGCGAAAAGAAGCCGCTTACCGTTGCCTTTCCCGGGACGGGGGCGCCGCCTGCGGGCACCGCCGACTGTTGCGGACCGAAATTGCTGTATCATGCCGCTACCCATGGACTGCGACCTGAGGCCATGGCCGAGTTCTACTGGGGGAGCAGCAACCTCTCGGCCACCCGGCAGCATGGCAGATTTTATCCGGCCTGTTCTTCCAAGTGCCAACCGATTCTGGGGTTTATGCTCTGCGGGATGCAAGGACAATGAAGGCGCCATTGTCCTTGCATATTCTTTATCAGGATGCGTCGCTGGCGGTTATCGAGAAGCCGGGGGGACTCTTGGCAGTTCCCGGCCGCGGACCCGACAAGCAGGATTCGGTGGTCAGCAGATTGCAGCAGATTCTCCCCTGGTGCATCGGGCAACCGGCTGCCCATCGGCTGGATATGGATACCTCCGGTTTGATGGTCCTGGGTTTGACTCGCGAGGCCCATCGCCATCTCTCCGCGCAGTTTGCAGAGCGCAGGGTGGGAAAGCAATACCTGGCCCTGCTTGACGGCCTTATTCCCGGGGAGGGGGGCGAGATCACCCTGTCGTTTCGTCTTGATCCGGAGCGCCGACCCTATCAGGTGTATGATCCGGTACTGGGAAAGAGCGGGGTGAGCCGATGGCGCAAGCTCGATGCCCGGGAAGGAAGGACTCTGGTAGCCTTTACGCCCCTTACCGGCCGGACCCATCAACTCAGGCTGCATGCCAGCCACCCTCTGGGGCTGGGCTGCCCAATCGTGGGTGACCGTCTCTACGGTTCCGGATGCCTCGGTCAAGCTCTTCTGCTGCATGCTGCCGGGCTGCAATTTCAGCATCCCGCAACCGGAAGAAAGATGGATTTCTCCTCGCCCGCCCCCTTCCTGCCGTAAGGCTCTCCCCTGGGCAGGGTTGGTGGTCAGGGGCGCGGAGGACAGTGCGTTGCTATGCCGTCCAGATGCAGCACCATCCCCGGCCGCAATATGTCCGGATCACTGATTTGCTCCCTGTTGCGCTGATAGATTTCTTTCCAGATACCCCTATTGCAGAACTGCCGCAGCGCAATCCAACTGAGCGAGTCGCCGGGCTGGACCGTATAGAGTTCTCCCTTGTTTTGATCAACCCTTGCTTCCAAGGGTACATCTGCCAATTCGGGCAATTTCAACATTTCTTCCGACTGCACCGGCAGGGAGGGGGCAACTGGCAATGCATTGCCCTTCTGCTGGTATATGGGTCCGGTGGGAACAGGGGTTTCCTTGTTGATATCTGCCGGCACCTGGGCGGCGGGTGTTGGCGGAGGAGAGGTGCGGGGCACGGATGCGAGGCGCACCGGGGCCTCTTGCATTGCTTTCGGAGTGATCGTTTTCTGGGAATAATTCTTGAAATAGAAGAACCCCAGAAGTACGGCAACGAGGGTTAGCGCTAAACTGGTGGCGAGCAGAGGTACAGGCTTTTTTACCGGGGGAGTCGGCGGGGCCACCGGCACGGATTGTCGATGCCGTTGGCTGCGTCTCTTGACCGCATTGGTCAGCAACAGAGACTCATTCATCTGTTTGATATGATAATCGATCCCCGGGAAATCAGTGGCAAAGAGCAGGACCGATTCGTAGAGGGCCTTTGCCTCTTCGGTCTTTCCTTCGCTTTCCTTGGCTTCGGCTCTGGCCACGAGGGCCTCCCCTTCACGGTGCAGTCTGAGCACCTCCAGGTCAAGGGCGCTCCACTCTTCTTCAGAAAGTGCCCCTTCCGCTATGGTTAAAAGCGTTCTCGCTTCAACGATTCTGCCGGCCTTGATAGTCTCTTGGATGGTTTCTGCAGAAATGGGCTCCATGGTTGCTCCTTGGTCGCATTGATAATACAAAGAGCGTAACGGTTGGATTCATCCTTTGTCAAGGAAGCGGGAGGGCGGTGGATAAAAAAAAGGGGGTACTCACCGAGCACCCCCTCAAAAGCATCGACAGTGAAAAATTATTTGATGTGATCAGCTACCGCAGCTCTTTCGCCTTGCAGCTCTGCTTCGGTCTTTTTGATCATCTCGCGGCTGTAGTCGCTGATTTCCAGACCCTCGACGATTTTCCAATCTCCGTTTGCGCAGATGATCGGGAAGGCGAAAATCAGATCCTGATCAACACCGTAGGGGTTGCCCTTGCTGCATACGCCCATGCTGACCCATTGACCGTTGCTGCCCAAGGCCCAGGTTCTCATGTGATCAACAGCTGCGGAAGCTGCGGAGGCGGCGGAGGAAGCGCCACGAGCCTTGATGATAGCGGCGCCGCGTTGCTGTACGGTCGGAATGAAGTCACTCTTGTTCCACTCGTCGCTGACCAAGGATTTCACGGCCTTGCCGGCAGCGGTGGCGTAGCTGATGTCCGGATACTGGGTGGCGGAATGGTTACCCCATACCACAACTTTCTCCACCTCGGTGGAGTGGCAACCGGTTTTCTCGGCGATCTGGGACATGGCCCGATTGTGGTCCAGACGCATCATCGCGGTGACGTTGCGCGGATTGAGTTTCGGGGCATTCTTCATGCAGATCAGCGCGTTGGTGTTCGCCGGGTTGCCGACAACCAGAACCCTGACAGTGGGCTTGGCGTTGTCGCTCAGAGCTTTGCCCTGGACGGTAAAGATGGCGCCGTTGGCATTGAGCAGGTCAGAACGCTCCATGCCCGGACCACGAGGGCGGGAGCCGACCAGCAGTGCGAAATCGATATCCTTGAAGGCAACATTAGGATCATCGGTGGCGATTACGCCTGCAACCAGCGGAAAGGCGCAGTCGTTGAGTTCCATCAGCACGCCCTGAAGAGCGCCCATTGCCGGCGGGATTTCCAGAAGCTGCAGGATGACGGGCTGATCAGGGCCGAGCATGCTGCCGCTGGCGATACGGAAAATGAGGGAATAGCTGATCTGGCCGGCTGCGCCGGTAACTGCTACACGAACTGGTGCTTTCATTTGTATTCTCCTTGCTGTTTAACCTTAACAATTAGTAGACCAAAAATTTGGTAACCTACCGTAACGTTGTAATGCGTTTCCTTTTCAGGGACTGTCGATTCAAGAAGGAATGTACTTTGTCTGGAGCATGGTGCGTGGGTGGAGATGAAAAACAGGAATGCCTTTGAATGGTCTGCGAAACCAGATTGGATGCGTGTTGGGGAAGAAAGCACGCATCTGAGAGACTGCAGAAACTTGAAGAATTCTTGAGCGCTCCAACCTAAAATACAAATCCTCTTTCAAATCCGCCGTTAGTGATACAATTCAGCGATTAAAAAGTCAAGCGCTCTTTGCTCTTCAGTGTAACTCTTTGCAATAGAGTTGTTTTCAATGCATGAGGTCGTGCCGGTCCGCGATAACCATCATCAGGGTCTCAAAGGTGAAACCCCAGACAAAGCCCTCGGTGGCGGGGAGACAGGGAAACAGAACGTCTGGGCATCGTGGGCTCATGGCTCGTCTGATGATGTTTGATCTGTCGGCCACATAGGTAAGCCTCAGCCATTCATGATCACTGATCTCAGTGGTCTGCAACCTGATAAGCGGTCGTGCGGGGAGTTCGAACAAAAAGGTGGTGACCGGGACGGGTTGATTAAGATGATTACCGGCTTTGCGCACCGGGTATTGCTTGACCAGATTGCTGGCCGTGAGTTGAATGCCGCACTCTTCATAGGTCTCTCGGAGACAGGTCGCCAGCAGGGATGGGTCAGTATTCTCGCGGCGCCCTCCGGGAAAGGCATAGTGTCCTGACCACGGATCCTTAGGGTTGGTTTTACGCTTGAGAACAAGCACTTCGGGGACCGGTTCGTATGTGATAATGGTTGCCACAGCGGCTTCGGTTTTGAAAATAAGCTCCATATCTTCTTCAATCCAGCAAATTTCATCCGGACTCTCTTGTCCGGAAAAGACACCTGTTGGGATCAGACCAATCGTCTCAATCCCGAAGATTACTACATTTGTTGTTTATATAATATAAGCATATCCGTAATCGATATTGTTATGAAGCGTGTTCATCAACTCTTTTCCTGCGGAGGCAGCCTGTCAAGAGAGACTGTAGTGATTATTAATGGAGATGTTCAGTTGATCGGCATTGATTTTTTTTACCAGACTGCTTGCATTCTTCCCCTCCACCATTCATAGCACCGACACCATTAATGCAAACCGTAGAATCCTACCGCGGCTTTGAGCAGGGACCGATCCGGCCGCCCAGTGAAAGTGACAGCCTGCTGATCCGGGTCACCAGAAATTGCCCGTGGAACCGCTGCACCTTTTGCGGTCTCTACAAAGGGGAAAGCTTCAGTCAACGGCCGCTAGCAGATGTGCTGCAGGATATCGATACCATCGGTCGGTACGTCGAACTCCTGGAGCCGCGGCTAATCGCATCGCGCGGGGCTGCCGGTCTGTTGCCCTCTCCTCCTGATGAACACGACTGGAGCCAGCAGATGGCCCGGCATGCGGCTCGTAACTGGGTGCAGGCTGGCGCCCGGTCGGTTTTTCTCCAGGACTCCAACTCGCTGATCATCAAGCCGGACCACCTAGTGGCGATCCTCCATCACCTTAAGGGGACCTTTCCCGGGATCGAACGGATCACCTCGTATGCCCGTTCGCAGACCATCGCCCGCATCAGCGATCAGGATCTATCCTGTATTGCCGCCGCCGGGCTGAACCGGATCCACATCGGCCTGGAATCGGGCTGCGACCGCATCCTGGCCCGGGTGAAAAAAGGAGCAACCAAACAGATCCATATCCTGGCCGGTTGCAAGGTGAAGCGGGCGGGGATGGAGCTCTCGGAGTATTTCATGCCGGGGCTTGGCGGCCGAGAACTCTCGCGGGAGCATGCATTGGAGAGCGCCGATGCTCTCAACCGGATTAATCCCGATTTCATCCGGCTGCGGACCCTGGCGATCCCCGATTCCATCGAATTGGCCGGTGAATTGGCGCGGGGCACCTTCGAGAAAATGGGCGAGCGGGAGGTAGCCGAGGAATTGCTGCTTTTTCTGCAAGCGCTTACCGGCATCACCAGCCGGGTGAAAAGCGACCATATCCTTAACCTGTTTGAAGAGATTGACGGCGTTTTACCCGATGAACGGGATCGGATGATCGCGGTTGTCCAGCGTTTCCTCGCGATGGAACGAGAAGAGCAGGTGCTTTATCAGATCGGACGGCGCACCGGGATCTTCCGGCGGCTTGATGATTGCCGCGATCCGGGACTCTGGCGGCAGGCGCAACGATTTGTCGAACAATGGATGGTGACGCCTGCCAATGTCGATCAGATTTGCGATCAACTGATGCAGCGGTTTATCTGAGCGGTGGGAGGAGTATTGACCAGGTTCAAGAAAATTTACATTGAGGTGACCAACTGCTGCAACCTGGCCTGCAGTTTCTGCCATCAAACCGGCCGGCCAAAAATGTTCATGCCACCGGCGGTGTTCGCGGAGATACTCGAGAAAATCAGGCCGCACACCGGGTTTGTCGCCCTCCATGTCTTGGGAGAACCCCTGGTTCATCCCGAATTTGCTGAGGTGCTGGCCAGTTGTCACGGGCAGGGGCTCCAAGTTAATCTTACCACCAACGGCACCCTGTTGGCCCGCCATCGGGCCACCCTGCTGACGGCAAAGGCGCTGCGGCAGGTGAATGTTTCCTTGCACAGCCTGGCCGAGGTCGAGCAAGGCGCGGCAGAGGTTTATCTCCAGGAAATCATCGGCTTTGCCAAAGAATCGAGCCGAGCCGCTTCGTTCTATGTCAGTCTGCGGTTGTGGAATCTCCAGGCCCAGGCCGGGGGGAATGAGGAAATCGGTGCCTGGAACGATTGGCTGCTTGCACGATTGACCACGGCTTTCGGCGTTGGGGCAATTCGCGCTGATGCGTTGGCGGCAGCGCGGGGCATCCCCCTGGCCCCCGGGGTTTTCATCAATCCGGAACCGCAATTTTCCTGGCCGCATCCAGCTGCCCCGGAGCTAGGGCGACAGGGGTACTGCCGTGGTTTGCGGGATCATCTCGCCATCCTTGCCGATGGTACGGTGGTGCCCTGCTGTCTGGATGCGGATGGTCTTCTCGGGATGGGCAATATTCTCCAGCAACCCTTGGCTGAGATTCTTGCCGGTCCACGGGCTCGACGGATGAGCGAGGGGTTTGCCCATCAATGGCTGGTCGAGTCGCTCTGCCGTCGCTGCACCTACAGACTGCGATTTTCTTCACACACACAGCTCTAACGGCCCGGTCGGAAAAAACGTCGGTTGCCCCTTGCAGGCTTTCTGTTTCTTGGCTATATTCCGGCTTTTTTTGTTCGTGGTCTCTGTCGTCCAATGAGCAAAGCCGCCTTGTACCTCGATTTCGAATCGTTCTTTTTCTCTGTGAGTTTTCATGATCCATCTGACCAATATCAGCAAACAGCACGGCTCCCGGCTCCTTTTCCGCGATGCCTCGATGCAGATTCTTCCCTCCACCCGCACCGGCCTGGTTGGTCCCAATGGGGCCGGCAAGACCACCCTGTTCCGGCTTATGACCGGCCAGGAAGCGCCTGATAAAGGAGATGTCTCCTGCTCCAAACGGACGGTTATCGGGTATTTTTCCCAGGATGTCGGTGAGATGTCCGGCCGTTCGGCGCTGGCCGAGGTGATGGCGGCCGCGAGTGCGATCACCGCGCTGGGCGAGCAGATTCGGGAGATGGAAATCGCCATGGCCACCCCGATGGAGGATGACGAACTGGCCGCATTGTTGGAGCGCTACGGCGTCGCCACCGAAGAGTTCGAGCACCGGGGCGGCTATGACCTGGAAAATCGGGCTCAGGCCGTACTTACCGGGCTGGGCATCGGCAGCGACCGCTACCTGCAGCCGGTCGAGTCTTTCAGCGGCGGCTGGAAGATGCGGATCGCCCTGGCCGGAATCCTCACCATCAATCCAGATGTCCTCCTTCTGGACGAGCCGACCAACCATCTTGACGTCGAATCGATCATCTGGCTGGAGGAGTGGCTGGTGAGCGAGTTCAAAGGGGCGCTGTTGATGACCTGCCATGACCGCGAGTTCATGAACCGGGTGGTCAGCCGGATTGTCGAGGTCGCCAACCAGAGCGTGACCACCTACAGCGGCAATTATGATTTTTATCTGCGCGAACGGGAAATTCGGCGCGATCAGCTGCTGGCCAGCTTTCGACGACAGCAGGAGATGCTGGCTAAGGAAGAGGATTTCATCGCCCGCTTCGGGGCCCGAGTCTCCCATGCCGCCCAGGTTCAGTCCAGGATCAAGAAGCTGGAAAAGATCGAGCGCATCCAGCTGCCGCCGGAGCAGCGAACTATAACCTTCGAATTCCCCGAACCGGCCCGAAGCGGCGATGATGTTGCGCGGTTGGACAATCTCGGCAAGGTCTGGCTACGGCCGGACGGCACCACCCACCCGGTCTTCAGCGGACTGGCCGGCATGATCCGGCGGCAGGAAAAAATCGCGGTCACCGGCAGAAACGGTGCAGGGAAATCGACCTTGCTCAAGGTGCTGGCCGGACTGGTGGAGCCAACCATCGGTGGTGCGACAATCGGGGCCAATGTCCTCACTGGTTATTTCAGCCAGCACTCGATGGACCTGCTCGATGGCGATAAAACAGTGGCTGCGACCGTGCAGGAGGCCATGCCCCAGGCCAATGTCGGAGCGGTGCGCAACCTCTGTGCCGCCTTCCTCTTCCAGGGCGATGATGTGGACAAACGGATTGCCTATCTCTCCGGCGGCGAAAAAAGCCGGGTCGTCCTTGCCATGCTCCTTGCCAGGCCGCTCAATTTCCTCATCCTCGACGAGCCGACCAACCATCTTGATATCCAGTCGCGCGAGGTCCTGCTGACAGCTCTGCAGCAATTCAACGGCACCCTGATCATAGTCAGCCATGACCGCCATTTTCTCCGCAGCCTGGTCAATCGGGTCTTTGAGATCGACCATGGCCACATGCGGATCTTCGAGGGCGATTACGACTACTACCTCGAACAAACCACCACCAGCTGACGTCCCGGGCTGTACAAGAAATCGGTGAGATACCAGCCTTTTGCCTTGAGTTGGTTCGGGTGGACTGGTACCATCGACACGAGAGGCAGTTTCCTTCCAATGGTCGATTAGAGGTTTTAGATTTTGCATCCAGGCTCTTCTTCAAATGCCCTTTCAATGGCAGGCCGCCCTACCAGGCTCCATCACCCGCAGCAGTTCCAGAAATCTTGTTTTTTTCTCCTGATCTTTTCGTTTCTGTTTGTCACGCCCACCTTTATCCAGAAGTCTTATGGATATGAGCGGCCGCTGGAAACGGTCCGTTTGCAGCTCAAGTGGCGGCATCAGTTCC
>Ga0364909_10111_pt1 | contig 33294 bp, 27 predicted proteins | sample SorcelJu500001C3_3_FD_206966 | JGI IMG/M metagenome (GOLD analysis project Ga0364909, IMG submission 206966) | Enriched cells from Trout Bog Lake Hypolimnion, Wisconsin, USA - BchlTB.June25.5000.01.C3 | ecosystem: Environmental > Aquatic > Freshwater > Lake > Hypolimnion/Profundal zone | place... | reverse complement strand
CCGAAAACATAGGTCTTGGTTTGACCCAAGACATTGGTCACTGTCTGGGTGTTGGCGGGGTCGGTAATGTATTTTCTCTGGTAGGTGTCGTTATGACACATCAGACAGTCGACATCCTTTGCCTGGGCCGCGAGTGGTGAATTGCCGTCCTCACGAATATGGCAGGTAAAGCAGGCGCCTTTAGACGACATGGCGTAGGTGCAGAAGGTGTTGATTCCACCCTTGCCTTTGCCGAGTGCCTGGCCTTTGGTATTGGTCAATTCCGGGGTCGGCGCAGCCCATTTCATGTGCAAACTGTTCAGCATTTCCGTCCCTTTGTCGGCGTGACAGGCTAAACAGGTAGCGGGGCCATTATAGGCATTAATGGATTGGTGGGCCGCTATCGGGCCGGGTGTGGGGGTGGGGGTTGGGGTTGTAGAGGAGAGTGCGCTGGCAATGGCCGCAATCTGGGTGCTGGTCAACTTGATGGAGCCCATGCCGCCGCTATTGGCACTAATCGCGCTGGTGATCTGCGCAGCCGTCCGATTCCGTTTTGCAGACGTTGCTAAGGCCCCGTGACAGCTCTGACAGTTGGTATTGTACAGGGTGGCGCCGTCACTTGGTGTGGGCGTTGGGGTTGGAGTCGGCGTTGGGGTTGGCGTCGTCGATAGTGCACTGGCGATGGAAGCAATTTGGGCGCTGGTCAACTTGATGGAACCCATGCCGCCTCTATTGGCACTAATCGCGCTGGTGATCTGCGCAGCCGTCCGATTCCGCTTCGCGGATGTCGCCAATGTCCCGTGACAACTCTGACAGTTGGCGTTGTACAGGGTTGTGCCGTCGCCGGGTGTTGGTGTCGGTGTGGGAGTCGGTGTCGGTGTGGGAGTCGGCGTTGGTGTGGGCGTCGGCGTTGGCGTTGGTGTTGGGGTCGGTGTTGGGGTTGTGGACAGTGCGCTGGTTAAATCGGCAAGTTGGGTGCTGGTCAACTTGATAGAACCCATGCCGCCTTTATTGGCACTAATCGCGCTCTGAATCTGCGCTGCAGTCCTGTTTCTTTTCGAGGACGTAGCTAAGGCCCCGTGACAGCTCTGACAGTTCGAACTGTACACGGTTGCACCGGCAATTGGATCCGCCGCGTAGCAAGCGCCCCCTGCCAGAAGAACAAATGCTAGTCCTGTACCTAAAATTTTCATATGGCTTCCTCCTTTGTGCTTCAATACTTCATTGTGTGACCAAGACTCGTGGTCCGATACCTATCGTAACCAGTTTTGTTGGAGCAATAAGCGAGCCGGAATTGGCTCGATATACCACAAAATAGTACTATTGGTCGGAGGGATAAGTGCCATTCGTTAATTATCATGTTGATTTTGCTTTATTTTTTTACGATAAAAGAGGGGTGCCGGGATGAGGCAGAAGCAGTAAAGTAGCCATGCGGAGAGTTTTAGGGTGCAGTCTGATATGCAAGAGGGATGGAGAAAACCATAAAGTAGGCCTTTTGCAACAGTCTATTTGGAAATTCTAAATTCGAAATAGAATATAGGCCTCTATTGCGATCCAAGGGCACATTCGCAATCAGGCAATCCAGAGGTCAACTGCCGTAAGGCTCGATGGTCGGACAGGCATTGTGAAAAACAAGCACACATGTTTTTCGGTCTGGCTCAAGCCTCTTCCCCAAAACCTGGGGCAACGGGGACGGCAACTGTGATAAAAAATTGAAGGGGTAATTGATAGAAAATATATATAAAGGCCGGTGCCAATAATTCTGATTGTCGTATTCCCCTGTTCTTCCCCGACTGTTCGGTCTGCTCGCGGACAAAGAGCATGTTTTTTTCAAGTAATGACGAAGACAGCTCTTTCTCGGTACGGGTGAGATTTTTAATTCAATTTGCAGTATGATGTTGTTCTATGATATCTTTCACAAAATCAAAGTACGATTGCAAGTTCACTTCCCTGTTGCGAGGTGTCGTTATGCATAATCGGAATCAGTTGTTCATCGGGATATGGATTCTGCTTGTTTGTGTTGGCATCACCCCTGTGCAAGCTGCCCCCCGGCTTGACGCCTCCTTTGGCCTTGATGGCCGGGTAGCGGTCGAGCTCGGCCTGGCCAACAGCGCCCATGCGGTGGTTGTGCAGCCCGATGGTAAGATTGTGGTCGCCGGCTCGTCATCCAAAGGAGCCACGCTCAATTTCTCCCTGCTGCGTTTCAATAAAGATGGCTCGCTCGATCCCACCTTTAATGGGGACGGCTCGGTCATCACCTCTGTGTCTAAAGGCGACAATGAGGCCTTGGCGCTCGGGTTGCTTTCGGATGGCCGCATCATCGCTGCCGGTTACAGTCATAACGGCAGGGATCGCGATTTTGCGCTGGTCTGCTATCTCCCGGACGGCTCGCGAGATCTTGCTTTCGGAAGCAATGGCGCGGTCGTTACTCCGGTCGGTAACAGCAACGAAGAAATTACGGCGATGACCATCAACGCTGCAGATATGATCACCGTTGCCGGCGCCACGGAAGGCACAACAGGGCGAGTCCTGGTAACGGCGCGGTACTTTGCCGATGGCGCCCTGGACAACTCCTATGGGGAACGGGGAGTGAGCATAGTCGGGGTCGGCGAAGGGTCCTCGGCGGAGGGGATCGTTGAACGTAAAGACGGCTCCCTGGTGATCTCAGGTTCCTATGTGGAAAAAGGGGTCTCGTCGTTGATGCTGGTCGGCCTTGATGCGGATGGTTATCTTAACTCCAGATTCGGGAACAAGGGCGTCACCGTCGCGTCAGGCTCGTTTTCCGCCAGTGAGGGGTACGGGTTGGCGGAGGACGGTGAGGGTAATTTGTATCTTGCCGGGTCGGTGGGGCTTGCAGGGAAACGAGACACCGCCATGTTTCGATTTACCAAGGCTGGCAAGGCTGACACCTCGTTTGGTGATAAAGGCGTTATCATTACCCGCGTCAGTGAGGAAGATGATCTCCTTTATGCGGTGGCCGTGGGTAAAAACGGCGCAGTCGCCAACGGGTACACTACCGATGCGGGCACCCGCCAGTTTTTGCTGGTCACCTACTCAATTGACAGCACCACCTCGGTGACGGTCAACACCAAAACTTCAAGCATCCCTACTGTCGAAAAAGGTGCAACCAAAACCCTGCCTGTTCAAGAGATACGGGTGAACGGTGGGACTAAGGTGCAGATCAGGCGGTTGCAGGTATCTTCTTCCCTCTCGGACTATCTCACTACCTGGTATTTTCCCGCGCTCTTGCCATCAGGTAACATGACAGTCATCGTACCCGTTCAGGCGGGGGCCAGGCTCCAGCAGGTTGGCGATGGTCCTTCCCTGGTCCGCTGGATATACTCGGCCATCGAGCGTGTTGGTGATTTTTTATTGCCCTCCGCAGTCGCCTCCGAACGCAGGACCTCAACTGTAACCGATGCTGCGATTTCGGCTCACGTCGTCACCACCACTTTCAGCGAGGGCGAATCGATCAGTTATGCCGCCACCTTCGATGCATCGGGTAACCTCATCGTTGTAGGGACGGCGAACGGTACCGAGGCCAGTTCCATCGTTGTTGCCCAATATTCGGATAAACCTGAAACGACCACGGACAGTATCCTCGATCAGCCCGGTTATCGGAGCAGCTATATCGCAACCACACCCTCGGCCGATGTCACCAGGACCACCGCAGTCATCGTTGGCGAAATTGCCCCTTCGTTCGGTATGGCGGTGACCAAGCGTGGCATGGTTTACAGTGTCAACAAGGATCCGGTCTATCTCGGCAGGAGCGAGTCTGGCGACGAAGCGGCCTCATCCACCACCTTGCTTCCTCGAAAAATGTTCGACGGTTTGACGAACTTGCTGATATCCCCTGCGGTGGCAGCCGTCACCGGCAACACCTCAACTACTCAATTCATCGAGAACGGTGAAACCGTAAACGGTGCTGGTTACGGCACCTTCAGCGCTCGCCTGGAGAAGTTGAAACCCGGGACTGCTTATTTTGCCCGAGCCTATGCCCTGACCTCAGAAGGCGCCGTGTATTACGGCAATCAACTACATTTCAGGACGGCGGACGCCTGCTTTGTCGCCACCGCTTCCTTCGGTACCCTGCTGCACCCCGGTGTCGGTGTGCTGCGCGATTTCCGCGACGCCTTTCTCGTGAAGACGACGGGCGGCCAGCGACTGGTTGAGTTGTACTATACCTACTCGCCTCCCGTGGCCGATGTTATTGCCCGGAATGGGCTGCTGCGGTTTGCAATCCGGATGCTCCTGTTGCCTTTCGTCGGTTTTTCCTGGCTGGCGTTGCAGGGGGGGCTGGCTTTGGCCTTGTTGACTTTTGCCGGATCAGCAATAATATTTGGATGGTTATCCTCTCGCGCCTGTCTGCGGCGATGAAGAGTTTTGCCAGAAATGTGAGAATGAACAACTGAACGCGGTTGACCGCGCTTAAATTGAGACGAGAATGAAAATAGTTATGGAATTACAAAAAAGAAAAGCGCATGCTTTTACAAGCACACAGGGATTTACCCTTATCGAACTGATGGTGGTGATGGTCATCCTTGGCATCCTTGCCGGGCTTATTGTCCCGCGGATTATGGATAGACCGGAAGAGGCGCGGCGGACCAAGGCCGGTATCCAGATCCGATCCCTTGAGCAGGCGTTGAAATTGTATAAACTCGATAATGGTCAGTACCCGACAACAGAACAGGGGTTGCTCGCCCTGGTCGAGGCGCCGACAGTCGGCACTCTTGCCAAGAAATGGCGAACCGGAGGCTACCTGGACAAAAACAAAGTACCCAAGGATCCGTGGGATTTTGATTTTGTATATATCTGTCCCGGGCTGCACGGTGACTTCGATCTCTCCTCCTACGGTCCGGATCACCAGTCGGGCGGCGAGGGTAATGATGCGGATATCAACAACTGGGAGTTGGAATAAGTTCTGAATTGGAGCATGAAAGCTGTTACGCGATTTCCTTCGATGGACAACAGGGCCTTCACCCTGCTCGAATTGATCGTGGTTATGGTGCTGATTGCGCTCACCGTTTCCCTTGCGGTGCCTAAGTTCGCTAATTTTCTGTACACTGATCAGCTCAAGGTCGCGGCGCGCAAACTGGTGGGATTGATCAATCAATCTTCACAACTGGCACAACGGCATCAGGCCCCCTATCTGTTGAAATATATTGAGGGCGATCGACTGTTTGTGGTGGAGCCTGAAGACAAGGAGCACGTTGAAAATAATGATAAAAATGAAAGGGTTCCGGAAACTGTCAGAGGGCTGCACCTTGACGATTCGGTGACAGTCAAAGACATCTGGTCGTGGTATGGCGGAATCCGTTCTTCCGAAGCGTTCGTCATCCGTTTTAACAAAAACGGTTATGTTGAGCCAACCGTCATTCATCTCGGAAATGAAGGCGGGCAGGAGATGTCGGTGGTTCTTTCCCCTTTTCTCGGAAAGGTTCAGATTGTTGACAGCTATGTTGCGCAGGATAAGGATGCTTTTTTTCAGTAACCGTTCGGGTGGTCGGGCCTTTCATGGAAATGCCGGATTCACGCTGCTTGAGGTGATGGTCGCCGTGGCGCTGATTGCTATCGCTTTTGTCGCTCTGATCGGGGCGCAGTCACAGAGCGTGGTCATCGCAACCCGTTCGAAATTCGACACTATGGCTTCACTGCTGGCACAATGGAAGATAACGGAATTGAGTGTGCAGAATTATAATGAACTCACCAACAGTACGGGTGATTTTGGTGAAGATTTCCCCAATTTTTCCTGGAAGATGGAGGTGGCTGAATTGAGCAGCAATGCTACCGGTATTAAAGGCAGCGATGGTATGCTCAAGACTATTGATTTATCAATACTGGTCGACCAGGATGCCACCCTGTCTTACGACCTGCGGACAATCGTCTGCAAGAAGATGGCAGCTGTGAAATAGCTGTGCGCGAGAAGGGCTTCACACTGTTGGAAGTGTTGTTGGCGATAGCCGTCCTGGGAGTGGTGGTCACCATGATCGCGCTCACGTTTTCTGGATCTTTGAAAGTGGTCAATGCCACTGAGCAGCAGGAAGAGACTTATCATCAGGTCCAGACAACCCTGCGCAGGATCACGGATGATCTGGCCGCAGCCGTTCTGTCCCAGGACGTGGCCTTTACCGGTCTGAAAAAAGAGGTGGATGGTCGGCGGGCCGATACATTGGTGTTCGCTTCCCAGGCCCACCTTGTGTTCAATCCGGAAAAGCAGAAGCAGGGGGTGGCAGTCATCAGATATCAGCTGCGACCCGATGCCGAAGATGGTCGCAGATCGAAACTCCTGCGTTCGGACACGCTGCTCCTGCCTGGTGTCACGAGCAACAAGGAAGACACGGAAGACAGCCCCTTTCTTCTTGCCGATAATCTGCGTTCGGTGCGGTTTATATTTGCAGATCGACAGGGACAGGAGTTTGACAGCTGGGACGAAGCCATGGACATCAACGAACCCAAGGCACCTCCGCTGCCGGCAACTAAGGGACCGCAAAAAGCGCCCCCCCTACCGGCAACCAGCGAGCCGCAAAAAGCACGCCCCCTGCCTGCAGCCGTATACTGTATTTTGGAGTTCTGGCTTGACCCGGATAAAGATACCGTGCAAACTTTCCGTTCCGGAGTACTGATTCCAACCGCTACCATAATGGCGGAGGTCAAGAGTGCAAAATGAGACGGTTGTCGGCAACCAGTCGGGCCTAGCCCTGGTTCTGACCCTGCTGGCCATTAGTTTTCTGGTGGCCGTGACGGTACAGCTCATGATCACTATCGACCGGCAGGTGTCCGTATCAACCGCGCAGCGTGAGCAGGTCAGGCTCGACAGTATGATCCTTGCCGGGTTGAATCTGGCACGGGCCGCACTGCTGGCGGACCAGCGGGAAAATAAATTCGATTCCCCTCAGGATAGTTGGGCCTCCTTTGATCAGGAGAAGATAAAGGCACTCGCGGGCGACGTGGATCTCACTATAACGGTGACTGATCTTTCCGGAAGGCTGCAGGTCAATGCGTTGGGGGATGACGCCAAACAGAAGTACCGTGATATATGGCGGCGTTTTCTTTTGTCGGGGAGGTTTGCTATTGCAGACGAAGACCAGGCCAACGCCTTGCTCGATGCGCTCAGCGATTGGATCGACACGGATGATAACAAGCGTCCGCAGGGGGCCGAGGAACCGTATTATCGATCACTGAACCCGCCCTATTCCCCAAGGAACGGCAAGATGATCTATCCAGAGGAACTGCTTCTGGTCAAAGGGATGACGCCAAAGATAGTCTATGGCGACAAAGAGCACGACGGGATCATTAACTACATCACTGTTGCGGGCGATGATGGAAAAATCAATCTGAACGCTGCCCCGCTGCCGGTGTTACAGGCTCTGTCGCCTGACATGACTCCCGATTTAGCGAAAGATTTGATTGAATTTCGTGAAGGAAAACAGCACAAAGAGGTATTGGCTACGGTTGACTGGTACCGGCAAGTAAATGGGTTTCCCATTGCTATCAGTTTAGGGAATGAGTTACTGAAGGTGGTCAGTAATTATTTTACTATCAAGGTAAACGCTGTCGTAAACCAGTACAGCCGCACCGGCTCGGGGATTCTGCTCAGGGCCGAAAATCAAGAGCAGAGTCTGCTGTTCTGGAAGATCGAATAGGCGTCAAAAGACGCGGGAAATGACCATTTGATGGGCAAAAGATCTCTGGGAATAGACATAAGCGACGGCCAGATTATCGGGGTTGCGCTCGAACAGCGCGGGAAATCCTCGATAGTGACCGCATGCCTCAGTCTGCCTTTATCCGAACATATTGATATCGCACAACAAACTCGTTTGTTATGCGAACAGCTCAATTGGCGGGAAGGTGCGTGTGTTTGTGGCCTGCCGCTCTCGGTACTCAGTGTCCGTAATCTTGCCCTGCCGTTCCGGGATCTCAAAAAGATAGCCCAGGCGCTTCCTTTTGAGCTCGAGGAGCAGCTGATTGTCCCCGTCGACTCTTTGATTACCGATTTTTTCATCGGCGAGACAACCGATTCGGGCAGCCTGGTTGTTGCTTTTGCCGTAGAGAAAGCTTTGGTCGGCAGTCTGCTCGACGGGTTGCAGAAGGTGGCTGATCCCGATATCATCACTCCTGGGGTGCTCCCTCTTGCTGTCCAGGTCATCAATCACAATCGAGATACCAAAAATCTGCTGCTGTTGTATGCAGACCTGCATTCCATTACCATGGTCCTCATCCTCGGAGAGCGACCTCTCCTGTATCGGCGACTCCCCTATCCGGAACAGATGATGCTGCAGCCTCCTTATTATCTGGAGGACGGTCGGGTGGTGGTTACAGATATGGTGGCAGTTGGACAATGCATTCAACACGTTTGTGATTCGATTGAGCGGAGTCTTGATTATTTTCATATCGAGAGGAAAACGGGCAGCCGACCGGAACGTTTGGTCCTTACCGGACCTCTGGCAGAGCTGAAGGGCATGACCGCAATGATTGCCTCGGCTCTGAATCTGCCTGCCGAGAAGTTTGACCTGCTCTCCGCGAATCAAATCGGCCGCCGCGAGGATGTCTGCGCCCCATGGCAAAGCGTACGTTTTGACCAAGCTGTCTCGCTCGCTCTACTGGGACTCGGCAAAAAGGCTGGGGTGAATTTCCGGAAAAAAGACTATGCCAAAAAACGGGTTTTTTTCTCAACCAGAAAACAAATGCTATGGGCAGTGGCCGCCCTCACAGTCCTTGCGGTGTGCTTGTTTGGGTATTTGTGGAACGATTACCGGCTGCTCCGGAACCGGGATCAGGTCTTGCGGGATGAACTGGCTGGTATTTTCAGGCAGACTTTCCCTAAGGTTACCAAGGTCCATGAGCCCTATGTCGAGATGAAGGCAGCGTTGAAAGCGGTTCAAGGACCGGAAGCGCCGACCCAACTCTTTGTCTCCGGCAAACGGGTGCTCGGTCTGCTTGCCGATATCTCTGCCCGTATCCCCGATTCTGTTATCCTGCAGGTCAGCCGGCTGTCTATTGATCGGGAAGCCGTCCTCCTCAAGGGAACAACAAGTACTTTCAATATGGTTGAATTGATTAAAAATTCTCTTTCGGCCTCCTCACGGTACAAGGGGGTGCAGATTGTTTCGGCAACGGCGGATAAGGAGAAAAAAAACGGTAACATCCGTTTCGAAATTCAGTTGCAGCTTGGTGGGGTGCTCTGATGCAGCTGAACAAGCGGGAAAAAATGGTGGTGACTATAGGCGGACTCAGTCTGTTCCTGTTTATCGTGTTGCAGTTTGTCGTTTTTCCCTTGGCGGACAAACGGGCAAAATTGGTCAAGGATCTGGCTCTGCGGGGAAAAGAAGTGGTCGAAATGCGAAGCATGCAGAAGCGGTATCAGGAACTCAGTAAGCAGAGTGGGTCCCTCACCGCACTTCTCGCCAAACGGGATGCAGGATTCAGTTTGTTTTCTTTTTTGGAAAAAAATGCCGCCGACAGTCAGGTAAAGGAACATATCGTTTACATGAAACCTTCCGAAGCCAGGAAAAACGAATTGTTTAAGCAGAGTTTGGTCGAGATGAAACTGCAAGCCATCAGCCTGAAGCAATTGGTGGAGTTTCTTGAAAAAACAGAATCTATCGAGAATCTTGTCGGAGTCGACAATATCACTATCCAGGAAAATACCAGGGAGGCCGCAATGCTGGACGTAACCTTAAAGTTGGTCAGTATTGATCAGGCAAGCGGAACCATACTCCAACAATAAAATGCGGATTGATTATGCTGAAAAAGATGTGCCGATGGCTGGGCGGTGGTGTCGGATACCTGCTCTATACTCTGGCACTTCTACTGTTGTTGCTGTGGTTGCTGTTTCCAGAAGAGACCTTCCGCCGGCTATTGGTTCAGTCTCTCAATACTGCCTGTCCCCAGTTGCGATGGCAGGTGCGGTCAATGACCCTACAGATACCCGAAGGGATAACTCTCAGGGTGATCGAGGGATATGATGTTTGGGATAAAGAAAAACCCCTGGTTAGGGTAGACTCGTTGTCACTGCGGCCGGACCTTGCAGGCACGGTGCAATCAAGGCATCTGCAGGCTAAGTATCGTCTGACTCTGGCCAATGGCGCTATTGCCGGTGTCGTACGGATGGATGGCTGGAACCAGAAACTGCGTGTCGACGGATCGGTTCAGGGGCTGCAATTGGCAAAATGTCCGATATTGGCTCGACAACTGGAGAGAGATGTGCGGGGCACGCTTTCAGCAACTTTTGACGGCAGGGTACATTCAGGCAACATCTCTGAGATGGATGCCACGTTGAGTGTTGACCAGGGCGAATTGGGACTGAGGCAGCCTATTCTCAACCATGCCATTCTTCCCTTTTCCCGGGCTTCGATAGTCCTGCGCAGCCGGGGAGAGACAATGCAAATCGAGCAAGGCGTGGTCAACTCGGAGTTATTCAATGGACAATTTTCAGGGGAAATAAAGGTAACCCGGGATTCGACCGCACGCCAACTCGATATCAGGGGGACGATGCTACCACGGCCGGCATTTTTTACGGGAGTAAACAATGCGTCTCTGTTGAAGGTTATCCGCACCCAACTCAAAGACAGGTCCGTGCCGTTTCGGATCTCCGGCGACCTGTATAATCCCGGCATACATTTTGAAGATTTTTCCCTGCTTTTTGAATCTCTCGAAAAGGAGTTGCAATAACATTGTGATAAAGATTTACGGGCGATTGGCAATCATAGCTCTCCTCGTTTTTGCAGGCGTGAGCCTCTGGTACGGACGAGTTGAGAAACGGCTTCAGACGAAGAACCCCATTGCGAAAAATGAAGCCGCTATTCCTCCCGTGCAGAAAGCGGCTGAATCTGAAACGGTAAAGACCGATTACCAGATCATCCTCACCAGAAATATTTTCAAGGCCGCTCTGGAAGGAGACGGACAGCCTTCCGGGGAGCAACAGCCGGCGGAAGCTGAAGATCTGGCGGAAACCAAAATGCAACTGGTACTGCTAGGCACGGTGGCAGGCAGCAAGGAGGATGCAAGGGCGGTCATCCGTAACGAAAAGACCAAAGTTGAGGATATTTACCATGTCGGCAGTGAGTTGTATGGTGGAGCGAGTATTACCAGGATAGGACGTGGGAAGGTTGTGCTGCAGGTTAATGGGCGGGAGGAAGTCCTCAACATTAAGGAAACGGAAAGCCGGGGGGGGCCACAACAAGCGGTTTCGCCTGCCGATACTTCGCAACCACAGGCACAGTCAGGTGGGGAGGGAGAACGACCGGCTCCGGTGGTCGTGCCACAACGGCGTATCAGTTTTCGCAATTCGACCCCCTCTGCCCCAGCACCCGCTGCCCCAGCACCGGCGGCCACGGCGCCTGCGGACACAGGCGCGTCTTCCTCCGCCGAAGAACCGGCAAAACAGGGGGACGGCCAACCTGTTCCTGCTGTCCCTAGTGAGGAACCGCCTGTCTCCGGAAACGGTGCGGATGAGAATGCCGGTCAGCAGTCGCAATGAAGAAACGGATAAGGTTAATGCAGCCGTCTTGGCAGGAAATAAAAAAAAATACGGATTGCCGGTTTTAGAAATGGTCAATCCCTCTGCGATGTGAACGACTATGAAGCCATCTTTTTTTGCTGTTGTTGTCCGAGCAATGCCTCTGATTTTTCTGCTTTTTTCCTGCCCCACGCTTTTTGCGGCCAATCCGAAGGTGGTGCAGCAGGAGGCGGGATCGCAACGATTTGTCACTATTGATTTCAACGATGTTGATATCAATCTGCTGATCAAATATATCAGTGAGCTGACGCAAAAGAATTTCATTGTCGACCGGGAGGTTAAAGGCAAGGTGACCATCATTTCACCTACCCGGATTTCCGAGGAGGATGCGTATCGGGTTTTTGAATCTGTCCTTGAGGTAAATGGATTTTCGGCCATACCGAGCGGATCGGTGATCAAGATTGTCCCTTCAGCCCAAGCACGGTCGAAAAATATCGCTACATTGCGGGATGGAAAGGGAAGTACATCTGAAGACAAGATGGTCACGCAGATCATTTCGCTCAAGCATGCCAATGCGGAAGAAATCAAAAACATACTGACCCCGTTGGTCTCAAAAAACAGCGTGATGATCGCCCAGGCGAATTCGGGCATTCTTATGATCACTGATTTTTATTCGAACATTGCCCGCTTGATGGAAATCATCAAGTCAGTGGACGTCCCTTCGGATGGAGAAGAACTGACCCTCATCACCCTGCACCATGCTTCAGCAGAAAGTGTATCCAAAGCTGTTGGCCAACTGTTTGTCTCTACCACCGCCCAGAAGGGACTCCGTCCGGAGTCGATTAAGATCATTCCTTTTGAGCGGACCAACGCCATAATCGTCCTTGCCGCCAAAGCCTCGATGCAGCGCATCCGCGACCTCATAGCCAAACTGGATGAGGATGTGCCCCTGGGAGGGGGAAACCTGCGGGTTATTTTTCTGCAACATGCCAATGCCGAAGAAATGGTCAAGGTGTTAATGAATATTCCGAGTGATCGGAGCGGCAGCAAAGCGCCAGCTTCCTCCTCATCGAGTGCTTCTTCAAGTGCTCCCTCGGCACCGGCTTTTTCCAAAGATGTCAAAATGGTCGCTGATGTTGCGACTAATTCATTGATTATCACCGGTTCCCGCGAAGAATATCAGGTGGTTGAGGATGTTGTCAAAAAACTCGATATTCCGAGGCGGATGGTCTATCTGGAAGCCCTGATCATGGAGGTTAGAGTAGATAAGAGTTTCGATGTCGGGGTACAGTGGGCAACTGGGGACAACAACACGGTCGTTGGTTTTAGTGGTAATAGTGATACTCCTTATGATTCTCTTAAAGGGCTAACTACAAGTCCGGGTACACTTCCCGCTGGATTTTCATTGGGGGTATTAAAAAAACAAGGAATTTCAATCGGCGGTGTCAATTTTCCCAATCTGGGGGCAGTAGTGACTGCCTACAAAAATGACTCCGATATCAATGTCATTGCCACCCCGCAGATTCTGACCACGGACAATAAGAAAGCCACCATCAAGGTTGGCGAGAATGTCCCCTATATTACTAGTAAAAACACTAATTCTACTTTGCAGGATTATACTAATTATGAATATAAAGATGTGGCTACCAGCCTGACCATCACCCCCCAGGTGAACCAGGCGGAGGTGATACGAATGGAGATTGGCGTTGAAGTGATCAAACTTGCGACTACGACTGTCACTCAAACTCCCACCACCTTTACGCGAACAGCGAATACTACGGTGGTAGTTCACAATGAAGAGACCGTGGTTATAGGCGGGATGATCGGCCTCGACTCCACTAGCAGTGAGTTCAAGATCCCTTTGCTGGGTGATATTCCAGTTTTAGGCTGGTTGTTCAAGTCGCATAATACTACGGGGGAGAAAACCAACCTGTATATTTTTATTACTCCCCATATTGTTGAAAATCCCGCCGAATTGGCAGCGCTCAATTATAAGAAAAGGGATGAAATGGAAAAGTTGCATAAGGAACCTGGTGACCCTGCCGATCAGTTTTTCCATCCGGCCTCAAATCCATACCATAGCGTGGCCCTGACTGATATCGGATTTGCCCAATTAGAGAAGAACGATCTTGTTCGAGCCAGGCAGTATTTCAATCAAGCATTGAAGATCGATGTGGACAACGGCAGCGCCCTGCTCAATCTGGGCATCCTCTGTGAACGAGAAGGCAAGAAGGAAGAAGCCCTATCATGGTACCGCAAGGTGCTGGGCCTGCCTCCGTCTAAGGACGAGAAGGGAGGTCAGGCGGTGGAACAGTTGAAGGAAATTGCCAGAAAAAATATTAAACGCCTCGGATCAGGTAAAAAATTGTGAAAATAGGGGGAGCCGTACCGCTAGGGAATGCAATCCATAATTTTTCTTTCCCAATAACCTGCGGTTATAGGTGTCATTGATGCGTCTTTTAGGGGAAATCCTCCAGGAATCCTTCGGGGTGTCGGCTGAAAGTATCGATACCGCCATGGCCGTCCAGCAGGAAAAGGGTGGGCATTTCGGGGAAATATTAATTCAACTGCGCAAGATTTCGGAAAGTGATCTGCTCCGCGCCCGCAGTCTGCAGTGTGGCCTGGAGGTTGTGAATACTCTGCCAAGTAATCTTGAGCCATTTTTCACTCAACGTGTTCCCATCGGGTTTCTTAAAAAATTCAAGATGATCCCGGTCGCCACCCCGGAAAATTCCTATATCGCCCTGGCAGATCCGCTTTTTTTTCAACAGGTGGATGACCTGCAGCGCTTGCTCCAATGGGAGGGGATAAAAACCGTACTGGCTCCGCAGAATGAGATTTTTATAGCTATCAATTCGGCCTACGACGTGACCAGACAAGATGTTGCCGACCAGGTTATGCAGGATGTGGATGAGGAAGACCCGGAAAGCATTCTTTCAGAGATCGAAGAGACTTCCGATCTGCTCGACGACACCAGCGACGCCCCTGTCATCAAACTGGTAAATCTTGTGCTCTCCCAGGCGGTACGCGATAACGCCAGCGATGTTCATATCGAATCCTACAGGGACCGGGTCAAGATCCGCAAACGGGTCGACGGTATCCTCTACGATATGTATTCGCCACCCCGGCATGTGCAGGGCAAGTTGATATCCCGCATCAAGATTATGGCGAAAATGGATATCGCTGAAAAAAGGCTGCCGCAGGACGGGAGAATAGAGATTCGAATTGCCGATAAGAATGTCGATATCCGAGTCTCAACCCTGCCTACCTCCTTTGGTGAGCGGGTGGTTATGCGCTTGCTGGACAAATCAAACACGCTCGTGCAACTTGAGGATTTGGGACTTTCAAAAGAAGATCTGACCCGTTTTCTGCGGCTGATCAAAGCCCCGCATGGGATTATCCTGGTGACCGGGCCGACCGGCAGCGGCAAGACGACTACGCTGTATTCGGCTTTGGGTATTCTCAATAACCCGGATATCAACATCATCACCGTCGAGGACCCGGTCGAGTATCAGATGAATGGTATCAGCCAGATGCAGGTCAATTCGAAAATCGGACTCACCTTTGCCAACGGTCTGCGCACCATTGTTCGCCAGGATCCGGATGTCATCCTGGTCGGCGAAATCCGTGACATGGAGACCGCCGAAATAGCCATTCAATCCGCCCTCACCGGACATCTGGTATTTTCAACTCTGCACACCAACGATGCCGCCAGCGCCATAACCCGCCTGATTGATATGGGGGTCGAGCCGTTTCTGGTCTCCTCGTCGGTAAATGCCATTATGGCGCAGCGACTGGTGCGCAAGGTCTGCCCGCATTGCCGTGAGGCCTATGTTCCCTCCGAAACCTATCTGGAGCGAGTGGGGCTTTCATCCCACAAATTTGTGGGCCAGGAAATTTATCGGGGGGTGGGTTGTGTTCACTGTCTGCAAACCGGCTACAAGGGAAGACTCGGGATTTTTGAGTTGATGATCCTTACGCCGGAGATGAAAAGCCTGATTCTAACCACCTCCGATGCCGGCCAGATCAAGGAACAGGCCCTCGCTTCCCCTGAGATTGGAATGAGTACCCTGCGGCAGGACGGTCTACGCAAGGTATTGGCCGGATTAACGACTCTTGAAGAGGTCTTTCGGGTCACCGGATAAGCTGGTTCATCTCAAAGATCGGCAGCAGGATGGATACCACGATAAAGCTGACCACCAGGCCCATGGACAGAATCATCACCGGCTCGATCATTGAGGTCAGGGCCAGGATTTTCGCCTCAACCTCCTTCTCATAACTGTCCGCCGCCTTGGCAAGCATCGTATCCAGCGTGCCGCTCTGTTCTCCTACCGCCATCATCTGCACCAGCATAGGGGGGAAATATTTATTGCCCCTGAAAAACTGGGACAAACTTTTCCCCTTCTCCAGTTCATCACAAGCTTCGTTGATGATGTCGGCAAGGATGACATTGTCCACGATATTCTTGACGATCTGGAGCGAGGTGATCAAGGACACGCCGGATTGCAGGAGGCTTGATAGGGTGCGGGCAAAACGGGCAGCCGTGGTTTTGATGCTGAGGTCACTGAAGCCGGGAAGCGACAGCTTGAGCTGATCCCATTGCCGACGTCCTGCAGGGGTGCCGATATGCCAGGTAATCGTGGCGATCACTCCAAGGACGGAAGCCAATACCAACCACCAGAAGCGCTTGAGAAAGGAACTGATGCCGATCAGGATCACAGTGGGCAGGGGCAGCGCGTGTTTGGAACCTTCAAAAACGGAGGTGATGCTGGGCACGATGAAGGTGATCAACAGAAACAGGACAATGATGCCAACCACCGCCATGAACAACGGGTAGAGCATGGCCGCCTTGACGCGGGAGCGGAGAGCGTGCTGGGTTTCACCGAACTCCGCCAGCCGGTCGAGCACCACATCAAGCGAGCCGGAGGCTTCGCCGGCGCTCACCATATTGACATAGACTTTGGAAAAAAGTTTGGGGTGTTCCGTCAGGGCAGCGGTCAGGGAATTACCCTCGTTGACCGCATCCTTAATCTGGGCGAGGACCGATTTGAGCGAGCGATTTTCGGTCTGTTCGATCAGCCCGTTGAGTGCCGGGACCAAGGGGATGCCTGCACCCAGCAGGGTCGCCAGTTGTCGAGTGGCAATATGGATTTCCTGTTGTTTGACGCGCTGGCCGAGTTGTATCGAGAGCAAAGGCCTTTTGGTAGCTACAATCTTGGCGGAGGTCTCATTAATTTCCACCGGATAATTACCCTGACCGCGGATTTTTTGCCGGGCGGCTGTCAGCGAGTCGGCATCGATGACACCTTTGAGTTTCTTGCCCGTATTGGTCAGGGCCGTAAATTCATAGACAGGCATGGGCGGTCAGAGAGGATTGAAGGAACGAGCTGAAAGGTGAGGTATCCATTGCACAGGTCGCGGGTTATGCTAATATAGGCGGCCAGAACTCGGGCTGCGGGAGCAATTGAGTCTGATTCGACCAGTTATTCCGAATCAGTCGCGGTTTCCCTTTTCCTGCCCATGCATACAGTGGGAGATACAGGAGGCGCAATGGGTGCTGGTGCGGCCTTCTTGGCAGAAGTTGGCAAACCCGCTGATCAGATCTTTGCCGCCCCGCGGGCACACCTCCAGGAATTTGATAAAATCAACCATCCGGCTAATGATCTTTTGGGGAGCGGTATGCTCGATCCTGCAAGCGCCTTGCTCGGCAAGGGTTTCTTCAATAGCCAGGACATCGGTGAAAAATTGTTTGAGGGCATTGTGGCGCCGGATGACATCCTCGGCCGCCTCTCGCCCGTCCTTGGTCATGGTAATGACTTCGTAGGGGGCGTAATTGATCAGTCCTTTTTTGGCCAGGGCCCGCAAGGCTTCGGTGACCGATGCCCCGCTCACGGCGAGACGGGTGGAAATGTCTTTCCCCCGTGCCACCTGTTTTTCGGTGACGATATGGTAGATGGCCTCGATATAATCTTCCAGGCTGGCGCTGAGTTGTAGAGGTTCCATCATCTCGCCCCTCCGGGCTATTGCTTTTTAGATATATCTCTTAATTAGTATATTCTTAAACCCTGGGCGTCAAGAGGGAATGTCGCCTCTATTGCCCGCCTCTTTGATAGTGAAAGAACCATGTTGCAGGAACTTCGTGTACATAATCTAGCGCTGATCGATACCCTTCATCTTGACCTGTCGACTCAACAAACCGGCCTGATTGTCCTGACCGGCGAGACCGGGGCAGGTAAATCCATTATTCTCCAGGCCATTAACCTGCTCACCGGCGGCAAGGGGACGGCCTCCTGGGTACGGAACGACTGCGATCAGGCGAGTATTGAGGCTGTTTTTTCGATTCGTCCAGATCATGCTGAGGTGCACGCCTTGCTCGCTGAACATTCATTGCAGGATGGCACTACCTGCATCGTTCGGCGGGTGCTGACCCGCGAAGGACGATCCAGGGTCTACGCCAACGATCAGTCGGTCACTACTCGGCTGGCTGGGGAACTGACCGCCAGCCTGATCAATATTGCCAGCCAGCACGACCATCAGCAACTGCTCAATGCCCGATATCACCTCGATTATCTCGACAGTTACGGTGAACTCTGGGGGATGCGGCAGGAGTTCACCAAGCTGTTCCGCCGCTGGCAGCAGGCCTCTTCAGAGTTGCGGCAACTGCAGGAGAAGGAGCAGGACAAGGAGCAGCAGCGCGATTTTCTTCGTTTTCAGCTCGAGGAAATCCGTAAAGGCAAGCCGGAGTTGCATGAAGATGAGCAACTCCTGCGGGAGCGTGACCAGCTCAAGTCCTCGGATGCCCTGGTCCGGCTGGTTGGCGCGAGCAGCCGGATGTTGTCGGAAACCGTCACTAGGGGACTGGTCGAGATCAGGAAAAACATGGTGCAGGCCGCAGGGCTTGATACTGGTCTCACCCCCTTGGCTGAGCGGATAGGGTCTGCCGGTTTCGAACTTGAGGATCTGGCCTCCAGCGTGCAAAAATATTTGGACCAGATTCCCATGGATCCCGCCCGGCTTGATGTCATTTCCGGACGCCTGGCCGAGCTGAAGCAGCTGCAGCGCAAATACGGACCGACCCTGGCCGAGGTCATTGCCTTTGCCCAGGCAGCCGAGGCGAGTCTCTCCCTGCTGGAAAGCCTCGAGCAACAGATTGCCCAGGCAGAGGTCAGGGTGGAAGAGATTTCAACCGAGGCCCTGCTCAAGGCCGTTGAATTAACTCAGGCGCGCCGCGAGGTGGCCCGGAAACTCGGGGTCAACATGGAGAACGAACTGGCCTCGCTCAGTTTTCCTCAAGCCGTTTTCGAGGTAACAGTGACCGAACCCGAGGGGCTGGGATTGGACGGGTTTCACGGCAGCGGTCGGGATAGCGTCGAGTTTCTTTTTTCCGCCAATCCCGGCGAACCGGCGAAACCGTTGGCCAAGATCGTTTCCGGCGGTGAACTCTCCCGCCTGATGCTGGCGATGAAATGCCTGCTTGCCCGTCGCGATCAGGTGGATACGGTCATCTTTGATGAAATTGATGCGGGCATCGGTGGGCAGGCCGCTGAGGCGGTGGCCGAGAAGATCAGGGAACTTGCCGGGCACCATCAGGTTTTTTGTATTACCCATCTGCCGCAGATTGCCGCTTGTGCTGATCTCCATCTCAAGGTGGAAAAGCGGGTGGAGGATGGCCGCACCCGGACCATTATGACCCCTCTGGAACGAGACCAACAGATCGGTGAGCTGGCGCGGATGCTCGGTGGAGAAAAGCCGACTGCGCAGACCCTGGCCTTTGCCGGGGAATTGGTCGAGCGCAAGGGGAAGCGAAAAACGGTATGAAAGGACGGATTGCGCTTGGTCTTTTTTCCGGTGGTCTCGATTCGATCCTCGCCTGCCGGGTGGTTGCCGATCAGGGGATACGAGTCATTGCCCTGAAATTCGTTACCCCTTTTTTTGACAGCGATCTGCTCGCCGACCGGGAAGCTTACGCACAAAAGATGCAGAGGATGTACGGCCTGGAGGTGATGCTGGTCGATGTCAGCGAGGGGTATATGCGGCTGCTGGAGAATCCGGTCCATGGGTTCGGCAAACACTTCAATCCTTGCATTGACTGCAAAATTTTAATGCTGACCCGCGCCCGCGAACTCATGGAGAACTATGGTGCTTCGTTTCTGATCACCGGAGAGGTCCTGGGGCAACGGCCGATGTCGCAGCGGCGCGATACCCTCCGGGTGATCGAGCGTGATTCCGGCTGCACCGGTCTTTTGCTCCGACCGCTCAGCGCCCGGCTGATGAACCCGACCCGGGCGGAGGAGGAAGGCGTCGTCGATCGGGAACAGTTGCATGCGTTCTCCGGGCGATCCCGGCGGCAGCAGAAGCTGCTGGCCGCACACCTGGGGATCACAGAGTATCCGACTCCTGCGGGCGGCTGCATGCTCACGGACCTCAACCTGGCTCCAAGAATCAAACATTATTATAACGGTCTTTTCTCTGCCGAGCAGTCGCGGACCGTTGACGACATCAAGCTTTTAGTCCTTGGCCGGCAGTTTAAACTCGATGACGATATCTGGTTCATCATCGGGCGTGATGAACGGGAGAATCGCCAACTGGAGGCTTTGCGCAGGCCGGACGACTGGCTGCTGTGGATGACCGTGCGACCGGGTCCGCTCGGTCTGTTGCGGTATGCCCGGCAGAAGGTTGGCGGTTCGGAGCGGGAGGCGGAGATTCTGCAGCAACTGACCGGTATTGTGGTCCGATACGGTAAAAAAATCGAGGGAGCACCCGCAGAGGCTGAAGTGAAGATCGACAAGGGGACCTGCAGCATGATCGGCACTTTTTTACCGTTGGCGGATGCAACTTGTCAGCAGTGGAGGATGTAGTTTTGCCTTTTGTAGCGGATGCGCTGAGCGGGCGGCAGGTTCGGGCCATCCTGCCACGTTGGTTGCAAGTCCAATTGGAAGGCCTCCAGCGGGAAATGGGAGGCGAGGTGTATCTTGCCGGTGGGGCGGTCCGTGACTTGCTCCTGGGGGTGGCGCCGGCGGACATCGATATCACCGTTCCTGTCGGTGCGAGAACGTGGGCCGAAAAACTCGTCGCCTTGAGCGGGGGGGCCTATGTGGTCCTCGGGCGGGAGGAAGAGGCTGCGCGGGTGGTCGGCAGGGAAATCACTATCGATTTTTCCGCTTTTCGCCAAGGGGCGGAGACGATTGGTGATGAATTGATCCGGCGGGATCTGACCGTCAATGCCCTGGCGGTCCGGATCGACCCGCTCCTGGCGGACAGAGACACTGGCGATGCCCGCAGCCTGCCTGTCATCGATCCCACCGGCGGCAGAGCGGACTTGGCGCAAGGACGGATCCGGGTAGCCAGCCCGGAGAGTTTCGCCAGCGACCCTCTCCGTCTGTTGCGGGTGTATCGTTTTGCCGCCTGCCTTGGTTTTACTATTGATGCGGAGACCTCGGTGCTGGTGCAGCGGCAACGCCAGTTGCTCGCCGCTTCGGCGCCTGAGCGCATAGCCCATGAGTTGGACCTGATCATGGCTTCAATCCATGGCCATGCCGCCTTTGCCGCCATGGCGGCTACCGGGCTGTTGTGGGAGATTATCCCCGAATTAGCGAAGGGGGTCGGTATGGTTCAACCCCAAAGCCACCACCTGGATGTCTGGCAGCATAATCTTGAGACCCTGCGGCAGATGGAGCAGATTGTTGCTGCCCCCGCAAGGTATTTCCCGGAGTGTGGGGAGGCGGTAAATGAATATCTGGCCGGGGAGCGGCAACGGCTGCGGTTGAAATGGGCCGCTTTGCTGCACGATCTCGGTAAACCGGCAACCTGGGCCATTAACGACGACAAAGGGGGCCGCATCACCTTTTACAATCATGATCTGGTCGGAGCTTCGATGTTCCGCGCTGTTGCCCGTCGCCTCCGCTGGAGCAATGAGGACACGGAGCGAGTGGCGCACCTGATCAGCCACCACATGCGGCCGTTTCACCTGGCCAATATCGTTCGGAGCGGTACGTTGACGCTGCGGGCCGGTATCCGCTTGATCAGGAAGGCGGGAGTTGAGCTGCCGGGAATTTTTCTTTTGAGCATGGCGGATGCCCTGGCCGGGCAGGGCACTGAACGGATTGAGGGGATGGAAGCGGAACTGGCCGATCTTTATCAGCATCTGGAAAAGATCCGCAGAGAACATGTGGAGCCGGTTTGTTCTGGCCCACCGCTGCTCACCGGCAGGGACTTGATTGAGGTTCTGCATCTCCATCCCGGCCCGCTTTTCAAGAAGATACTCCTGGCTATCGAAGTGGCACGGATGGAAGGGACGGTGACCGATTATGCCGGGGCCTTGCGACAGGCAATATTTTTGGCGGAAAAAGCCGGTAATGACCGGCAAGGATGAGGGGGAAGCCATGCGTGATGTGCAGGATTATTATTTTAAAAAGGCCAAAAAAGAAAACTATCCGGCTCGGTCCGTGTACAAGTTGGAAGAGGCCCAGGTCAAATACAAGTTTTTAAAAGGCGGACAGCGGGTGCTTGATCTCGGCTGCCATCCCGGCAGTTGGAGCCTGTATGCCGCCGGGATTGTTGGCGAGAAGGGGCAAGTTGTCGCCGTTGATCTCCAGCGCACAGATCTTCCGGTTCAAAAACCCCATGCCGAAATTCATTGGCTCTGTTATGATGTCTACTCGGAGGAGTTCGTCGAGTATCTGAAAAGCCGCTGGCCGGGTTTCCATGTGGTACTCAGTGATATGGCCCCCCGGACTACAGGGAGCCAGTATGCCGATCACCAGCAATCATTGCAGCTGGCGCGACGTGTTCTCGAGTTATCTGCAATATTTTTGCATGAAAACGGTACATTCTACTGCAAGGTTTTTCAGGGGGAGGATTTCCCTGAATTTTTGCAGGAGTGTAAACCGTTATTTGCAACCGTAAAGGTGGTAAAACCTAAAAGCTCACGCCTGGAAAGCCGGGAAGTTTTTGTGCTGGGCCGGGGTTTTCGGCGGGGCTGACGAATAATTTTTTTTAAACAAACTGGACGATATTATTTACTGAAGGAGTAGACCGTGTCGGGACATTCGAAGTGGAGCACGATCAAGCGCAAGAAAGGGGCCAATGACGCCAAGCGCGGTAAGATTTTCACCAAACTGATCAAAGAAATCACCATTGCCGCCCGGATGGGCGGTGGGGATCCGGAAGGCAATCCCCGCCTGCGGAGCGCAGTGACTGCAGCCAAGGGCGAAAATATGCCCAAAGAAAATATCGATCGAGCCATCAAGAAAGGGACCGGCGATCTTGACGGTGCGGTTTACGAAGAGATTCTCTATGAGGGGTATGGTCCCGGTGGGGTTGCGGTACTGGTCGAGACCATGACCGACAACAAGAATCGGACCGTGGCCGATATCCGTCACTTCTTTGCCAAAAGCGGCGGAAATCTGGGTGAATCTGGCTGTGTCGGCTACATGTTCGACAAGAAAGGCACGGTGTCGGTGGACAAAGAAGGAGTGAGCGAGGAGCAGCTTATGGATCTGGCACTGGAGGCCGGAGCCGAGGACGTGGTCGAGGAAGAGGATTTTTTCCAGATTGTTACCGCTCCCGAGGCTTTTAACGATGTCGTTGATCGCTTGGAAAAGGGTAAGGTCAAATTTAATGAGGCCACACTGTCGATGGTGCCGAAGAACAGTATCGAGGTGACTGAAGAAAAAACCGCCCGCTCCCTGTTGCGATTGCTGGAAAATCTTGAAGATCACGATGATGTCCAGAAGGTCCATGCCAACTTCGATATCGCCGATGAGTTGATGGAACTTCTCTCCTGAGCGGCGAACGCAAGACTTTTGGATGCGAATTCTTGGCATTGACCCGGGGTCACGGGTCACCGGGTATGGCGTGATCGCGACCCATGGCCATGAGATCGGATTTGTGGCCTGCGGCACCATCCGCACGGCTGGAGATCCCGTCTTTTCGCGGCGGCTGCTCACTATTTTCCAGGACCTGTGCGAGGTGATAAGCACCCACGGGCCCGAGGTCGCCGCGGTCGAAGACATGTTTCTTGCCCGCAACCCCAATTCAGCCCTCAAGCTCGGTCATGCCCGGGGGGCCGCTGTGGTGGCCGCCCTGCACAACAACCTTGCTGTCTTCGATTACACCGCCCGTAAAGTCAAGCAGGCGGTGGCCGGTTACGGTCAGGCTGAAAAGGGGCAGGTGCAGCACATGGTCCGAGCCCTGCTCGAGTTGGATTCCATGCCCTCCAAGGACGCGGCCGACGCCCTGGCCGTGGCTATCTGTCATGCCCATCATGCCGCCTTTCTACGGGGGGCGCGCGCATGACCAGCTGTTGGCTCCCTTCTGTCCCCGTCTCCAGTCCTTCACGGAAAACGATTCGCCGATGATCGCCACCCTCAATGGTCTTGTTTTTGCCAAAATGCCCACTGTCGTGATCCTGGATGTCAACGGGGTCGGCTATGAGGTGTTCATCTCCGGGCGGACCTATGACGCTCTTCCGGAAACCGGCAATTCCTGTTTTTTGTTTGTGCAGACGGTAGTCCGTGAAGATGCGATCACCCTCTATGGCTTTCACAAGAAAGATGAAAAAGAGTTGTTTCTGTTGCTGGTTACGGTCTCAGGCATCGGGCCGAAACTGGCCTTGACTATCCTTTCCGGGATCGGAGTGGAGGAATTGTGCCGGACGATCACGCTCAAGGATCTTTCCCGATTGACCACCCTGCCCGGGGTGGGGAAAAAGACGGCCCAGCGACTCTGTATGGAGTTGGGAGAAAAGCTCGGTGGATTCAGCGGCGTCTTCATGACTGAAGAGAGTGGCGTTCAAGTCGTTGCCGCAGGAGGAAGCCATCTGGTGGCCGACGCTGCCTCTGCCCTGGTTAATCTCGGTTATCCCCAGTATACCGCCTACCAGGCATTGCAGGCTGCGCAGTTGCAGTTTCCCGATGCCGTCGCCACGCTCAAGGTGGAAGATCTGATCCGTCTGGCGCTGCAGTCATTGGCCGGTAGATAACAGCGTGCGGTGTAAGTTGGAGCCTCAAATGGTTGTGACACAATGAAGCACGAGGAAAATCTGAGCGGCAAAAGGTTGGTGACTGGTGGGCAGCAGCAGGAGGAATTGCAACCTGGGGTTGAAATTCGACCGCGCCGTCTGGATGAGTACATCGGCCAGGAACAGGTGAAACAGAGCCTGCGAATTTTTATTCAGGCGGCCCTGCAGCGCGGTGAACCCCTGGATCATGTGCTTTTTCACGGATTTCCCGGTTTGGGTAAGACTACGCTTGCCTACATCATTGCCAACGAAATGGGGGCCGGCATTAAGGTCACCTCCGGGCCGGTAATTGAACGGGCCGGTGATCTGGCAGCCATCCTCACCAGCCTCCAGGCCGGAGATGTCCTTTTTATCGACGAAATCCACCGGCTCAATCATGTTGTCGAGGAAATCCTCTATCCTGCCATGGAGGATTTCCAACTCGATCTGGTGATTGGCCAGGGGCCAGGGGCGCGATCAGTGAAGATGGATTTGCCGCGGTTTACTCTGGTCGGTGCCACCACCCGGACCGGGCTGTTGACTCCTCCCTTGCGCGATCGCTTCGGCGTAGTCCTGCGGCTTGACTATTACAGCCCGGAGGAGTTGGTCACGATAGTGCAACGCTCGGCCCGACTGTTTAACATCGGGATCGATGCGGACGGGGCGATGGAGTTGGGGCGACGATCCCGAGGCACTCCCCGGATCGCCAACCGGTTATTGCGAAGGGTGCGCGATTTCTCCGAGGTGGGCGGGCATGCCGTCATCTCAAAGGCTGTAGCGGATGAAGCCCTGACCATGCTCCAGGTTGACCGGCTTGGTTTGGATGAAATGGATCGACGCATCCTCCTGACCTTGATCGAGAAGTTTCAAGGAGGGCCCATTGGTCTCGAAACCCTGTCAACTGCGGTCTGCGAAGAAAAAAACACCCTGGAGGATGTGTATGAACCCTTCCTCATCCAGTCCGGTTTTCTTATGCGCACGCCCCGTGGGCGTGTGGCCACCACCGCCGCCTATGAACATTTTGATCTGCCGGTACGTAGCAATTTTTTGCAGCAGCCCGGTCTCTTTGATGAACCTGAAAGCAAGCCCTGAATAACCGCCTTTCCCTCCGGCCTTTCTTCTGCACTCTTTTCTCGTTTCGTTGTGTTCCCGATGGCATTTTTATGGCGCGCTCGTTCCTTTGTCTGCGGCACAGGCAGCGGCTCTTTCCCCTTGCCAGCAACGCCTTGTGCTGCAGAGAGTTGCTGGCAGCGTAAGGCGTTATGGGCAAGAGGTGTGCGTTACTGCTCTCATGATGTCGTTATCTAGCCACAAACCGATGCGCAATTCCTCGATTTTTTGAGGATAGCGATGGCCGTAGAGCTCTGTTGTCCGGCGCTATTTTTTCTTGACTCTCTGGCCTGGTTCGTTTACAAATGAGTCATGAAGTGGTGGAAAGTGGTTTAAAGAGGTTGATAATGGAGTGTTTGCCCAGCTTGGTGACGGGAAGGCACAAAGGAGCGTCATGCAACGGTTTCGAAGTCACTCGGACCACAGCCTTGACCCGAAAGGGCGCCTGAATATACCGGCACGGTTCCGGGATGTGCTCAGGGAGCAGTACGCTTCTGAAACGTTGATTGTGACCAATTGGCAGCAGTGCCTCCGCGCCTATCCTGTCCGAGAATGGGAGGCCCTGGAAGAGAAACTGTTAGACCAGGGAAGGATGCAGCCGAATTTCAGTAAATTTGTTCGTTATCTCATCGCTGGAGTCAGTGAATGTCCTCTGGATAAGCAAGGCCGCATTCTCCTGCCGCCAACCTTGCGGGCGGGCTTTGCTATCGACAAAGAAGTGGTTCTCGTCGGCATGTTGCAACACTTTGAGATTTGGGACAAAAATGCATGGGAAGAAGAGACCCGACATACCCGTGAGACTTTTGAGGAGTTCAGTGTCGGCCTCTCCGCTTTGGGAATTTTGTAGTTTGTTGTGTGCTCTATGCCGTTGACCCCTTCGGCGATCCACATCCCGGTGCTGGAGAGCGAAGTGCTCGCTTGGTTGCAACCGAGGAGTGATGGCCTCTATGTTGACGGGACGCTGGGATTGGGCGGGCACACCCAGGCAATCCTGAAGCAGGCGGCACCGGGCGCACGGGTTATCGGTTTTGAATGGGACGAGGATGCCGCGGTGCAAGCTGGCGAGCGCCTGTCCGGGTATTGTAACCGGCTGCAAATTGTGCGGGCCTCCTATGCAGATCTGCTGCCGGAACTCGAGGAACTGGGGGTCACGAGTATTGATGGATTGATTGCCGATCTCGGGGTCTCTTCGCTGCAACTTGACCAGGCAGAGCGGGGATTCAGTTTTAAGGGCGACAATCTCCTGGATATGCGTATGGACCGGCGTAATCCGAAGACCGCCGCCTTGCTGGTCGCGCAGTTGTCAGAAGAACAGCTGGCGGACATTTTTTATCATTACGGCGAGGAGCGACAGGCAAGACGGATAGCCCGCTTTCTTGTTGAGGCCAGGCAGGAGGAGCCGGTTGCGACGACGGGCAGGCTGGCGGCGATTGTTGCTGCCGCGGTTCCTAGAAAATATCATCCGCCCAAGGTACACGTCGCGACCAAAGTATTTCAGGCGTTGCGAATCGCTGTAAACGGTGAGCTGGATAATCTGGCCAAACTGTTGGCCACGGCACCGGAGGTCTTATCCAAAGGCGCTAGAATTTGCATTATCACCTTTCATTCACTCGAAGACCGAATGGTGAAACAGACTTTCCTGCAGAATCCGCAGTACGAGGTGTTGACCAAACGGCCGATTACACCATCGCCAGCGGAAATTCAGCAGAATTTCAGGGCCAGGAGTGCAAAACTCCGGGTGGCAGTGAGGGTTTAGTTCGTCTCTGGCGGTGGTTGCCAAACTGTAATAAATAAAAACGGGAGCACAGCATGGCGTCAAATGTCAATATCAGAAGTTGCCGGCTGCGGCAGGTGCCCCTCAAGGTGGGAAGCCGGAAAATGAACTGGTTCGCCTTGGCCATACCTGGAGAAATTCGAAAGGTTCTGGCAGTTACGGTTGTCATCGCTCTCATGGCGGGGATGTTCATAACCCAATTTTTTCATGGGCAGGTCGTGGACACGAGAGCCAGAGTTCTGCAGTTGCAGAGCAAGAACGCGGCTATTGGTAATGAAAATATTCGATTATTGGCAACACGCGCACAATTGGCGTCAAAAGCAAATATTGTATCGCATGCTGGCGTCAAATTGAATCTGTTTGAACCTGAAAAAGGACAGGTGCATCGGATGTAGCTGCGTGATGGTGAAAATTCTAAAGTCAAGAAAAAGCAAAAAACGATGGCTTCCTTCTTTTTTTCTCCTTGTTATTTTGCTGGCAGCGACTGGAGCTGTTCTGTATAGATGCCCCCCCTCCCTCCAGGATATCGGCAGGATAGTACAGTCTGCTGTCGGCAAAATTTCAACTTTTTCAGCGGGCCAAACGCCCGCTGAAGTTGTTTTGAGGGGCACTGTTTACGATCGGAAGTTCAATGAACTAGCAGTGTCCTACCGATCGTTTTCCTTGTCTGTGCATCCGGAGGAGGTGAGTGACCAGCATAAGGTTGCGGAAGCGTTGGCATCATATACCAATGAAAAACCGGAGAACATCGAGAAGCGGCTGAAAAGTTCGCAGCAGTATCTGGAAATGGCAGAGAATCTCGATGAAAAGCAGGCCGCGCAGATCACTGCCCTGCAACTCAAAGGGGTGTATTGCAGGGCAGCGGAAGCAAGATTCTATCCGGGACATACCGCAGCTTCCCATGTGCTGGGCTTTATGGGCGACGGTGTCGGGCTGGCAGGGGTTGAAGGAAAATACAACGCGGTTTTGCAAGGCGGCTCGTTTCGGCAAAATAACATACCTGATATTGATCTCCAGGGACATGAGAGTCTGGGAGGCGCTTCCACGGATCTTATACTCACCCTTGATATGGATGTGCAGAAACAACTGGAGAATCGCTTTCGCGAATATCTTGCAGCGCAAGGGGCGGAGAAAGGTATGGGGCTGGTGATTGAGCCCGGCAGCGGTCGAATTGTAGCCTTGGTGAATCAACCTTCCTTCAATCCTAACTATTTTTGGAAAGCCAATGAAAGTAACAGAGTGAACCGGATTTACAACCATGTCCTCGATAAGGAACTCATTCGTCCTATCCTTGCCCGGGCTGCTGCTATTGAGCGGGAGGGGATGGATGGCACGGGACTGCTACCTGAAACCGTGGCCGCCCCGGATTATGGCTTCACCAGCGGGATGTTCGACACCTTTGAAAAACAGATTCAACTGTACGGTTCGGTTTTCGGCAATTGGGAGTCCGGCCCGAGTGCCCCGGAGCAACCGGATGCGGCTCCCTCGGTGACCGGAGTGCAGGTGGGGGTGACGCTGGCCAGTCTCGTTAATGGCGGATGGCGGATCACGCCATATGTGGTTGATTCCCTTTATGATCATGCAACGGACAAGCGATATGTCCGCAGTAATGATGCCACTGATAAAAGCCACGTGCTCGATCCTGCACTCAGCGTCAAGGTCCGGCGGGAACTCTTTGCCAAATGGGTGATGGAGCAAGAAAACCTCGTTGTTTTCACTGCGGATCATTTACAATTGCGCAAAGAAAATAGCTTTTCGAGGTATTCCATGCAGGAACTTTTTGTAGGGTTGGCGCCGGCCAAACAACCGAAATTTCTGTTGTTGATGGCCATAGAACGCGATCATCTTGGCCCGATGCCATCGGAAAAGAGTTACAAGAAGACCGCTTTGGAAGGGCTGGGCAAGGATTTGCTTGCCTTGTTTGTTAAAGAGCAACCAGCGGAAGCCTTGCCGGAAATGCCCTTGAAAAAAAATATGGAAAATATGCGACAGTTTTTCATCAGCAAGCGGCTCAATTTTCGTGGAACGCCAGGGGCCGTGAACGAGCCGGTCGCACTCATGCCGCTCGTCAAAGGGATGAGCCTTCGCAAGGGGCTGCAGCAGCTCAAGCCATACTCTATGAAGGTACGCATCAATGGCAGTGGCCGGATTGTCGCCCAGTATCCACTTCCCGGCCAGCCTCTGGCAGGGGCGGAAGAGTGTATGCTGACCCTGGATCCCAAATGATGGCATTGCAGTTATGATCACTTTCTCGGAACTTATACGGGCCATCGATCCGCTTGAAACGCTGCGGGTGCCTGAGGCAATGTTCCGCAAACAGGTCACCTCTGTCACCTCCGATTCGAGAGATGTTATACCCGGCAGCCTCTTTGTCGCTATCTGCGGGGAAAAAACCGATGGCCATGCCTATATTTCGGAAGCGGTTGCAAAAGGCTGCCTGGCGGTGGTCCTCGACCACAAACAGGGAATGGGGGAGTCAACCGTTCCTGCCGTGCTTGTGCGCGACTGCCATGAGGCAATGAGTGAGTTGGCTGCCGCCTGGTATGGCTATCCTGCCGCACAACTGCAGTTGATCGGGATTACCGGTACCAATGGCAAGACAACCTGCAGCTGGCTGATTGAGGGCATACTGCTCGCCGCTGGTTGTCGTCCAGGGGTGATCGGTACGGTCAATTACCGCTACCACAGCCACGATGGTCTGCACGTCCTTCAGGATGCGCCGCTGACCACGCCTGATCCGCTGACTTTGCAAGGATTGCTGAGGACCATGGCAGATAACCAGGTGACGCACGTGGTCATTGAGGTTTCGTCCCATGCCCTTCAGCAGAAACGGCTGGGGAGTACCTGCTTCGACATTGCTCTCTTTACCAATCTGAGCCGTGACCATCTTGATTATCATCAGACCATGGAACAGTATTTCGCCGCCAAGAAACTTCTGTTTTTGCTGCATCTCAAGCCTAAGGGCGTGGCGGTGATTGTCAATACTGATGCGCCGGGGGAGGATTGGGGCGCCTTGCTTGCCCAGGATCTTCCTGGTGTCCCTCTTCTTCGCTGCGGTCTGTCAAGGCAGTGTGAGGTGACAGCCAGCGCACTGGTGCAGACGATCGAAGGATTCAGTTGTTTCCTGCACCTTAAGGGCCAACAGGCTGCCTTTGCCTCCTCGCTGACGGGTGGCTACAATGTTTTGAATATACTGGCAGCAGCCGGAGTCGGTTTGGCACTGGGATTGTCGACAGAGCTGATCTGCACGGGACTGGCAAGGGTTGCACGTGTTCCCGGTCGTCTGGAAAGGGTGGTGTTGCCCGGAGAGGGAGCGGCAGCGGGACCAACCGCTTTTGTCGATTATGCCCACACCCCCGATGCCCTGGAAAATGTACTGAGAACTTTGCAGGAGATCTCCTCCGGCCGACTTATTTGTGTCTTCGGCTGCGGGGGCGATCGGGATCAGGGGAAGCGGTCATTGATGGGGGCAATCGCCGGGCACTTTGCTGATGTGGTTATTGTCACTTCAGATAACCCGCGAAGCGAAAATCCAGAGACTATTATCACCCAAATCGTAGAAGGGGTGGCGACCAGCGGTAAACGGCTCGGCAACCTGGCAGAGTTGTTGGATGCTGCACAACCGATCGATGGCTATGCCGTGATTACTGACCGGCGGAAGGCGATTACCATTGCCTGCAGTCTGGCCGGTGCTGGTGACAGTGTCCTCGTTGCGGGCAAGGGGCATGAACAGTATCAGATCATCGGGGCGGAAAAACATTTTTTTGATGATCGCCTTGAGGTCGCCAATGCCCTGCTTCGTTGGAACGAGCGCCATCTGCTGGCGGCCACTGGTGGCAAAGTTGTTGCTGGCAGGCAGCAGGATGTATTCCAGAATATCTCCATTGATTCACGCAACCTGCATCGGGGCGATGTCTTTGTCGCTCTGAGCGGCGAGACCTTCGACGGACATGCCTATATAGATGCCGCCGTGGAGCAGGGCGCCCTTGCAGTCATTGCCGAGCGAATGCCGGCGCAACTGCAGGAACAGGTATTGTACATTCAGGTCGGCGACACTCTGGAGGCCCTGGGCCGGCTTGCCGCCTATCGCCGCCGTCTTCTGGGCAAAGAGGTGGTCGTTGCGGCCATTACCGGTAGTTCGGGCAAGACCACGGTGAAAGAGATGGTTGCCGGGATCTTCGCTCAGGCTATGCAAGGCACCCATACCGGCAGAGATCCGGTCCTGAAAACCAAGGGGAATTTTAACAATCTGGTTGGCCTGCCCCTTTCGCTTCTGCCAATTGAAGCCGGACATCGATACGCGATCCTGGAAATGGGGATGAACGCCCCCGGGGAAATCGCCCGTCTCGCCGCCATCGCCGATCCCGATATCGGCTGTATTAATAATGTCCACCCCGCCCATCTGCAGGGACTCGGCAGCCTCGAAGGCGTTGCCCAGGCTAAGGGCGAGCTGTTTGCCGGGATGCGATCCGACGCTGTACGGGTGGTGAATTGCGATGATCCTCAGATCCTGGCACTGGCTAAGAAAGCAGCCGGCAGGCAGGTCGGTTTTGCAGTGACGGCCGCCGGGCGGAAACAGCATCCGTTGATTCGCGCAACCCGGCCGGAAAACCTGGGGGAGCACGGTATGCGCTTCACTCTGCATATCGGCGCGTGGCGTTCCCGCTTCACCGTCCCGGTTCATGGCAGCCACAACGTCTCCAATTGCGCCGCCGCCGCAGCTGTCGCCTATGCCGCTGGCATCGAGCCGGAGGCCATTGTCCAGGGGCTGCAGGCGTACGCCGCTGTTGATAAACGGATGGTCGTCTCCGAACTGCAGGGCTTGCGGCTGGTCAACGATGCCTATAATGCCAATCCGGCTTCCATGGCTGCCGGATTGCGCACGGTCGCTGCCTTTGGCCGGGACTGTCGGCATGTAGCCGCCCTGGGCGATATGCTCGAACTGGGGGCGGCCACCGGGGCCTTGCATCGTGAGATCGGCAGCCTGGTGGCAACGCTTGGATATGATCACCTGGCGGTCACCGGGGCCCAGGCCGAAATCGTGGCCCAGGCTGCCAGGGAGGCCGGGATGGAACCGGCTGCTGTTCAGGTTTTTCCTGATCCGCGGTCGATAGCCGCCTGGCTCGGCGAGATGCTGACGGCGGGGATGCTGGGCTGCGGTGACTGGGTATTGGTCAAGGGGTCACGGGGGATGCGGATGGAGCAACTCATTGAGGAACTTGAGACAGCTGTTACCAACGGTAAGCTGATCGTGCGACGAAACCATGTTTTATAATCTTCTCTATCCTTTTCATACGGAACTGAGCTGGCTCAATGTCTTCCGTTATATCACCTTCCGTTCGATCGGCAGCGCGGTGACCGCCTTCCTCATTCTGGTCATCATCGGGCCGCGGTTTATTGCCTGGTTGCGGAAAAAGCAGATCGGACAGGTGATCAGAGATGACGGTCCAGCGACCCACTTCTGTAAAAAGGGAGTGCCGACCATGGGTGGGGCGCTGATCCTCTTTGCGATGACCGCATCAGCCCTCCTGTGGACCGATCTGCGCAGCGGGCTGGTCTGGCTTCTGATCGGCATCAGCCTGTTTTTTGGTGCCATCGGTTCGCTCGACGATATCAAGAAGGTGCGGAAAGACAATTCAAAAGGGTTGAGCGCCAGGGGGAAACTGGTCTTGCAGGTGGTCGGCGCCTCGCTGGTTGGAGTTTTTCTCCTGCTCACTCCCGGCTACGACGGCATGCTCAGCCTGCCCTTCTTCAAGACCTTTCATCCCGATCTGGGTTGGTGGTACCTGCCTTTTGCCGTGGTGGTGATTGTCGGCGCCTCGAACGCAGTCAACCTGACGGACGGGCTGGACGGACTGGCCGCCGGGCCGATCGTGATCACCGCCTCAACCTATCTCATCTTTTCCTATATTGCCGGTAATGCGGTGGTCGCCAGTTATCTGCAGATCCCTTTTGTGCCCGGGGCCGGGGAGG
>Ga0364909_10075_pt1 | contig 33386 bp, 28 predicted proteins | sample SorcelJu500001C3_3_FD_206966 | JGI IMG/M metagenome (GOLD analysis project Ga0364909, IMG submission 206966) | Enriched cells from Trout Bog Lake Hypolimnion, Wisconsin, USA - BchlTB.June25.5000.01.C3 | ecosystem: Environmental > Aquatic > Freshwater > Lake > Hypolimnion/Profundal zone | place... | reverse complement strand
GGACTCTCTAGCCACGCCATTTCCTTCCTGCAATTTTCCCCTGCCTCCGAAATCAACACCGGTTTTGCACCAGTCTGCCAAAACTACAAAAACCTCCGGCCCGGACAGCCAGAGCGGAAAAACTGAGAACGTTGAGATACCCGGAGAGCCGGCCAGGGACCCCGAGTTGTCTGGTTGCCTGAAAGAAGCTGAAGCGGCCATAGGCGCCCAGGAGCCTGAGCGAGCCATGCGCATATTTGAATATGCGTCCCATAAGTTTCCCCACGACCTGCGTGCAGCAGTCGGGGTTGCTCGCATTTACTACATACTCGGGCAAACTGAACACGCCATACAGCAAATGAATGCCCTGTCGGCAAAATATCCGCTGGCCGCCGAGCCATACGCCATGCTGGGCAATCTCTATCTAAGCCAGGGAAAGCTTTTGCCAGCCTCCGAAAAACTTCAACTTGCTACCCGGCTGGATCCCACAGATAGCCAATCTTGTTATCAGCTGGCTCAGATTGCCGTCATTTACAATAGCCGCGATGAGGCTGTGGCACTGCTCAAGCAAGCCTTGCAGTCAGCACCGCATCACAACTCAGCCCGGGTTTTGCTTTCTCGCCTGCTCTTTGCCAAAGGACATTGCGATGATGCCTTGCTGGAATTGAACTGTGCCCTGGCCCAGGACCCGGATAATGCTCAACTATTGAGCGAGAAGGCTACTTTGCTGGCCGAGAAAGGCCGCAGCCCGGAAGCCCTTGAGAAATTACTGGAGGCATATCGGCTTTGTCCGGATTCGGCCGAAATTCAAAAACAGTTCATCACTATATACGGTGGCAGGCGCGATTGGCCCAACGCGCAAGATGCTGCGATTTCCTGGACCCAACTTGAACCTAAAGACTCACGATCTCATTTGGTGCTCGGGTGGTGCGCGCTGATGAACCACGAATTCGATGATGCGCTCCAGTCTATGAAAGAGTCCGTCAGGTTGGCTCCTGAGGATGCTGAAACGCACAACATATACGGCATCGCCCTTATGGAGAGAAGAAAGTTTGACGAGGCGCTGGCTCAGTTCAAGGCCGCGGTGGCACTCCAGCCTGATTACTTGCCGGCCTGGCTTAACCTGGCGGCAGCTACTGCATTCAAGGGACAGTATGCTGAGTCAGTAGAGCAACTGGACCAGATGGAGATTCTTTATCCCAACCATCAGGCAATCATATCTTTGCACGCCTATCTTGCCGCCAGGGCAGGCTATCTTTCCGATGCGGAGCGACTGAATAAGCAGAGCTTATCCATGGATACGCCGGATGTGCTTTCCCTGATTACCAGAGGCATAATATGCAGGCAACGCGGACAACTGCCCGAGTCAGCCGGAGTCTTGCGCCGCGCCGCCAGACTCGGGTTCGACAGTGCCCTGCCCTTATGTGAATTAGCGTCCACGCTCCTTTGTGAGGGAAACGGTAAAGAAGCCATAGAGATGGCACAGCAAGCACTGCAGATTGCACCAGGCAATCTTGAAGCCAGAGCTACACTGGCGTTTGCGCTCATACACGAGAAAAATCTGGATGGAGCTATCTTCTTATTGAAAGAAAGTGTGGCCCGCAACCCTAAAGACCTTCATCTGCGCATGACTCTGGCTGACACGCAATTGTCCAAAGGCGACAGAGAGTTTGCCGAGTTGACTCTGGAAAAGGCACGAGCACTTTTTCCCGATCGGGCCGAACCTCTAGTTGGGTTGGCTAAAATCTCCCTGGAGACCCACAACTATCGTCAGGCCCAGAATCTGCTGGATGAGGCCCTGCATTGCGCGCCCCAGAACCAGCAGATACTCATAATGATGGCCAGGACATATTTCGCCATGGGAAAACCGGATGCTTGCCTGGAGCGATTGAGCACGGTGAACGATTCGGATATGCAAGCTGACGACATCCTGTTGAAAGCGCGTTGTGAGTATAGTCTGCGTGACTTTACGGCGGCCTCTGCTGACTATCTCAAAGTAATAAATGCCGAAAAAATGGCGGACACCAATGACATTCTTGCCTTAGCCCGATCATTTCTGGAAATCGGGCAACCACTTCGTGCACAAGAATTGCTGACCAGAATACAAGCGGATTCCAAACTCTTGAAACAATACCAGCAGGGCCAATTTGCCAAACTACAATCGGATGTACGCCACGCGCTGGTGAAGGTAACAAATTGAATACCCAGAGGACCACACCAATGAGTAAGAGTAAGTTGTTGATCTCAGCTCTGGCCGGCTTGCTGCTGGTGTATTTTACTTCTTGGCCAGGAGCCGCAGATGAGCCGGCTAGCGGACTGGCGACCCAGAAGCCCAATCCATTTCTGTTAAGCATGAAGGCTCTGTCGGACAAGCGAGCACTCAATTCCAGCGAACTTGAGAAGCTGTCTGATTACATTCGAAAGCACCCAGATGATCCTGATGGACACCTGCTGCTTGCCCATGCCTACAACCAGCTGGGCATGACTGGATTGTACGCTGAAGAACTGGAAAAGAGCTGGCGCTCATCTCCAGGCGCGCTGCTATACTTATTTGCCGCACTCAGGGCGCGCGCTCTCAGTGATGACCACCCCAGTTTTGACCGTCTGGTGGATGAGGCATACCGGGTTTATAAAAACGATGCTTCGGCTCTCAGCAAGCTGGGAAAGCTTTTCCAGGACAACGACGAAAACACACTGGCTGCTCGTTTTCTGGGACGCTCACTCGAGCTGAACAAAAAAAATCTGAAGACGCTGTGCGACTATTGCAGTTCTCTGCTGGCTTTGAATCAATACAGAGAATTGATCAGTGCCGCCGGTCCGCTATTCTCCAACGAGGAAACCAGGTCCCTGGCTAATTTGCTCAGCGGTACTGCCTGGCACAAACTCAACCGTCCGGAAAAAGCTGTGCCACTACTGGCGGAGGCATATCGAGAGGCTCCTGACCGCCCTGAAGTTGCCGAAGCTTATGTCGATGCTTTGCTGTCCACGGGACAACGCTCTCAGGCATTGCAACCGGCACTTATGGCACTGGCCCTTCAACCTCCCTTCAGCTCACACATGACCGTGTTGAAAGCTAAGGTGAAGCCCCTAATAGAACGCGCCAGCATAAGCGGTCTGGAGGACGGAATAAATCAGGTTTGCAAAGCCATGTTGCCGGGACGATCATTGGCCTTCTTTTACTTTGCCCTGGGTGATTTACTGGACAAATCCGGCAGAGTGTGGGAGGCATGTAACTGTTTTAATAAGGGTCTGTCCATGGATCAAAGCCTGGGCCGAGCCTATATGCGGCTTGCCCACGATCTGGAAATACTGGGAGGCGCATCCGACAGTGTCATGGAATTATACAAACAAGCTGCTACTCGTACGCCACCCGAAGATAAGGAAGTGAGGGCAAAATACGAGCGGATGAAAGTGCGGATACCGGCTATGGACAAGGACATTGCCGGCAAGCTGAAATGCGTGATCAACAATTTACGGTACAAGCCATAAGCGATTCTCCCTGGCAAAATACCTGGAGGCAACCGGTGCATTGCCACTGCATACGAGACCATGAAGTTCTGGAAACCTCTGCATGGACTTTCTGTCTTAATACTTTGTGGAGCCGGGGTTGACTTTAATACTTAAACAACTAGAATGAGAATGTGGGGAAAGATCCCACACGAATATAACCCGTTACAGAGAGCTTATGATCATGCGGTCAGCCATCGTCACCATCAATCTATACATGCTCTCACGCCCGTTCTTAGAGGCGCGGCGCGCCTGCTAGTACTGGTTCACAGGAAGAATTATCGATAGAATTTGTTACTGGTAGCACGCCACGCGTGCCCGGGCAGCCATGCGCGAATTGCTTCACGAACAGACCTCACGGCCAGGACATTTCTAAAGATCAAGAAAACAAACGGATCTCTGAAGATGCCGGCTGGAAACCGCTGACGTCTTGAATGAACTGGTTATGTTACCGGCTGGCCAGGTCCCGCTGGTCAATCAAAACACTGTCCTGGTGCAGTGAAAAACTGGCAATGGTTGATGCCTGGGCACTTCAGCCAGCGGCGCCATTGTCACTTCAACGCAATTACAACATTCATTCAGGGGAGATAAGCCATGACTATTATTGATATCATCAAAACGATTCTCTTAGGTATGGCCATTGCCGCACCGGTAGGTCCAATCAGTCTCGTCTGTATTCGCACCACACTTGGATCCGGTTTTGCTTCCGGATTGAGTGCTGGTCTGGGGTCCGCCCTGGCAGATGGACTTGTTTGTCTGGCCGCGCTTACAAGCATCAAAATCATTAGTGCTTCACCGCTTTTTTCCGGACCGATTCTCAATTACATTGCTGCTGCTTATCTCATTTACATGGGCAGCCGGATGATATGGCGCGGGCGCAAATGCCAGTTAATGGAGAAAGAGGCCAACTCGAGCGCCAAAAGATCGTTTGTCTCGACTTTCGTCATAACTGTCGTAAACCCACTGACATTGCTTTCGTTTGCAGCCCTGTTTTGTGGCAGCCAGAACACTGACAACAGTATATATTCTGTTTTGACCACAGCCACTTGCATTTTTCTGGGTTCATCCATCTGGTGGCTCATTCTGGCAGGATTCTTGAGCCTTGCTCGCCGCAGCCTGGGAAACACGGCCATGAAAGCCATCAATTTTGGCTCTGCTTTCTGTATACTTGCATTCGGTTTGAAGCTCATTTTTGTTTAGATGAACACTCAAACAGTGAGTTCGGCAGGGAGCATCTGGAATGAATGTCATAATTGAAACTGAAAGGCTAATCCTGCGAGAACTGGAAACAAGCGATCTCGATTTTTTCGCAGGATTACTTTCCAATCTCAAAGTCATGCGTTACTTTCCCAAGTTGGCTTCGCGCAAAGAAGCGCAAGAGTCACTGGAGCGACACCGGTTTCGTTACAAACTAAACGGACGTGGACTCTGGCTTATGGAGTCGAAACAGCTCCATGAGCCCGCAGGTGTATTGGGACTCCAGATGCAAGTCGTAGATTTCAAGGCAGAGCCGGAAATTGGATATCTGCTGCATCCAGACTTTTGGAAACACGGTTATGCTACCGAGGGCGGTATTGCCACCAGAAATTATGCTTTTGAAACTTTGAAAATGCCTTATGTCATTTCACTCATTCGTCCTGTCAATCTACCGTCACAGGCAGTAGCCAGGCGCCTGGGCATGCAAATCAGCCGGCGTACCACATTTTATAATCTGGAGCATTTTGTTTTTCGAGTTGATCGGGACCAGCCCTAATTTGCAGGGCTGATTACTTACAAGCACGCAGGTCGTTCTCAATATTTCTTATGTCTATAAGAACATCTTGCTCTCGACGCTCTGCGTCATGTTTCTTTTTTTGCAAGTCGTCCAGAGCACGGGACACTGAGTTGTAATCGCGCACATGCTCGAGACGGCTGATTTCACAGGCTATCTCGTCCATATCGCGCTCCAGGTCTTGTTTTTGTGACAACAACTGTTGCCTGGTCGACTTCAGTCGATAATCCAGGTCTGAATCGCCAGAAGCAACCGCCGGACCAGCCAGGAGTGAAAGATTCAGTATCCCGGAGAATGTTACTGGGACAAGAATGGAAAGAATTAGAGTACGCATGACAGACACGCCTCCTGGAGTTGTGCATAGAATGTTTTCTATCTAGTTCGGTAATAATCTAACCGTACTAGTACGATAACAATCTAACCAGTTAATGTCAAGTCAAATTAACAAAATAGAAGAAAAACCCGGGCAAGGAAATGCGGGGGCTCAAAAAACATCAAAGCAAACTAGCGGCCGGTATGAGAGTTCAGTCAAACTGAATTTGCAAAAACATGGTCCAGCATATCTGACGACTCTTATCTTGTGCCAATCCGCACAAAATGACCAGGGCAGCTATGAGACGCTGACACTTCAGGTTTTCCTGGTCCTGCTCCAGCTTTCGCGCCAGTCGAGCTGCATTGGCGGCAGAGTCGATTGATGCAAGAAAACGCTCATATGCCGGCGGGTAGTTTTGGTTTGACAGGGGAGAGTTTTTACACCGGGCTGTTTCAAGTGTAAGCCTGTGATTCTCCCTTTCACAATTTACGGACACACTCTCAATGATGGACGACAAACACGTAATGGCTTCAGGGCAACCAACTTCAGTCTTGCCCTCAGGCTCTGCGGGCAACTCAGTTATGGGCGCACTGGTTTCTTCAACATTGGACAGATGAGTCGCCGGTACGACTGTAATCACATATTCGGACTCAGTCCCATTTGTCTCAAATTCAGCAATCTGCTCCACGATTTGACTAGCCTTCTGGAACCCTTCCGGTCCCTCCGCTTGCTGGTTGTCTATTACTTGCTCGACTTCCGCCATCCTGCCTGCATCTGATAGATTCTCCTGTTTAACAGGCAACTGTTCATTTTCCATAGAACCAAGACACGAAAACACTGAAGGCTCAGCCTCAGCGTTCTGCTCTGTGTTCAACAAGTTGTTTTCCTGCTCAGCCACGGTCTCATCGGGTGATAAACAGTCCTCAACTTCATCCAGACACTCAATGTTCGAAGACAAGCAATCCTCTTCAGTGGGGCTTGATGTCGGGAGAACTCGGTTATTGTCACTGTCCTCAGCAAATGAAGCGAAGAACTCAGCCTCAAAGTTTTCAACTCTACCTAAATAGCGTTGAAACACATTCAAAGTATCCACTGCAGTGGGGTCCTCCAGCGCCGCTTGATCGCAGCCAGGAGAATTTTTATCTATTGGCTCAGCAGCTGAAGCTTTTCCGCACAGATTTTCCTCACACAACTTCTGGACTTTAGAGAACTTTGGTTCTCCGGTCTGGTCTTCAACCATTTGCTCAGACAGGCGTTCCAATATGATCTTTGCATGAGTCTTCCGACCTATTCTGGGACTCCGATCCGACTTTGGCTTGTTTTGAGGATCTATACGTTCACGCGGGGGGACAGCCGTGTTTTTAGGATGATTTACAATGAAATCAGCACACGGGTCTATTTGGTAAGGACCAAGCTTTTTTGATTTCAAGCTCAAACTCCCGGTAAATGCTGCGAACCCTGAATTTGCATGGCTTGTAGCTAGTTGAACCATGCCAGTTCAAATCTGGCAGCGGGCTTACAAACCCATTTTCCATCATACATCATGCTTGTGCATTAGACGTGCAAAAAAACGTGAAATTCAGCAATACCGCAGCCTGGTGGAAATTGCCATGAATCGGCTGGCAAAGCTGTTTTGTCCTTGAATAAATTAACCTGAAGAAATGGCGGCCGGTTTTGCACGTTAGTGGAATTGCCCATCAGGCGCATCTGGAATTACCGATTTTTGAAAAACGGCTTTAAACACAAAATTCAGACCTGGGGATCAGCAGCTCATTCGTGGCCGCTGGTTAAGCTTGATTTCAACGCTGTTTAGATGTCGTGCAGTTTCTGCTACCTGGACCCAGCGAAGTATCAGGGATGGTAGATGCCGACGGCAAGCACCAGGTACCATGGAAAGAAGACACGATTAGAGTCAACCATCCAGCTTCTGGAAAAGATAATTTGTAGCGTGAAGCCGCATGGCATCACAGCTTGCCTGCATAAGCCTAAAAGATCCGCAGCACCATAGAACTGAAAATTCACTGGTTCAGACCGCCAGACTTCTTGCGCGAAGTAGTTAAGTCCACACTTGATTCAGACTCGAATAGCTTCTTAATGGCCACCTCCGACAATTTTTCCAGCACGTCGCGTCTAAGAGATATCAATACGCACCCATTTCGATATTCTTCCGATATGAGCCCGGCTTCCCGGAGTTGATTTACATGATGAGAGATGGTTGGTTTTGACACACTCAGTCTTTTGGCCAGCTCCACAGAATGGGTAGGTTGCCTGGCAATCATGGAAACAATGGCATAACGAGTGCTGTCTCCCAGAGCTTTGAATATCAAGGCTGGGTCCAATTCGGGTTCGGCATATCGGGGCTCAGGAGGCAGAGCCTGGCTGTCCACCACAATGGAAGGGTCGAAAAAAGGAAAATAAACATAAACGCCGCTTCCGGCTGGGCTGTCCAGAACGGTCCAGTAGCGCCGATCATTAAATGCCGAGGGCAGAAAGTAGCACCCGGTGATGTCGCCATAACGCAGTTTATATCCACCTCTTACTGCTTCAATCAATTCCTTGCTTTCATCTACGTGTATGCGCAAAAGGGCTTGTCTGGCAAACTCCTCAAACGTGCACGAACGAAAGAGCCTTTCCTTTTCTTCTGACGATCGCTGTAGCTGCGGTTTCAATTGCTCCCAGGTTTCAGCAAAACAGCACTGGTAGAAAATATCCATTACATCAAGCACAGTCTCTCTAAACTTTTCCGGTGAGGACAAGAGATATTCCATGGCGCCAACCATGGGGGCATGAGCATCATATGGATACAATCCTACAAAAGTAAGCCATTCATGCTTGGTTTTTGGTAAGCGGGAAAGGGCAGCTTGCAAATCCGTTCGTCGCTCAACCAGCGCCGCCACTATATCTTCACTGTGGATCATGGCGAGCAATATCTTATGCTGAAAGTCTCTCTGGTCCTGCTCCCGCAGAAGTTGTGCCATTTCTGCCATGTTCAATTCCGGTTTATTCCCGGGCAATGTATCTGCTATGGCCGGCCAGATTTCGGAGGAGGAACCCAGTTTCCTGGTTCCTACCTGGAACCGGGAAGGCAGCTTAGCCAGTGCGTTGTTTTTCCAGCCAGGATGAATACGCGATTCTACCTGCAGCACAGACTGGAGCGCATAAAAGAACTCGTAACGCAAACTGAGCAAAAACGAGCATTTGTTTTCCAGATGAGATCTTATGTCTTTCATGATAGTAAGATAACAGTCTACTGGGTTATAGTCAAACCTAACAATCTTAATTGTCCAGTCGTATGACGGGCGGAACAACTCTTTGATTATTTGACGTAATACATAATACGTTATACGCTAAATCAATGATAAAGACCCTTAAGTGCTCCGACACCAAAAGACTTTACGACCGTCAGCGAGTCGCACGTTTTGCCAGCATTGCTGAGGTTGCCAGACGCAAACTGGTGATGCTTAATAACGTATGCAATCGAGAAGATCTAAGAGTTCCTACAGGAAATCACCTGGAGGAGTTGAAGGGAGACCTAATAGGGAAGAACAACATTCGAATCAATGACCAGTATCGCATTTGTTTTGTCTGGTCCGAGGGAAATGTTTATGATGTTGAAATCGTGGATTACCATTGAGGAGAGATAATGGGTAAGAAGCCTGCAAAACTGCCTCCCATTCATCCAGGCGAAATATTGCATAAAGAGTTCATGGTGCCTCTTGGGTTATCGGCAAATCAGCTGGGCTTGCATTTGCAGGTGCCGGCAGGACGAATTTCTCAAATCGTCAACGGGCAACGTGCAGTCACTGCCGATACTGCCTTGCGTCTCTCGCAATATTTCGGAACCACGCCTGAGTTCTGGGTGGGATTGCAAGCACAGTACGAGCTGGAATCGGCTAAGGATCAAGTGGGAGATATCATCTCCCAACAAGTAAGAAGGCGTCCGGCTGCTAAGACCTGATAGAGCTTGAGCTGCAAAACCTGAATCGTAAAATTATGAACACGATCATATTCGATGAGGTCCAGGGTTCCTGGTTTTGGATTAGTCACAATCAGGAAATCCGACACCCGGGCTTACTTAACCAGAACCAGGCTTCCCAGCAGATTGCTAACGCCATCGTTGCCACCCTGTTTCAAGTAAGACATGTAGTCCTGGTAGCTCAATGCTAATGCCTGGAAGGCTTGCAAATGCTCAGGTGCTTCGACCTTTTCTCTGAGAGATTCTTCTTTGCGAGCTGCTTGTAGTACTTGTCTCATCATTGCCCTGTCCCCCGACCGACCTCATATTTTTAGATTACCTGCCGGGGTTGGCACCACTGGATCAAAGATGTGGCACTTTTGGATCAGACGGTTAACTTCAGACCACACTACTCAAGTTCAGACCGCCACAGTTTTGTGCTATACAGACCACTGAAGTAATCGTCTGGACATTGTCATGACAAAGTGCCAGATTTATGACATAGCTTGAGATTGGAGTTACGGTCATGGCAGTCAAAAAACAAAAAACGGAGAAATTCGATATCCGCTTGAGCCAAGAAGAGGACGCTGTTATTAAGCAAGCCGCCTGTCTGCTGTCTACTACTCCAACGAATTTTATCAGGCAGCAAGCCGCCGTTGCTGCCGAAGCAGTTATTCATGAGCAAACTCGCTTTGTAGTTACTGAAGAGCAGTGGAAGCTAATTGAGCAGGCATTAAATGCGCCGGCTAGAGTGCTGCCAAACCTTCAAAAACAACTTGCGCAGCCTGATGAATGGGACAGTTAATGCATGGTTTCCCGACCGGAGTCGCTTACAAAAGAAAACCATCTCAGCCAGTTCGACTGCGGCAAAGAACCGCTGACTGATTGGCTCAAGAAGCATGCTCTACCAAGCCAAACTGCTGGACAAAGTAAAACTATGGTAGTAACTGAGGACGGCAGCAAGATCGTCTCCGGTTACTACTCATACAGTATCATTTCTGTTGAGCATGTTGATTCAACTCCAGAAAGAGTAAAAAAGGGATTGGCAAAGCATTCAGTTCCTGTTTTCTTGATAGCAAGACTAGCCCGCCATGTAAAATACCGGGGAACGGAATTAGGGAATAGATTGTTACGTCATGCTTTAAAGCGAGCTGCCATAATTTCCACAATGATCCCAATTAGAGCCATTATTGTTGACGCTATTGATGATAAAGCCAAACTGTTCTATTCTGACTTTGACTTTGAGCCATATCCGGCAGATGGGCTCAGGATGTGGCTTCTTGTGAAGGATTTGCTTAAAACTATTCAAAACTATTCTGGACAATACACTTCTGCACATGACCAGGATTTCCAAGAATAGTCCAATAATGGTCCTTTCGGATTTTCGCCAGAACGGTATCATTTCCCTGACCCCCGGCCGACCGCATACTTTTAGATGCGCATGACAGCAAGGCTGTCACCGTCTTACTGACCTGATCTTAAGCTTATTCGCCAGCACTACTTTGCGCAATTCTTCATCCTTTCTCACTTCTAAACCAATGGACAGTTGTTGAGAAAGCCGAAGTTCCTTCTTAGCTTCCTCGATCTTGTTTTTGTCAAAGGCATCTTCAGCCATGACAAGATGCATAAGTTGGGCGACTTGATTGATGTTACCTTTTTTGCAGGTATCTTGTGCCAGGTTGATTTCTCTCTGATAAATGCTCTCCAAATGCTTCGCTTTAGCTTTTGCGGCAGCTTCCATGAAGGTACCGGCTGCGTGCTTGAAGTCGTCGTCGCTGAGCACACGAGCCATCCTCAGATTTGAGACTCCCCTGAGCTCAATCAGATCAAATTCGGCACTTCCGGCCAGGTCGGGAATGCAGCGATTTTGCGGCTCGTCTAAAAGAAAGCGTACGTGATCCCAGGTTCCCGTCGAAATTTCGTTGGAGCTTAACTCCCTGCACACATCCTTCATGCGCGTCTGCCAGACCTTATCCATGCTTTTCTTTTTCTGAGCATTTTCCTGCGCCTCTTCCAGCAGTGACTCCAAAATAACTGCGTCTAACCCTGACACTACCCTGGTATTGCCATAAGAGCGAAACAAGCATTTCTGGTTTTCTAAGAATTCGATTCTTGCTCCGGGGGGAGCTGTCTTGAACCCAAGAGACTTTATGCACTCCATTAGAGTTGAAGCGGCCAGATCAACCTTTCCATCAAGGAGAAGCGATTTGGTAGTCTTTGATATGGATTCCAAAGAATTAGAAGATGGCGGAAGAAATTTATCCATGGTCGAGCGAAGCGGAACAAACATTCCCTCCAGAGTTCTGTGTAAAGAGCTGGATGATTGATTATGAGCCATAACCAAAGCTACGGCAACCATACATAAAAACAGACTGAATAGAATCTTCAGTCGGCTATTTGCTCTTTCTTTTGCCAGGTTGGGAGAATATCTGGCGGCACAATTGAGGGCAGCAATCGATTTAAGATCCGGTATAAGTTCAGAAAACGATTGGTATCTGGCTGATTTTGACTTGGCCGTGCAGCGTTTAATGAGTTCATCCAGTTCTCTGGGAAGTCCGCAGCCGCCAGACAGCTGCAATATTCGTGGCACACGTTGATGGATGTGCATCATCATCACTTGTCCCGGTATAAAAGATTCAAAAGGGGGAAAACCGGTAATCATATGGAAGAGCAAGCAACCGAATGAGTAAATATCACTGCGCTCGTCGGTTGCCTCACTTTTACATTGCTCCGGACTCATATAGGCAAGGGAGCCCTTGAATTTTGCGCCGTCCACTGTGGTATCTTGCCCGGGTGGCTCCAGAGTGCTCTCCTGGTCGGCACTGTTTGCTTTCACTTGACTGAGCCCAAAATCCATGATTTTTACGTCTGTTCGTCCATCCTGAGGCTCCAGCATGACATTTTCCGGTTTGAGATCCAGATGGAAGATACCGCAACTGTGTGCATATTCCAGAGCAACAGCTATCTCCAGAGCTATATTGATGGCCTCGCTGCAAATTAATTGACTCTCCCTGTTCAAACGGGCGCGAAGCGATTGCCCGGTCAAAAGTTGCTCTACCAGAAAGGGAGTGCCCTCGCTTAGATAACCACATCTAAATGCAGTCACTATGTTGTTATGAGAAAGCCGGCTCAGCGACTTCATTTCGCGAGCGAATTTGGCCACGGGCTCCTTATTGGCGCCGGAGATCCTCAGGTGCTTAAATACTTTCACAGCTACTGGTGCATTGAGGACTGTATCAAAAGCCTGATAAACGTCGCTGGCGGGTCCTGTAGAAATCAGGGCATCAATTCTATAGCGCGCTCCATCAATAAAGGATCCTGTTGCCAGCATCACCATTTCCCCATTTGATCCGCCCGCGAGGCCATTTGCGTGTTGTCTTGACTTTGGAGCGCCATGGTTTGTTACGGAGAACAATACCACGACGCCATGGCACCGCGTAAGTAGCTTTATGTTCACCACTCAATCTTGCTCAAAGGGAACGCCGGTGTCCAACCAGCATAGCTCATGGCGCGGAAGGCCAGGAGAAATGCCTTCAACGGGAGCCTGATAACATAGAATAGTAGTGGACACTTCATGGCTTACGGAGAATTGATAATGCGCTTTTGTAAGTCCCTGTTAGCAGCGCTGCTTTGCCTCCAGTTAGGAAGCGCGTTGGCACTTCCACTAGACACCGAGCTTCATAGTTCGTTTAAGTTGCTGGAAATTACACGGCGAGGTAGGCTGCTGGCCGAATACGATAAGGCTGCCGAACAGGCAACTGATGCAGTTCTGGCACAATTTCCTGAAGCGAGGAAGGGTCGTTTTCATCAATTCTTGGCAAACAAGAATGTGGGCGGATGGACTGTGTCATTCGGAACTTTATCGAGTGACAACAAGAGTTTCGGGATTGCATATGACGCGGTGGAAGATCGATCGACAGGCAAGTACAAAATAATCGATTACACGCCGCCCAAAGAGGACACAAGCGGTCTGCTCAATGAGGCGCGTGCTATTAAGACTTGCCTGGTTGTGTTTCCACCCAACGGCAGGACCAACAACTACGCCATACTGCCTGCTTCTGAGGGGCACATGTATGTCTACATCTATCCGGCGCAAACAGCGCCGGGCATCTATCCTCTTGGCGCCGATTTGCGTTACGTAGTAACAGCAGATGGTAATACGATCCTCGAATCCAGGCGCATGCATAAGGGCATTCTTGAAGTCCCTCCGCCTCCTTTTGGTCAGCCACCAGTGATGGGTGTTCATTCGGCAGTGATGGCGGATATCCCGGAAGACACGGATGTTTTCTATGTTCTCCATCGCAAGCCAAATATTCCTGAAATGATTGCAACGCCGCGGTTCGTTTATCAGATTGAAAAAGATGGCAGTATTAAGTATCTGGGGACAGCTGAAGAGGTTTTGAAAAAACCAAGCAAATGAGCGGACCGGCAGGCAAAGCTGATATATTCTTCTTGAGCTCGGCAGCAGAGCGGCTGATAGAGCCAAGTTCTGATCTGATGTTGTGCCTCATTTCTGCGCTGACTGAATGGCCTTGGCCCGCGCTTCCAGCTTGTCCGCTTCTGCGAATCGATTTGTCTTGCGAAGCACGGCGGCATAGTTGTTCAGGGTCCGGGCAACGTCAGGATGATTCGGTCCTAGCGCCGCTTCTCTTATCTGCAAGGAACGCTTAAAGAGCTGCTCGGCTTCTGAATATCTGTTTTGCGAAATATAGAGCGCTGCCACGTTGTTGAGGCTCTGGGCAACGTCAGGATGATTCGGTCCTAATACCTTTTCCCTTATCTGTAAGGAGCGTTTGTAAAGAGACTCGGCTTCTGCGAATTTTCCCTGTGAAAATAGACATGCGGCTATGTTGTTAAGCTCAGTCAAGACTTTTGGATGGCTAGGCCCCAGAATCCGCTGATCAGCATCCAGAGCACGCTGGAAAAAATCATGGGCCGCGGGAAAATCGCCCTGAGAGAATCGAATCATTCCCAGATTGTTCAGCAGTGTTGCAGTTTCTGGATTATTCGGTCCACGCACTTTCTCATCGATTGCCAGTGCCCTTCTGTACAAAGCTTCTGCTTCGGACAATTTGCCCTTTGCTCGATACAGTTCGCCCATGTTATTGAGGGTATCCGCGACATCCGGATGTTCAGAACCTAACGCCTTCTCTTGTATTGCCAAAGCCCTTTTGTAAAGCAACTCTGCTTGCGAATATTTGCCCTGCGTGTAGTACAGTGCGCCCATTTCATTGAGGGTTTCCGCCACATCCGGATGAGCAGGACCCAGTGCCCTCTCTCGCATTGCCAAAGCTCTTTCATACAGCGACTCCGCCTGCGGATATTTGCCCTGCATGAAATACAGTACGGACATATTATCGAGCGTTTCCGCTACATCCGGATGCTCTTTTCCCAGAGCCTTCTCCCTTATTGCCAGAGCCTTTTCATAAAGCTGTTCTGCCTGCGAATATCTGTTCTGAGCGCAGTACAGTTTGCCCATGCCATTGAGGGTTTCCCCCACGTCCGGATGCTCGTTTCCAAGAGTCTTCTCCCTTATTGTCAGCGCCCTTTTGTATAGAGGCTCCGCTACGGTATAGTTCCCTTGACTCATGTATAGTTCGCCCATGCCATTGAGGATTTCCGCCACATCTGGATGCTCCGTTCCGAGAGTCTTCTGTCTTGCCGCCAGAGCCCTTGTGTATAAAGATCCTGCTTTGGCATATTTCGATTGCTTTAGATAGAGCCTCGCCAGGACAATCAGGCTAGTGGCTATGCGCGCGTCCTCAGGACCAAACTTCTGGGATTCCACAAGGGCCAAGGAAAGATCTTTCTCAGCGTCAGCATAGCGCCCTTGTTTGTAACTCGTTGTACCAGCAGCGATATAGCCATCCCACGCTGACTTTTGAGCATAAGAATTTGTTGCAGACAGAAGGAAAGCAAGGAACACAAGGCACTGCAAGAACTTATTGGGAGTCATGCTGATGTTGTCCCGTGGCAGAAGCTGCCCGCAATGTTCCACGGTGAAGGTATGCTTAAGCGTGTCCATTCGTTGTCCCATCGGCCGTCATATTGCTTTAGTAGGGATGTACATTGAAATGACAGAGATTTGTTGTGAAGCAAGGGTCATTCTCAGGGGAATCAAGCAGTCAGTATACCCAGCGAAGAACTTTTGTTTGCAAATGTATCGATGCCTTTGATGATTTCCTGCACTGGCAAAAGCGGATTAAGTCCTGGCGTTCGAGATCTTCTTGTTGGTCGCGTAGCTTGATCGCGAGCAGTCCTCAATGTCCATGAAATCAATCCCTTAACCGGATGATTGCTAGCGGCTTCCGGCTCTACAGCGATGTAACAAAGACTGCCGGAGTCATGGCTGACTTGGCGCGAGTGTACACGGAAGACAAACAGGAAGACAAAGCAAAAGCTACGTATGCTCAGGCGCTGGAGATTTATAACAAGTATCCCAGGCTTGTTGATGACGAGCTTGCATCGTTTCTTGAGACCTATGGTGATTTTCTTAGCCAGACGGGACTGCAGAGTCAGAAAGGATAATAAGGCGAGCCGTGCAGGTGCGCAAAGGCAGAGTCAACACAACACCAAATTGAAGCTGATTGCTTCTGATAATAAGTATGTTTCGAAAAGCGCTTGGCGACCCGGCGACAGCTGCCTGGACAGAATCTCAGCAAGCGTATTTTTTTTTGCATGAATTTCAGAGATCGTGACCATTAGAACAATGATTGATGCCTGACACTATAAATGGAACAAATACGTAAAGGGTCCGGTCATGCCTGAACCTTATGAAATCGCGGAGCTGGTAGCTAAGAAGACAGACGCAAAGATTGGTCCAACCGGAGCCGAAGCAGCTCATAGACTAGGCTTATCAACACAGATGCCCACTCAGCCAGTCTATGTGACTACCGGACGTTCAGCTTTGCTTAGGATCGGAGAGAACATAATTCGTCTTCGCCACCTCGCGCCTCACAAGATGCAATATGCGGGAACGCAAGTTGGTGATGCTATTGCGGCTTTGCGGTATCTCGGCAAAGAGCAAGTTACGACGCGAGTAATTGCCACCTTGGAGCGTACACTAACATCAGAAGATTCTTGTTCAGCGGTTCTCTGGAAGCCGGGCTTATTGTTTTTCCTGCCAAGCCCCCCAGACGGCTTTTTCAATCCGGTCAATCTCTTGGTCGGATATCTCCGAAAAGGTAGCCCGTTTCTCCTTGGAAAGTTTGCCCTTGTTTTGCAGGATCAGTCTTACCAGTAGCGATGCCCGGCGATTTGGCATGTCGACGATGTTGAGAGTTGCGCGAAGCGCAGTATCGAATACCGCCAGGAATCTGATCTCGTCCCGCAAATCGCGGTGGACGGTTTCTTCGATACACCGATAGAGGTATTCCGCCTGTGCTGTGGCATCGAAGTAGCAATAGAGATGAGCTGTGTCATTCTGCACGGTCATCCCATGCTCTGGGTCAAGATCATAGCGAATGAACGGCATGATCGAACCGGAGAAGCGTTCCAGAACCTGATCGTAGGCGAGCCGGTCGCGCAACATGGCGGCGGAGACGGGAAACAAAATTCCAGGCGGCGTAAATCCGAGTTTTGACAGAATGTGGTGTACAAGAAATCGGTGAATGCGACCATTGCCATCGTCAAATGGATGGATGAAGACGAATCCGAACGCAGCGGCTGTAGCAGCGACAACAGGGTCAACGCCCTCCGGCAGTTCCAGACGGCGAACCATCTCCATCCACGAGTCCACCAGGTTGGATACATCTTCCGGCTTTGGACAGACAAAGTGCACGTCCTCGCTGTAGTCCGGAAGAGTTTGGGATGCGAAGTTCTGAGTCGTGAGGTTCCGTCAAGAGGAGTGTAAATTTTTCAGGCGGCTATCTCGTTGGGTTTTGAGGTCTTTCTGATTCCATCCTTTGCGAATTGTTCAAACAATTCGCAAAGGAACACTTAATGTCTCGACGCTATTTGAATGACGGAAATAACAGTCTGTCCTTCCCAGAACTGGCAGCTGGCGAAGAGACTTCCGGTAACATCTCAATAATCCGAAATACCTTACCGTCCGCACCAATTAAGATTTCTACAAGAAAGTCATTTCGATAAAGAACGAGGCGTTCTGGACCTGATTTTCCTTCTTCATGGAAATTACACCATTGGGCGAATTCGCTTGAGCCATGCCATTCTGGGCTATGATATTTCGATTCATGACCTTTCGGTAAGATCATCTCCTCCGATTTCTTGCCGCTCTTGTAGCAAGCCTTAATTACTTTACCGCTGTTTTCCGTCGTGACCAAAAGTTGTCCGTCGGTATCTATATCTGGTAACTCTAATAAACCTGTACGACACATCCCTCGCTCACTCGGTGCTGTCACATCCCGTCCTATGTTCTGTCCAGGCGGCGGTTCTAGAAATGGGATGTAAACACCGTAATCGGCTCGCTTTGCGCCTTCGCCCAGCTCAATCGGATAAGAAGAGTAGCTCTTAACTCCAGACTCTCTCGCAGCTTTGGCGGCGGCGATCGACTCTCTTGCAGCTTTGGCGCCAACAAGGGGGCGGTTTTCACTTAATCGAGGATCGCTCAATTCGTAATCCAAACTGATGGCTACGCAGTCGCGACCAAGTTTTGCCAGTTCCTGATTTAGAGAGTCGAAGTCATCATGATTAACGCCCAGATGTGCACTTCCGACATAAGCAGCTATTTTGCCGCCAGGGTTTGCTTGGAGCACTTCATCTATTTTTTTCGCCGAGGCATTGTTTCTTTGTGACATTGTCTCCCGGTAATCATCCGAGTGATGTATGTCACCTTCGAGTGCGATAGCTCTGAGGTGGGCACCAGTAAGCCCGTTGTAGCTCTTCATCGCGTCCAGTATTTTAAGATATCCTTCGGGCCCGATAATACTGAAGTCAGCCTCTAAAAAGCAAACTTGTATAAAATCAGCCTTCGAAACTTTTCCCAACATGTATTCATCAAGAATCTTTTGATTCTTTTGCTGAAACGCTTCAAAAGCGATAAGTGTATAACCCTTTTGGGCTAGGGCGGAGACATTGCTGGCCAGGTAAGTCTTCGCACCGACCGAATCGTGTGCTTCGCCAATTAGACAAACTGTTTTGTCTTGACAAAGCTCTGCCAAGTTTAATTGCCTTGTTGTTCCTAGCTTGAAGAATTCTTTCGCCGTTTTTTCATCGGCATCTGAAGGGAGGGCTGGATGGAGCCGTGATATGAAACGACCCAGGGCGGGATAACACGAATATCGATCAGAAGAAATGTCCAAAAAGGAGGAGCCGCTTGGGGAGGAATGGGCAGTCACTTCCTTGCCGGTCTGCTGATCGTTGTTTGAGAGCCTAGTTGCGACATCCTGGGTCTCGGCCCAGCTCGGAGAGCAACAGCTGATACCGAAGATGCTGAGCCCTACAGCGGCAATAGCTACCACGCCTCGGATTCTCAATGCCTGATCCACACGTGCTCGACGGAGTCGGCGGAGCCGTTCACCTTGATAGTGAGCGTCAACAGAGTCACCCGCCTCAGCTATGTTGAATGCGCTGTTGTCGAACACCATGATAACTCCTCACGTTGCGCAAAAGTAGTTCAGTTCTATCTTCCGTGAGGAAGCATAGAATTTTCTCAGAGGTTCCGTCAAGAGGAGTATAAGTTTCTCAGGCGGCTATCTCATTGGGTTTTGAGGTCTTTCTGATTCCATCCTTGAAAGGTTCTCCTCTATAGACGTCTGGAAGAAGATCCGGAGAATTCAGTCGCCGGAAATTGTTCTGAACGACCATAAGCATTTTCCAGAGCACTGCTGTGGCGTTCTCAACTTTCTTGTACCGTTTTGCTGCATCAGTCCTCAATCTCAGTGCCGAGAACGGGGATTCGATCGGATTGGTTGTGCGTATGTGCTGCCAGTGTTCCTGGGGAAACTGGTAGAACTCTATCATTCTGTCCCAATCGTTGTTCAGGAGCTCGCCGGCAGCAGGGCAGGTCTTCTTTTCGCACCAAGATTGAAACTTCGACTTCAGGCTCTCAGCGCTTTCTTTTGTCTTGGCATAGGGAATTTGCTTGAGCAGCAGTCTTCCCTGGTTTTGCAGTTTCTTCGGGATCTTGTCCAGGACGTTAAGAATCCGGTGGTTCCAACAGCGCTGTTCCCCAGCCTCAGGATAAACGCTTCTCAGCGCCGCCCAGATGCCCAGGTGTCCGTCGCCAATAACAAGCTTCGGGCAGGACAAACCGCGTTCCTTCAGACTTCTCAATACGGAGGCCCAGCATTCCGTCGACTCTCTATGCCCGGGAACCATTGCTAGGATCTCTTTTGTGCCATCAGTCTTCGCGCCAAGTACGACCAGCACAGCAGCTTTGCTCTTCTCAAGCCCGGCCTTGACGTAGACACCATCCACCCACATGTAGGCGACCTGGCAGTCGGCAAGCGAACGCTCTTTCCAGTCTTCGAATTCTGTCTTCCATTTTTCCTTGAGCCGGGCCACGACCCCGGGCGAGATCGGCGCCTTATCCCCCAGTAACCCTCGCAAGGCAAGGTCAACATCAGCTTCTGCCAGCCCATGAAGATATAGTTCAGGCAAAGCCTCATCGATTTCCTTTGTTCGCTTCACAAACAGAGGCAGCAGCCGGCTCTTAAAGCGTTGTTCCAGCTCAGCATCTCCTCTGAGCTTCGGTCGTCTCACTTCAATGGTGCCAGCTCTCATTGTCAGCTTCCTCGGCCTGGCATGACCGCTCCTGTAAAGCTTCGGCTTGTCAATCTCGCAGATACGCTCACCTTTTCGCCGGCCAAGAAACTCTGAAAGCTCTTCGTTGAGAAGATCTTGAATCCATTCCTGAATCTTCTGCCGGACCATCTCTTCCAAACCTTCAAAAATTTCTCTTGACGGTTGATCCTCTTTTCTGCTTTCCTTTTTCATAGCGGTGTCTCCTGACTGGTGTAAGCAACTTAAAGGATACACCGCCCTGCCTTTATTTCAGGCGTTTGCACTCTTTTTTATGGTACCTCACTGAGTCGTTCGCCAACTCTTCTGGGCATATCGAGGATCGACGATTGCGTTTTGCAGTTGAACGAAGGCATTCTTGCTCGTGGCATTAAAGCTGGCCGCCTTCATAAGTGCGGCAACAAATCTCTCTGTGCGGTCCTTGCTCGGAACCTCTCCTTCAATGGCAAAAGATGATTTGGTCTCCTTGGTAAACAGGTAGTGAACGGCACGGGCAAGGATGGCGGGATCGCAACTTTTGACAATCGCACACGCCTCTCGGGCCAGCCCCTTTTCTATAAAGGTTGTAATCGTCCCGGTTCGACGCACCAGCGGCGAAAAGCCACCGGAGCCGAGGAGGTTGTCATTGATCCGCTGGCGGCGTACCAGCCGGCGCGGTCCCGTGAGATGGGTCTTGGTGTCGAGAAGGTCAATGTAGCCGGAGGGGATTACATCGGGAATATCAAGCCGCTTTCCCATCAGTAGTTCATACAGGTACCAGGCGCGGCGCGCGAAGATGCTGGTAGGCTCGGATCGAATCCACTCTTCCAGTCGACAAGCATCGAGGTCCTGGAAGATTGCCAAGTATATGTCCAGAGCGATGGGTTCATAGCGTAAAGCAAAGCGGAGATTGCCGAACAGCCCCTTTGGTGCGTAGTTCTTTGGATACTGTTCCAATATCTTGCCGTCAGCCTCGATGGTTTTCCTGGCCCCAGCGACAATTTCAGAACGAGTGGCCGGTTGGGAGACCTGGAGCTGAAGGTCTTCAATCAACCAGCAAAGACCAATAGTCATTGGGAGTGAGTGCGTGGAAATGTCATCGGCCATTGGAAAACCTCATTTTCTCCACAAACCTATCGACAATAATCATCGAAGCGGATATTTTGATTAGAGCACAAATTCTTCATCGAGCGTATAAATTCATCATTAGATGGATGAGACTGTATATATTCCTCATCGCTCTAACCGTCGACTCTGACATTCCGGGTCTTAGCTGAATAATGCAACTATGCTGTGCAGGAGCTGAACATGCTCCGCCCCTGCGGCATTGTCCAGATTGATTGCGACGCTGGGATGCTGGATCGGCAGGGCTATATGCACTTTCTCAAAGGGCTGTGAGTAGCGCTGTCACAAGATACCGCTATCTCAATCACGGCGCTGGCGTCATGATGCCTGGCTGATAAATGGTTGCGCGCTGCTAGCCTGGATTACTACACATTTAGGCAAGCTAAGGGCTGTGTGGTGAAATCAGCTGGGCTATCTTGCTCTAAAGATTGCGGAAAGCAGCTTCACTACGAAGACTTGAGCAATCGGGATAGCACCCTGGGAGCGCAATTGCGATCACCTATCTCGTTGTTTGAAAACCGCGCCAAAATCAGCGCGCCCAGACAAAAGACCACTGGCTAAAGGCTAAAATGGGAAAGTAATGTTGCCACTTAGGCGCTTTATTTCACGTATCAATCCAGGCTAGCGTAGATGAGACTGTAGCAATGATGTTCAGCTTGGGCTCACGAAGATCTGAAACGGTTGCAACGGTCGCACGCCATGGACTCTGTACAGGAAACCCGGCGATCGAAAGTCTCGGAATTTCAGTCAGCAATAGCAAGACCGCTGAAAAACTGCGCCAGCTGGGCTACATGAGGCGCGCAACTGTCTATTAATGCTACTGCAGCGCCAGGATTTGCCTCCATGGGAAAGGAATACGTTCAAATGCCAGCTGCAGATGGTCAGCCGAACACCACGTGAATTCTCTAACGCCATGATTCAGTGCCCGACAGCATTTTGCTACAGCAACATACATTTAAACGATTGCACGCCTTTTCCCAGGAACTGGCAGCAAGTTGAAAGACAGAAGAGATACTACCAGTGCACAGCAATGCTCTCGCAGCTTCATTGCGAGGATCTGAACAATAACCTTCCCCAATCCTATTGGGTCAGTTGGGCAAAAGACAAAACTCTGCCAAACAAGCTCCACTCTGATTTACTTCGTTGATCCTGGCTGCGGTCCGTCATACTGGGGCGAGAAAGCGGGCTGGAAGATGACTTGGTGAAAGCCTATCCGAGCCTGAGCAAGCTGATGGAGAACTATAAAAATGCTTCTGCCGGACCGGAGAAACGTTTTTGTCTTGCCTACCTCATTCTCATGAACCGCGGCATGGAACCCTATCTTGAGCCCGTTAACCACCATGGCGGCATCGATGAACACGATTATTTCAACGGCAACTACTGGGGAGTGATACCTGTCGCCGCCAAGGACGATTCGCATGGTCACTCTGTCGAAGACATTCTTTCTACATATGAAAAGCCGGTACTCAGGGCACTCCTGAGCCCGACAGAGCAAATGCAGGCGGATAAAGTACGAAAAATAATCTCTGCCACTGGTCCGGCGCACATGTTGTGTCAAACAATCATGGACTGGGCTCATTCCCATCCCAATGATCCACGCGTGCCCGAAATGCTCTACCGGCTAGTGAAGCTACCCTTATGGTCGCAACACACTCCATATGGTTCTCGGTTTTCACACGCAGCTCTTGCTCTTCTACACCTGAGGTACCCTGCCAGTTCCTGGGCCAAAAGAGCCAGCTGGGCATACTGAGGTCCAGCTAGCTGCGCTGCCAATTTTTCGCACAATGAGATCAACGCTGGTCATAGAGAGCCTTCTGTTCTTCGCATGCATTGTGAGCGTCGGCATATGATTAGGGAAATCCCTAACACGCTCTAGGCGATTGATCTATCTGCGGGAGCTACAATTTATTCAGGTGGCTGCTGTCAGATCTGTTGCCTACAGGAACAGACTATGGATAATAACCTTGCCAGAAAGAGCAATGATCCAACAAAGGATACCCTTTGCTTTGCCACCTGGTTAGTTGCGGCAACGTTTGCGACCGGTTTCACAATCTTCTTCGTCTTTGGACACACACAGCAGCCTGAGTTGATCATCACAAAACTGATGTTTTGCTGCTATGCAGGACTGGGCTTTGTCCTGTACGGCTCCATTTTCTTACCGTGCATTCCCGCTGCGGTGGTCGTGCGATTTCTGGTTGCCTTAGCTTGGTCCGGATCGGCCCAGCATGAATACAGTCGGACTGAACGCAAGCCCACGTCCACATCGCACTTTGCCCGGGCTATTCAGCCCTGGCCGTCCCCACAGGATTACAATGAATCAATTCAGAGCTCGCTTAGCTGTTTTGCTGATGAAGAGCTGCTTGCTGCTGAACCTGAGCCAAATGCGTTCGGACTTCCGAAACCAATCTCTGGCAATTTTGCTTCTGTTTATCATCTGTACAATGACCGCTCTGAGTGGGCGGTGCGCTGTTTCCTGCAGCCACTTGCTGATCAAGAACAAAGATATCGGGCTCTCTCCGCTGCGCTTGCGGGTGTTAACGCTCCATATCTGGTAGGTTTCAGTTTTATTGATCGCGGGCTGAGAGTAGGCAGCCAATGGTTTCCCATCTTGAAAATGGAGTGGGTGCGTGGACTGCCTTTGCTTCTTTACATAGAGAAGCACCTTGAAGAAGCGAGCGTCCTTCAGGCTCTGGCCGAGTCGTTCAAGAAAACGGTTCTGAACATGCAGAGCCACAACATTGCTCACGGCGATCTCCAACACGGCAATATTTTTGTGGAGGGTGACGGACGAGTAAGGTTGGTTGATTACGATGGCTGTTTTGTTGGAGAGTTGTCTGCGAAAATGAGCAATGAGCTGGGACATCCCAACTACCAGCACCCGCAGCGTACTCGGGCAGACTTCAATGCCTCAATGGATAATTTTTCCGCCTGGCTCATTTGGATATCGATCGTCTGCCTTGCTGAAGATTACCTGCTCTGGGACAAACTTGGCTCAGGAGACGAATGCTTGTTGTTCCGATATCAGGACATGGCCAATCCCCGACATTCCTGGGCCTTCCACGTCCTGGAATCGCATAGTGCACAATCTATCCATCTCAAGGCGCGGTTTCTCAGATCTCTCATCGGCATGAAGCCTTCCGAAATTCCGTCGCTGTCAGAACCGGTCAGCGATCCAAAAGGACTGCCGTTACTGGGATCAGTCATCAGTCCCCAGGCGCGCACAAATAAGCCTTCGGAACAGCCAACCAAAACTTGATTCAAGAATACCCTCAACGGTCGACAAAGACAATGTTGCAAATAACCCAGTAGCGCGTTAGCCGTTTGACATTACGAAACAGGGCAACATCCTTCCCGTGCCGTTTTAAACCACGCATCATCCCCGAGCCATCCATGCTGCATCCACAGTCCATTAGTTCGCCAATAGTGCGCTCCTTCTCGCACATCAAGTCCCGGTGACCACAACAAATAGGCCGCCACCACTAGCGGCATCATTGCTGTAAAGACGACTAGTGCAATTACAACCGATCGTCGATTTGGAATGTTCATATTCTCGATTTTCTCAAAAACCAACTTGATTATGCAATACTGTTCTATTGACTTCAAGATGATGTTTTACGGAGCGGTCGCTTCTTGCGCAGAAAAAAAATGATCTCGGCTCCCGCCAAATCTACTGGACAGGTGCAATAGTTTGACTATCGAGAGTAAGCCCACGGACCTAGCAGAACTTATTGTGGAGAAAAGGCAGCAGATTCTTGAAGTCGCCGCCAAGCGCGGCGCGCATGACGTGCGGGTATTTGGCTCGGTCGCGCGTGGTGACTATGACACTAACAGCGACATAGATTTTCTCGTTGAACTGGAACCAGGGAGAAGCTTGTTTGACCTGGGCGGCTTGATTTCGGACCTGGAAGAGCTGCTCGGGGTCAAGGTTGATGTTGGCACATACAAGATGCTTAAGCCGCGCAACCGAGAGCAGATCCTGAAAGAAGCCGTGTCGCTATAAGTGAAGATACCATTCTGGCTTTCCATCAATAAGCGCATAGAGCGGGCAGCAAAAGACCACACAACAGCAAATTGCCCAACTGGCCAAACAAATAGCTGCTTTCATGGGAACATCCCAGAAGCTCTATTGTCGGGTGTCTTATGCTTCAAGATCGAAGGCAGAACCACAGCAGGATCGTTCTGTATCCTGCCGTGCAGAGCGGTGAAACCATGGTTCAGAATCTTCTTCAATTCCTCCGGTGCTTCTCCAAGCAAAGCTGCCTTGTCCGGCGCATTTTCGGAGCCGTACAGGTGCGCTTCCAAAGATAAATTGCATGGGCCACCAACGAACTCAAGACTTCCAATATGTCCAAACGATCGATTTCCGGACAGGTCATTAGCTATGATGGCATGAATGGGAACGGAGGCACATTCGCCATGCGATATTTGCTGAAGGTTATTCAGGCTAAAGTGAAGGTGCTTGCAACGTGCCCAACCGGTTTCGCTAATAATTCCTATGGGCGTACCTGCGGAAAGCGAGTGTAAGACCAAAAGTCATCAGTTCTGGGCGGTGAAGCCAAGGTTTTTGAACCTCTCTCCCGAAAGTCACCTGAATAGGACTTAGGACCTGGTCGGTGACAGCAACCTGTAAGTTGGACATACGTTCTTTCAAGAAATTTTCAGATTGGCTCGCTACAGTTCAACCTACAGTTAAAGAGGGAAAGAAAATGAGCGACCAGAGTTACCAGCAACCGGCCGACAGACAATTTAATGCTTCAGATACACGCCAGACAATCCCCAACCCATTTCTTGAATATCAGATGCCCGGATTTCGCGCTTATAACGCTAACCCGGCGCCAGAATATGCACCTCATCCACCGGCACCCTATTACGATCCAAATTATCGCCCACCACAACCTCCAAACCTTATCGGCCAGGACGGGTGGCCAGTTCAGGGAACCGGAACCAATTTCAGACAGGCACTCAGTGTTATCGATCCCGAGCGTCTGGCTGAACAGCAAGCCAATGGCAGGTTAAGCCGTGAAATGATTTATGCCTGTAACCAGATCTGGGACAATACCAGAAACCCGCAGGCAGTTAACCAATTGCTTCAGGATGTTGACACAGACCTTCAAAGGCTGGGATCACCATATCAGTTTGGCAGTACTTTCGAACCTGTGCCTCCGGGATCGCCTCCCGGAACACTGCCCCGAATGGCAATCATTTTTGAAGATCTGCGCGTCCCTGAGCATACCAACCGGATCTCCCTCCATTAAGAATTAGCTCTCCCCTTCTCCCCGCTTAATCGACGGGATGCCCGGGCAGTGTGTTATGGCACCGGTGAAACACAGCTAGATCGCGCAGCCGACACAGCTAACCATCCGGGACGCTCAGGCAGAGGCGTGGTATAAAATACCTGCGGAAGCGGGCACCGGAAAGAGTAAAAATATGGTGGAAGAATCTTGCAGCTCAGCGCTCAGATACATGGTCGCCTGGCAAATCAGCACTCTTCTAATCACCGGAGCTTCAAGCTGCCTGGCTCAATCGGGGAGAAACGGTGTCTGGGATGCCAGTTCGAGCAGCTCCAGCCAGAGTTCAAGCGCCACTAGTACCAGCACCGGAAGCACAACCCCTGGCGCGGTCCAAACGGGAGTCGCACCAAACCCACGATATTCAACAGCACTTCCAGGATATGGATCAAAAAATCGCCCGGCCGCATACAACGCCAGGGGCTACTACCAGAATCGAACACAGAATTCAGCTGCGCCGCCCTCCAAATCCACCACAGGGAATGCGGCTGCCTCCCGGGCCCAATTCTTAGACTATAACGAAACACTGGATGGACGTAAGTATACTGTGCACTTGCCCCATTCATACAATCAGTCTACACCGGCTTCCGTAGTAATTGTCTTTCACGGACTGGGCATGAACGGTACTTCGGTGCGAGGACTTAGTGCCATGGATCTCACGGCTGAACGCAACGGCTTTATAACGGTTTATCCCGACGCTGTTGGAGGTCGATGGAACGACGGGGTGCAGCGCGAGACCGGAGTTGACGACGTGGCTTTTGTGTCGGCCATGCTGGATGAGATATCCCGGAAATTCAAGGTGAACAACCGTCGAGTTTATGCCTGTGGCATTTCCAACGGCGGTTTTTTCGTGCAGCGACTGGCTTGCGAGCTCCCCAATCGCATTGCCGCCATCGGCGTGGTGGCTGCCACTGCCAGCGATACCGTATGTTCTCACTGTGCCTTGCATCACGGCATGCCGATCGTATTTTTTCTGGGAACTGATGACCCGCTTCTGCCCAGGGAAGGAGAAACCAAAGAGCTGGGCAAACTGGGAGAAGCACTGGGACTGTCGGATCTGGGTATCAAGAATATCAACAGCACAGTAGCCAAATTTGCCGGAATCATGTCTGCTGCAGAAGCGCCTGAATTCTGGGCAAAAAATAATGGAGCCTCAGCCCAGGCGCGTGAGGAAATGATGCCGGATCGCGATACCAGGGACGGGTGCAGAGTGAAAAAGGAAACTTACGGCGGCTCCAGTGAGGTAGTGGTGTACACCATTGAAGGAGGCGGACACAGCTGGCCGGGCGGCATGGGCTTTGTGGCCCAGGATATCATAGGGCGTACTACCAATGACATTAACGCCAGCGATATCATGTGGCAATTTTTTCAAAGTCATTACCGGTGAGCGTTCTTCTCCTTTTTCATTTCAGAGAGAACCTGAGTTAAGTTGCCTTGAATTTTTTTGCCAACCAGGGTAGACATTAACGAGCAGTCCTTCATAGCCAGTTCATACATTTCTTTAGCTTCGTCATCAAATCCATGTTGACGAGCATTATCTCCAAAAGCCGTGATTGCAGCAACGGTAAAGTCATCTCGAACGCCGGTTGAGCGAAGCTGAGACTTGGTTTTCTCAAGCTCACGACGTCCTTCAGCTTCATGCCCCATATCTCGGCAGATATCGAAAAAAATCCAGGAACACTGTACAGCTTCGGTAGTAGCCCGGTCATGGGCAGATTCAGTAGATGAACCGTGTACACATTGGTCTGAATAATGCAGAGCTCGCTGAGCCCATTTGTAAGCCTGTTCGCTCTCCCCATGCTCTAAGAGGAACTTAACGTACTCGTCACAAGCGCTTATGATGGAGTTGGCAGCCACATTACCGGACTGTTCACTGTCATGGATAAATTGTAAGTAGATGTCACCGGCTTTCTTCGTATCACCAAGTCGATCGAAAATACGGGCCAATCCGCAACCAGCAAGAATGCGCTTGGGAGATCCACCAAAGGGAAATATATCAATGGCAGCCTGCCACTCTTTTGCCGAGAGAGCCAGATCACCTTTGGACTCATAGGCGGAGGCAAGTTCAACATGCTCGTCGTATAGCTGATAGGGATCGCTTCCTTCCCTTTCGGAATTTTTGAGAGCCTTTTTCAATAAATCAATGGCAGCAGAAATGTTGCCCCCGGCAATGAGCTGCTGCGCATGCGCTATTAACCTGCGACCAGTGATATGAACACTAAGCTTGGAAGCCGATTTTGCAGGAACGACCTTCTGAAAGGCTGCTGTTTGATTGTGGGGCCAGACAACCATCACTAAAAGAGCCACCGCGGCCAGACCAACAATGCTAAGTGAGATAATCTGCCACATTTTTCCATGCTGAAACGACGACGCATCCGGTGCTTTGCTCAGAGGATCTTCCAGCACCGCTTCCAGCTCAGAAGCTACTTCAGCCATGGACTGGTAACGCTGATCAGGATCTTTTTGCAGCATCTTGCTAATTATCAGCAACAGACGAGCACTCACACCGGACTCCAGCACTCTCAACCGCATGGAAGGGCTTTCATTAATTTGCCGGTAAACCACTGCAGCAGGAGAGTCGCCCTCGAAAAGAGCCTTTCCGGACAGAAGTTCAAACAAGAGACAGCCCAGCGCGTAGATGTCGCTTTGGGGCACGGCTTTACCGGTGATTTGCTCCGGACTCATATATTGGGGACTACCAACCAGAGTTCCTGTGGCTGTAAGCTTCTGCGGGTCGCTGATTGTCTGAAGCGCACGAGACAGTCCGAAATCCACTAGTTTCACAAAATCGGGCTCGGGACGCTGCATGATAATGACATTATCTGGTTTGAGGTCCCGGTGCAGTATTCCTTGCTCATGTGCATATTGCATGGCATGACAGATCTGAATTGTGATTTTAAGAGCTCTTTGACAGGGCAATGGTCCGGCTGCCAGCAGGCTGCGCAGGCTTACCCCGTCGAGATATTCACAAATTGCAAATGGAACTGACTCATCATCCAGAGCCAGTCCATATAAAGTCATGATGTTTGGATGAGACAATTGAGAAAGGTTCTTGAACTCTCGATAAAAGCGAGCCACGGTTTCCTGATCTTCAATTTTGTCGCTGTGTAAAAGCTTCAGCGCCACTTCCCGATTTGCATCAATCTGCTCCGCGCGATAAACAAAACCCATACCCCCGGCACCCAGCTCTGAAATGATGCGGTATCGCTCTTGATAGATTTCGCCAATTCGCGGCTTCACTTTCGGCACCCTCCATGTTTTTCATGCCCTCTTTGACTTGTAGCAAACTAACCCGGCAACCTGCCACCCCCGGAAGAGAAGAGTAATAGACGCCATGGCTACTTGAACTCACCGCATATTTCAAAAGCGTCTTCAAACACTCCCAAGCCAAGGGAGCATTTTGAGATCTTCCAGCACAGCAACTCTTTACAAGCCGCAGCGCGTGGCAGGCGATATCGATGTTTGCTTCTCAAGGACTATGGGGTCCTGTCACACATCATTGCGCCTGAGCGGATAGGCCAGTCCAGCCCAGGCTTGAGGTTTAGAAATAACCAGTTCGCGGTCTGCTGCACCAGGTTTTCCAGTTACATGACCGAAGGCGTGACCAACCAGAACTGCTTTTCCCGAACTACTATTGTAGATGTCCACTCGGACCTCGTGCCCGGGTTTGCAACCCGCATCAAGAACATGTGGAGGTATTTCAAAGCTATTTTGCGTATCGAGACTACCACCACCTGTCAGATAGTGCTCGGCAGCATCAAGTCTCGGAGCGCTGGCCCGCTGTGACGGTCGCCCCTGGGCGTCCACTCCGCCAGCCAGAGCTGCCCGGTTGTGCTCGGCACCTCCATAAAATGTGGGTGTCCCAGGGACCTGAACCATCCTGGGGGCCGGATAATTTGGTACCACAGGTGGCGGTATGTCATGCCTGACATTGGCCCCAATTTGAAACATCCCGGAAGAATCTCGATGAAACCCTTCACCCGTCTTGCTTGCTGAGTCACGGTTTTCGCCATTATCTTGTTTTTCCACCTTACCCACCAGTGGCTGATGACTGCCGTGAGAAGTGGCTGCCGACGAGTGTTCATAATGCTGTGCGCCAGCGGGTGCTCTGGCTGCGCTTTCAGTTTGAGCCGGCTCAGGTTTGGGCATCGACGGAGTCACTTCGACATATGGACCGCTAAACCCATGCGCTTTCACTGGAGCCGGTCCAGCCTCAACTCTATGAGACCGTTGCCCTTCAATCGGTACCGGGGCTGCCGTATCATGGCGTTTTTCCATTTCAACTGGACCAGGAGCCGTGGGACTATAGCTGTCCGACCGCGGGGTTACCAGCCGGGGAGCCTGGTAAGATTCCCTTGACTCCACCTGGGGAATCGGTGCCGAGAATGGAAGAGCTACGCGATGCTCCGGGCGCGAGGACGGCACAGGAGCCTCATGATGCTGATTCAACACTCCTGGTGTTGGAACGGGAAGAGCGTTGGGATGTCTGAGCCCTGCTGCATCAGACAGTGGCGGAATCAGCATCGAGCTGGCAGCAATTTTGGGCAAAACCTGTGTTGTTTCTGCATGCACCCTGGCTGCCTGCTCCGGCGTGCTGGCCGGATTGTTTTCCAGGTTCTGAGCGCTCGGTCTTTGTAAATGAGATACCACCTCTTTTGGCGCTGCCGGTGATGGAGTCAGGGAAACTTCCTGGGGCGCATGAGGCCTGGGTTGCGGTACCGAAAAAGCCTCCACTTTGGCTGGAGGCGGTGGCAACGGGCTGGCAGCTTCTATATGCTCTGGCGCATGAGGCTTGGGCTGCGGTATAGACATAGCTTCCACTTTGGCGGGAGGCGGTGGCAACGGGCTGGCTGCTTCTATATGCTCTGGCGCATGAGGCTTGGGCTGCGGTATAGACATAGCTTCCACTTTGGCGGGAGGCGGTGGCAATGGGCTGGCAGCTTCTATGTGCTCCGGCGCATGAGGCTTGGGCTGCGGTATAGACATAGCTTCCACTTTGGCTGGAGGCGGTGGCAATGGGCTGGCAGCTTCTATGTGCTCCGGCGCATGAGGCTTGGGCTGCGGTACAGACATAGCTTCCACTTTCTCATGCTGAGGTGAAGCTTCCGCCTTATCATGGCGTGGCGCAGCTGAAGACGAGTCGGTCGATAAGGATCTGTCAAACTTCTGGACAGTTTCTGGAGAGTGGTGGCTTGCCGATGCTCCTGCCATGTGTTCTAGGCGCGCTTGAGCTTGAGACGGTTCAGGACTGTGTCGAACGGGCTCCCCACTTTTACTGTCATGATAATGTCTTTGCGCATCGATTTCGCGCTCGTGCCCCTTTCCGGCTCCACTGACTACTTTCCAGGAAATGTCTCCGTCCTTCACATTTACTTTCACGTCCTGAATCGTGAAATGATGCGGATGGCTTGGGTCTTCCTTATTGGGAGCTATTACATCCCAGGTGCCGGGATGTTTGGCATCAGCAGTCCATTTCTCCCCGTTTGGATGGTTTATTTGTGAGGGCTCCCCGTTTTTGTATGTAATCTCGCGCCCGTTTTCATATTTGACTTTGGCTGTAATGTCCTCTTTCTGGAGCCTCACATCAGCTTTCAAGTCGAACCTTTCATGTCCTTCCTGAACGTGCCACATTTGCGAATTTTTGGCATCACGTTCCCAATGTTGATTGCCGGCGTCGATTTTCTCAGGCAGTCCGTTTTTCATTTGCACCATGGCTTCCTGGTTGCGTCCGCACATTTGGCTGTCGGCGATAGCACATTCTCCAAAGTTCAAACGACCGGCTGTTCTTGGATTGGCACACCGTTTTTCAAGTTTATCTACCTTATCTTTTTCGTTTTTCGGAGCATCAGAAAGACTCTCCCGCTCACCAGGGCTGAGCTCCCCTAAAATTCTCCTCCCCGATTTTTCGGCGGGATCATGTTTCTCGGAAGGTCGGCTCACCTCGGAGTGATGAGCCGGTGCATCTTCCTTTTCACCACCGTGACCTGGTATAGACATATGGCACCCTCGGGTATCCCGCCCATACATTATTCCCTGATTCGGACCAGAACACCATTAGATATGACCCTAGCGCTAGCTCCGGCAGTATTCTCAAACCGGAAGTCTGCACAGATATTTTTCATTTCACTTGCACCCAAAAGCCCATGTTCAGTGAGCGCCAATTCAGTTCACTTGTCAGGATAAAATATGGCCGGCAAAACTCAAAAGCATTACAGCTCATTTTTCTGTGGTCCGATCAACTTTTCTCAGGCATGCGGAACATAGATTCTGTATATCTTCTTATGTCGATAATTACCTCATAAATGCCTACTATCGGCTCCGGATCTGGAAAAATCTATCTGACCTCTTTACCTCGATGACCAGTGCTCAGGGAGCTAGAACCAAATTGAGTAATCCAGAAACAATGGAATCACGATTACCTGTTAGTCATCGCGAGCTGATCATTTTTACACTGTCGGACTCCAGCGGCGAGACTGCTGCCCATGTTGCGCAGGCAGCCCTGGTACAGTTTGCGCCGGGATGTGCCAGCATTTATCGACTTCCGCAAGCGCGCAGCTGCCAGCAAATCTCTAGCCTGGTAAGAGAGATCGCCACCGGACGTTCTCTTATCGCTTACACACTCGTTCTTCCTGAATATCGCGAAGCCCTTGAACAGGAAGCACGGAAGCTGCAAGTGCCGACGCTTGATCTTCTGGGTCCAATCATCAACAAAATTTCAGACATGACCCACAGCAGCCCGTTGTCTCAACCGGGCCGCTTGCACCTGCT
>Ga0364909_10110_pt1 | contig 33488 bp, 29 predicted proteins | sample SorcelJu500001C3_3_FD_206966 | JGI IMG/M metagenome (GOLD analysis project Ga0364909, IMG submission 206966) | Enriched cells from Trout Bog Lake Hypolimnion, Wisconsin, USA - BchlTB.June25.5000.01.C3 | ecosystem: Environmental > Aquatic > Freshwater > Lake > Hypolimnion/Profundal zone | place... | reverse complement strand
CTGGAATTACAACGAGGCGGAGGCGGGTTTGATGACTCGCGGTATCAGTAATGTGGTGGTGGAAGTGGCCAGTGCCGTGGGCGGGCCTTACAGGGTGGTCGGCACGAATACTTTTGGCATGGCGTCTGGTTTAGCCACCTATACAGGTGATGACTACGGTTTGAGTGCGACAAATGTGCGGGTCGTACGATTCACGGTTCTTAGCACTCACGGAGATAGCTCTTATGTCGGCCTGAGTGAGGTCGAATTCTTCCGTTTGGATCCCTATCAAGTAGTGCCGGCGGGCGTGACTGTGACATCCGAGTTCTACGGTCGTCCCGGGGCGAGCATAATCAACCGTTCCGGGCTGATTGCCAACCAGCATAGCGTTGTTCCCACAGGCAACATGTGGCTCTCCTCTGGCAGCGGTTCGCCAGTGGGACAGCAGGCAACTTTTGATCTGGGCGCCAATTACAACCTGAACGGGATGCATGTCTGGAATTACAACGAAAACAATTTTACCAGTCGTGGGGTTAGCAATGTGGTGGTGGAAGTAGCCAGTGCCGTCGGCGGGCCATACACGGTGGTCGGCACGAATACTTTTGTCCGGGCGACCGGCATGAATAATTATACCGGTGATGACTACAGTTTGAGTGCGACAAATGTGCGGGTCGTGCGATTCACGGTTCTTAGCACTCATGGGGATAGCTCTTATGTCGGCTTGAGTGAGGTCGAGTTTTCCTATTCCGTCACAAATCAGGTGAAACACAAACCAGTCAGATGAAACAGGCCTTGGGGAACATATCGTTTTCGTTCAACTTTTTGTCGTTAACTTTCAAGACAAATTCACCCGTTAAATGTTAGTCTACGTTCAACAATTCAACCGCCCCGAAAAATATGAATACCAAACTTATGCCAAACCCGCATCAAATCCGTAGATCAGTCGGCGTCTTTAGCACGGCGTCATGGGGGTCACATTCACTGCCGTATTGTTTTTGGGCCAAGATTATGGGCCTGATAATTCTAGCTCTGACAGCCTTTGAGGCGAAAGCCGATGAATTTTCCCCCGCCGCCGTGACGGTGTCGTCGGAGTATGCCGCCGATGCTCGCTTGGGAGTGATGATGATTAACGGTTCTGGTCTCGACGCGAATCTGCAACTGCATGGCACGACAGCGTCCCTGGCGATGTGGCTCTCCTCTGGCAGCGATTCGCCAGTGGGGCAGCAGGCGACTTTCGATCTGGGTGCCAATTACAACCTGAACGGGATGCATGTCTGGAATTACAACGAAAGTGGCGGGACCGCTCGGGGGATTCAGCAGGTGCGGGTCGAGGTGGCGAACACGGCAGGCGGAACTTACACCATTGTGGGCACCAATGCTCTCACCCAAGCTCCCGGCACAGACGGTTATGCTGGTGAAAACTACACTTTAAGCCAGGCGAACGTGCGGATGGTGCGGTTTACAATACTTACCAACTGGGGGGATGCGAGCTATGTAGGGTTGTCGGAAGTTCGGTTTGCGGGCTTGATCGTCAATCCGAATTTGATTGTGCCGGCGGGCGTGACTGTGACATCCGAGTTCTACGGTCGTCCCGGGGCGAGCATAATCAACCGTTCCGGGCTGATTGCCAACCAGCATAGCGTTGTTCCCACAGGCAACATGTGGCTCTCCTCTGGCAGCGGTTCGCCAGTGGGACAGCAGGCAACTTTTGATCTGGGCGCCAATTACAACCTGAACGGGATGCATGTCTGGAATTACAACGAGGCGGAGGCGGGTTTGATGACTCGCGGTATCAGTAATGTGGTGGTGGAAGTGGCCAGTGCCGTGGGCGGGCCTTACAGGGTGGTCGGCACGAATACTTTTGGCATGGCGTCTGGTTTAGCCACCTATACAGGTGATGACTACGGTTTGAGTGCGACAAATGTGCGGGTCGTACGATTCACGGTTCTTAGCACTCACGGAGATAGCTCTTATGTCGGCCTGAGTGAGGTCGAATTCTTCCGTTTGGATCCCTATCAAGTAGTGCCGGCGGGCGTGACTGTGACATCCGAGTTCTACGGTCGTCCCGGGGCGAGCATAATCAACCGTTCCGGGCTGATTGCCAACCAGCATAGCGTTGTTCCCACAGGCAACATGTGGCTCTCCTCTGGCAGCGGTTCGCCAGTGGGACAGCAGGCAACTTTTGATCTGGGCGCCAATTACAACCTGAACGGGATGCATGTCTGGAATTACAACGAAAACAATTTTACCAGTCGTGGGGTTAGCAATGTGGTGGTGGAAGTAGCCAGTGCCGTCGGCGGGCCATACACGGTGGTCGGCACGAATACTTTTGTCCGGGCGACCGGCATGAATAATTATACCGGTGATGACTACAGTTTGAGTGCGACAAATGTGCGGGTCGTGCGATTCACGGTTCTTAGCACTCATGGGGATAGCTCTTATGTCGGCCTGAGTGAGGTCGAGTTTTCCCATTCCTTCACAAATCTGGTTGTGCCGGTGGGGGTGATAGTGTCATCGGAGCTAACTACCTTTGACCGCTATGGGACATACATGATCAGTGGTGCTGGGTTGACTGACTATGCGCACGGCGTTATGCCGGGAGGAACGATGTGGGAGTCGGACGGAAGTGGATTTCCGCAGACAGCGACATTTGATTTGGGGGCTAATTACAACCTGGATGGAATGCTGGTCTGGAATTACAACGAAAATAATTTTACCAGTCGTGGGGTTAGCAATGTGGTGGTGGAAGTGGCTAGTGCCCTGGGAGGGCCTTACACGGTGGTCGGCACGAATACTTTCGTCCAGGCGACCGGCCTGACAAACTATACCGGTGATCGCTATAGTCTAACCGCGACAAACGTGCGGGCCGTGCGGTTCACGATTCAAAATAATTACAATACTAGTGATGCCTACGTCGGCTTGAGCGAGGTTCGGTTCTTGGGTGGTAATACGCCTCCCGTAGCCAACCCGGACAGCCTCACCTGGGGCAAGGGGACATCCAACAAGAACATCAGCATCGCCAACCTGCTGGCCAATGATACGTCTTCCTCCGGCTATACCCTGAGCCTGATCGCGGTGGATGCGGCCAGCGCCAACGGGGTGACGCTGACAACCAATGCCACGGACATCCAATACACCGCCGCGCTGACGCACAACGACAGCTTCAACTACACCATCAGCGACGGCCACGGCGGCACGGCGAGCGCGCTCGTTTCCATCACGCCCACCAACAGCTACGCGCAGTCGGGCGAGATTATCGCCACGCTGACGAACGTGACGGCAAAGTTTTACGGCATCCCCTACACGAACTACTATGTGATGCGAGCGACAAACGTGAACTTCACCGCTGGCATCAGCAACTTCCCCAGCGGCCCCGCGGCGGCCAATGGCGTCATTCAAGTGGTGGATGACTTTGCAGACATCGCGCCGCCGGTCCCGGCTTCGGCGTTCTATCGGCTGATTGCGCCTTAACCATCCACAAAAATCACCAAACAATTCAATGAACCATGAAAACTAAAATTGCAAGCCTCGGCGTGGCGGTTGGCTTAATTGTGTCGGCGGGCGTGGCGCAGGCCACCCTGTATAGTTACAACTTTACGGGCGCGACAACCATCAACGCCCTGATCCCCGATGGAAATCTGGCGGGTTATGTGAACACCCTCAACGTGAGCGGCACGGGCAACAACGACATCCGCGACGTGAACGTGTATCTTAACATCAGCGGCGGCTACAACGGCGACCTGTATGGTTATCTGGTAAGCCCGAACGGGCAGATGGCGCTGCTGTTGAACCGGATCGGACCGGGCGCGTTCGGCAACAACGGCGCGGGCATGACGGTGACGCTGGACGACAGCGCCACGGTGGGGAATGGCGGGCTGGGTGACATTCAAAACGTCGGGGGCGGCGGCTTTGTGAGCGGGACGTATCAGCCTGCCGGAGCCGCGAACAACCTGGCGGCATTCAATGGAGCGGGCAACTATGCAAACGGGACGTGGACGCTGTTTTTGGCCGACATGTCAACCGGCGGCCAGAGCACGCTGGTGAGCTGGGGTTTGCAGATTAATGTTGTGCCGGAGCCGGCGACATGGGCACTGATAATCTTTGCTTCCTTGACGGGAGTTTACGCGCTGGGCCGGCGGATGCGTCGGCAGCAGGTGGCGAAGTAGTTTTAGCCGGGTCGGACTTGTGGGCGGTTTGGGTTCCGCTGGAAAGGTGCGCGTTGAATTCATAGGCGATGCCGCACTGACACAAGCCGTCCCGGCTGTTTTTATGAAATGAATCCTGAACGAGAATTTGATTTGAAAGGCATGGCCCTCGCGAAGCGTTTGGACTGCGTTGATGAATCACCGCATTCCAAACCCTTCGCGAAGAACAGTAGCTCTCGCGTGTCGGGTCCGTTAGGTTTTACCTTGATCGAACTACTGGTGGTCATTGCCATCATCGCCATTCTTGCGGGACTGTTGTTGCCCGCCCTGGCCAAAGCCAAAGCCAAGACGGTGCGGATTCAATGCGCCAGCAACCTGAAGCAATGGGGCGTGTCTCTGACCATGTATGCGGGAGACAATCAGGAGTATTTCCCGGACAACACCGACAGCGGAGCTGTTGGCTTCGCTTGGACGGCGTATAGTTTTACCAATTTCTATTCCGCCTACCTCTACCCTAACCGTCCCGGAGTTGCCGCTACTAGTGGAGAGCGTCCTATAAATGATGTCATCTATTGCCCCACCGACAATTGGCACCGATTCGTTGAGGGAACCACTGCGGCGAAAACTCTAATCGGTTATAACTATTTACCAGGGCGACTGGCCAGTGCCGATGGGGGGCTGGGCTTCGCTTCCGAAGGATTGTTAGAGTGGATGACCCGAATAAAATTGGGCGGGTCTTACCGCAAGGCCCCCATCATGATGGACAAACTCCAGCAGTCAGGTGCCGACTGGGTGAACAGTTTTAATGGAGGGCCAATCCTGCCCATGTCAAATCATACGGGCGCAGGCAGCATACCCGAAGGCGGTAACTTCCTTTACGAGGATGGCCATGTTGAATGGTTGAATTTCAAATACCAGAGTCCGGGAGTTACCGCTCCCGCTTCAAAAATCGAAATTGGAGCTACTGGTAGCTATTGGAGCATCTATTTTAAGCCGACGTCTCTTGAAACCGGGCCTTGGTGATGGTTTCACCTAGGAATTTGTCAGAGCGATTCTCAAAATAGATTTCCGGAAAGCACTTCTATCCGGAAATTATTTTTGGAAATCACTCCAAACATAATAGTGTCTCAATAAACTCAATAATGAAACGATCCCTCGCCCTCATCCTGGCCGCGTTCGCGCTGGCTGCCCAAACCCGCGCCGATGAACTGGCGAAAAACTTTACCACCCCGCCGGCCTCGGCGCGGCCGTGGGTTTATCTGTTTGAGAACAACGGTAACATCACGAGCAACGGCATCACCGCCGACCTCGAAGCAATGGCGCGCGTCGGCATTGGCGGGGTGATTTACTTCGAGGTGGATCAGTTGGCGCCGAAAGGTCCGGTGAGCTTGGGTAGTCCGCAGCGACGCGACTTGATTAAGCACCTTTGCAGTGAGTCCAAACGGCTCGGTCTGCAGGTGAACATGAACAACGGCCCCGGCTGGACCGGCAGCGGCGGGCCGTGGATCACGCCGGAGCTCTCCATGCAGCGCGTCGTATGGAGCGAGACGTCCGTCACCGGGCCGCAGCAGTTCAATGCGCTGCTATCGCAGCCGAAGGCCGAGAGGGATTTCTACCGTGACATCGCAGTGTTCGCCTATCCGACGCCCGTGATCGACTATGTCATTCCCTGCCTCCGGGGCAAATCTGACGTCGAACACGAGGAAATCTTTTTACGCACGACGTTTCCCCTGCTCGACAAGGACTCGGTCATCGCGCCGGAGCACCTCGTGAATCTGACGGCGAAGCTCGGCCCGGATGGGCGGCTCGCGTGGGAAGTGCCGGAAGGGAAATGGACTGTACTGCGGCTGGGCTACACCACGACCGGGCAGATGACTGCCCCGGCCACGGCGTCGGGCCTCGGGCTGGAATGCGACAAATTGAGCAAGGCGGCTGTGGAAGCCCAATTCAACGGGATGATGGCGAAGGTGATTGCCGATGTGGGGCGGCTGGCAGGCGAAAACAAGACGCTCGTCTCAACGCACATTGACAGTTGGGAAGTCGGCTCACAAAACTGGACTCCCAAGTTCCAGGAGGAGTTTCGGCGGCTGTGTGGCTACGATTCGCTGCCCTTCCTGCCGGTGTTGACCGGGCGCGTGGTGGACACGTTGGAAGTCTCGGAGCGTTTTCTTTGGGATGTGCGTCAAACGGTTGCCGACCTGGTCAGTAAAAACTATGCCGGCCATATGTGCGAGTTGGCAAACCGGAATGGGCTGCGTCTTACCATCGAAGCCTACGGATCAAGTGCGCCGACGGAGAATATGACTTATGCCGCCCAGGCGGACGAGCCGATGGGTGAGTTCTGGGCGTGGACCGCCTGGGGGAAATATGATGAAGCCATTAACCCGGCCAGCGATTCTTGCCGGGAGATGTCGTCTGCAGCGCACGTCTATGGCAAGCGCATCCTCGGCGCGGAGGCGTTCACCTCCATCTGGTCCGAGAAGTGGCTGGCGCATCCGGCGAACATCAAAAATCTTGGCGACTGGGCTTTCTGTGAAGGTATCAACCGGTTCGTATTTCACCGTTACGCCCAGCAGCCGTGGACCAACCCCGACCGTGCGCCGGGCATGTCCTTTGGTCCATGGGGACTGCACTACGAGCGCACCCAGACGTGGTGGGAGCAATCTAAGGCTTGGCACGAGTATCTCGCGCGCTGCCAGTATCTGCTGCAACAAGGTTTGTTCGTCGCGGATCTTTGCTTGCTCACGCCGGAACGCCAGACGCAGAATTTCGCTGGCTTACAAACGAATTCGCCGTTGAAACCTGGCGAGGACCGCTCCGGCTACAACTTCGACCTCTGTCCAGCCGAGGCCGTGATCACGCGCATGACAGTGAAAGACGGCCGATTGGTGATGCCCGACGGCATGAGCTATCGGATGCTGGTGTTGCCGAAAGTCCAGGCAATGACGCCGCAACTGCTGCGGAAAATTCGCGACCTCGTCCAAGCCGGGGCCACCGTGCTCGGCATGCCCCCGGTGAAGTCGCCAAGCTTGCAGGACTACCCGAAGTGCGACGCGGAAGTCGAGTCATTGGCGCGGGAATTGTGGGGCGATGGCGAAGCGCCCGCCGAACTGACGACCCGCAATGTCGGCAAGGGCCGCGTGATCTGGGGTCGCGAACTTCAGAAGGAGCCTGATCCTGTTTATCCAGCCCATGTCCGGCTGGGTTCGGCCAAATGGATATGGTTCAACGAAGGCAGTCCCGCCATCGCCGCGCCGCCGGGAAAACGCTACTTCCGCCGCGTGGTGACCGTGGACGCCGGCAACCCCGTCGAATCCTGCTGGTTGCAGATGGCTGCCGACAACACCTTCGAGTGCTGGGTCAATGGCTCCCTTGTTGGCAGCACTCCCGCCGGCCAGAATTTTAATCTCGCGGTCCCAATGAATCTTGCGCCCCGGCTCAAGCCCGGCGCGAACCTCATCACCGTCTGCGTTGAAAATACTCCTCCAGATTCAAGCCCTGCCGGGCTGCTGGGCACCCTCGCCATCGTGTATCGCGACGGTCGCCGACAGGATGTTTTCACCGACAACGCATGGCAATCCGCCAAGACGGTTTCTGGCAACTGGACCACCGATCCCGCGCCGGCGTCTGGTTGGAGCGCGGCACTGGAACTCGGGCCGATGGGCATGGCCCCGTGGGGCGAGGTCGCGCAAGGCGAAGTGCCGGGCACCACCACCCGCGAGATCATTGACCTCCAGATCGCCAGCGGCGTGCTGGCGAAGCTGGGCGTGTCACCGGATTTCAAAGCCGAGCCGCAACTGCGCTATATTCACAAGGACCTCGGGGACACCGAAGTATACTTCGTCGCCAACCCAAAACCGCATGACGTCGAGGCGCTCTGCTCGTTCCGGGTCAGCGGCAAGCAACCGGAACTGTGGCAACCCGACACCGGACGCATGGAGCTGGCGGCGGCGTTCGACGAGAAGAACGGCGTCACCAGTTTGCCGCTGCGCTTCGAGCCAAACGGTTCTGTGTTCGTCGTGTTCCGCGGAAAAGCGAAAAGCGAAAAGCGGAAAACGGAAATGAAAAACTGGCCCGAGTTCAAGACCGCGCAGGAAATCGCCGGTCCGTGGGAAGTGAGCTTCGACCCAAAATGGGGCGGCCCGACGAAGCCGGTGACCTTCGACAAACTCGAAGACTGGAGCAAGCGCGCGGAGGAAGGCATCCGCTATTATTCCGGCACGGCGACGTATCGGAAGACGTTCGAGTTGGATGATTCCGCACTCCGCACTCCGCACTCCGCACTTTTCCTCGATCTCGGCAAAGTCGCGGTGATCGCGGAAGTAAAACTCAACGGCAAAGACTTGGGGATTTTGTGGAAGCCGCCGTTCCGCGTGGACATTTCCGGCGCGGTCAAGTCCGGCGAGAATTCGCTGGAAGTGAAAGTGGTCAACCTTTGGATCAACCGCATGATCGGCGACGAGCAATTGCCCGAAGACAGCAATCGGAAAAAAGGCCAGTTCGGCGAAAGCATTTTAGCGGAATGGCCGCAATGGCTGAACGAGGGCAAGCCCAGCCCGACGGGTCGCTTCACGTTCACGAGCCATCGCCTGTGGAAGAAGACCGACGCGCTCGTGGAGTCCGGTCTGATCGGGCCGGTGACATTGCAAAGGGCGGCGGAGAATAAATAGTTCATCCTGAACAATTATTTTCCTCTTGATGGGCATAAAGAATGGCGAAGGGCTGCAAAAAATATTCGACCGGAAAATTGAATGTTGGTAACAAAAGCTGGTCGAAAAGGGCGATGCAAACCAAGACCGCCGCGGCCTCTCAAATTCTTTTCCTGATGCTCTCCAAGAACACAGGGCGTGATTGAATAACAGCCCCCGCAGAGTCAGCGCTAGCAGCGTTAGCAGCGGCAGAGACTCCAAACAGTGAGGTGTCTCGAGACTTCCTTCGCCATTGAACCGGACCACCAATCCTCGCCGAAGCTCAAGGAAGTGCATCGTCTGCTTGGCTAGAAACCGGTCTGAACCGCATGGTTCAATTCGTTCCCGGCCACGTTTTCCGGGTAGACTCGGCGGTCATTATTGTAGCCAGGCTTCGAAGGGATAAATTACTGCGGCGGCTTCCAGATTTAACTGTTCCTTATTCTGACCTGTTTTTCGTGTTGCTGCACCAATTTCGAACAAAGATCATGCCATCGACTCCAGTGGCTCACTTCGCCCATACCGAAAATCCATATATCCGGCCTGAAAGCCTGTATTTTCGTGTGAGATACAGTTTTTAGAGAATGGCGTAAGATGCTTATAAATAGATAGTAACGAAGCAGATGACCTTGTATGTCTCAACCTCATTTCAAATGAGGATGCCCTATTTCATTAAGAAAATTGTGAGGATTTGTGAGGAATGAAATCTCCACAAGCCACACTTTGGCATGTGTCCTCATTAGAATCCTCATTCGGAGATCAAATTGCCGGGGTCACGGCGTGATAATCGGGCAGTCGGGCTTTTTCGTTTCCATTTTAGAGGGTCGTTTCCAAGCGTTTCCAAGCGCCAGATCAGGTTCATCGGAAAGGAGCGTAAGCCTCCAAATCAACCGAAACAAGTTGAAAGTCCAGAGGGACATTGTGTGACCGGATGACAGAGATTGTCCCCAAACCGTGCCCTAAACGCTCCTTGAAATCCGTGTTAATATTCCACCATGACAACATTGGCTCGCCGTCCCAAAAAAGGTTCGCGTGGAAAACCCGAACCAATAAACGAAGCATCAGATATGGAACAACTGCGCCAATACATGGCGCTCCGAAAGCCAGGGGTTTGTTCAAAGCTGGAAATGAGACTTTTGGGAAACATCAAGAAACGACTGCCTGAGCTGGTAAATTTGTTCAACGATGCAGAAGGTCACTGGAAAATGGAAGATGGCGTCTATCGTTACTACCACAGTTCATTTAAGGTGAAATCGAGACTCGTGCCAATGGCCCAAGCGATGCGGGAGGTTTTCAAATCATTACTCCCAGGCAGACCACTGTGTCCTTTGTTTGAAACGATCTATGACGAGGGGACGAAACCATTATCTTACCCATCCAAATGGAGTCGGAATACTGATCGCGATGTCATTGAGGCTTTTTTCCATGCGTGGTATTTCCTGCAGATGATCATCAAATATGGCAAAGAACTAAAATCACCGCCGAATGTTTTGCCGAGCGGGTGGGCAGCGGTGTTGGAATTGTATCAAATCCGGTAGACCAACAATTGTTTTTCAATGAATGAACAAAGAATTAGCTCCAGTAAAAGCCATGAACACCAAATTGAGCGTAGCCATTGCGATACTTTTGCTCTTTTCAACACTTGCAACGAAGTTGCTGGCATATCCACCAAGATATGGGCCGTTTACAGCAGGCCAGAAAACTCCTCGAACCGGCCGCTACGTCGGCATGGCATCTGCCGATGCGCGTGCCGTCGTCACACTGGACGCCGGCTGCGACGCTCATATCCTAAGGATCCACGTTTGGTGGGGGATGTGTTGATTCTGGACCAGGATTTGAGTTGCCAGTTTTTTCTCATCATCTGTCGCCTCTTAGAAAGTGGACCGGACGAGGCCAATGGACGTATTGGAAACGATACGCTTTCACTCTGGGAGAGGTTGCTATTTACCCGGGACTTTCATGAAAAGTATTACTACCTGAGTTACAGGGATGATTTTCCAGCCTTGTTTGATAAATTGTTTGAAAAATGTGTGGCAGATGAGAAGCAAATCACGGATGTGATCAAGGTATACTTGGCGGACGGATTCCGCCCGGAGGGTCCGACGAAAGGGCTTCAATCCATCGTGGCCGCGTATTTGAACGAGCATCGGCCGCGCATTTTGAAAGAAGCCTTCCACTGGTGGAAATCCAAGATGATCTACGCTATCTACAAATACGAGATAAGAAGGGGGGCGAACATTCGCCAAGTGATGAAAGGCACCGTCTCAGTCGAACACATTTTGCCACAGGAGTGGGATTGGAATTGGACAGGAATGTCTGAGGACGAACGGGCTTCCTTTCACAAGGAAATCGACGAGTGTATCAATGGGATCGGGAATCTCCTTTTGATTACACCGGGTGAAAATTCATCCGTTGGGAAGAAGCATCCGGCGGACAAGGAATACAAAAAATACTGTGACGGCGGATCCTACGCGGAGCATCACCGGAACCGGGAGGAGTGGAAGTCGTCGCAAAAATGGTCCGATCTGATCCGCACGCGCGGTGAGGAGATATTCAAATTCATGCTGAGCACGTTCGTTGATGCTCCTGAAAGTCCTAGGAGTTCATTGCCCACTGAAGCCACGCCAGAAATCCCCCACTCCGAATCCGATCAGAGCAAAAACGTAATTCAAATAAATGACTGAACGATTATGAATCCAAACTTTAACGCTGTGACCCTGTCAGAACTTTTCAATGATCTTTTTACATCGGTTTCCTATAAAGACTTTATTCCAAGGTATCGTTCGTTGTTATTGGATGCGATCGCGGGTCAGGATGAAAAGGTTGCAAAAGGCGACCCACATCTAGTTGATACTGCGGCAACAGAAGTGGCTCGGTTAATCCCTCAAGCGTTAGGGATATTCAGACTCATCACCGCAAGTCCTGGCGACAAAAACGAGGGGTCAGATTTTATTACCACGCAAATAGCGCTGCATGAATACTTGATTAAGACGCTGTATCACATCAACCGAAATTGCCGCACGCTGCTGGAGGCGCAAATTGATTATGACACATATGACAGTATCGAATCGTATTTGAGAATTCTCAAAAAGAGATTCGGCATCTCTGATATGCGGATGCTGGTGGCCCTGCAAAAATGGTACGAACAGGATGAGACGATCTATTACGGTCTCGTTGAGCGTGAGAACAAGCTCAAAGTCTTTGAAACAGAATCCAGCGGAGTCTGTTTTCAGATCTACAGCGCGCAGGGAGATGAGGTTCTCCAGTTGCTCGAAGAAATGCGCACTGACAATGGCCTGGTCATTTCCAAACGCTACTTTTTCTTTCAGATTTTTCAGGTTTTTCAACATTTGCAATTGAATACGCAACTTTGTGAACTGGGGAAAACCGGAGTCGACACCCTTGAGAATATCGAGGAAGTGGAAGTCGGAACGTATTTGATGGATGCCTTTAATCTCGCAGCGAAGGAGATTCTTTGAGCAAGAATTGGGCTTGAATCATGCCCGAGGCGTGAAATGAATCGTGACAGCAGCCGTAGGTTTTTGATGTTCAATTAAACTGGCGCTCAACATTAACAAAACCAAAACAATGTCAGACGAAATGAAGGAAAAGATCGCCCATGTGTTAAAGCGATTTGCAGGTCGGCCAATTAAACAGAGAGACCCTCAAAGAATTGCCAAGGTGTTGAAGGTGCTGGAAAATGTCTGGCGCGACGCCCCTGATCTCCGCCTGGGGCAGATTATCGTGTCGGCGGCGAATTTGAGCGGCAGGCAGGTTGTGTGCCCTGCGATATTCCACCTCGAAGATGAAGATCTGTTGCGAGGCATCGAGGAGTTGGCCCAGCGGAAATGAAATGTCGCGGATACCTAAAGTCGTCTGGTTGCGCGGCTGACGACCACAAGGCGTCAGCCGCATTTTTTTTTAGACATTTCACGAATTGGCACAGATGAAAAAGGCGCACGGTGGCGAGTCATGCGCCGTGTGGTTTAATCCTCGTTCGGTAACATCACGGTGATGGCGGGCTGCGGGTCGTCCATGTCGAGCGGGCCACAAGTGGCAATCAACTTCACCAGTTTGGCGTGGTGGTTGTCGTTGCGGACATAGAGCGCGACGGGGATGCGGTCAACACCGGGGCGGGCGCGGATGATTCCGAACCGGGTCATCCAGACGACATCCCACAATCGGCCAGACTTATCCTGGCCGGTCACGTCCGGCGGCACGGCGACGTAGGCATCGAACACGGCGCGGGTCGGGCAAGTCGTATTACGGGCTGAAAACGGTGCGTTCTGAACTGCTTGAAACCAAGCGGGGCATCGCCGTCTTCTCCCGGCCTTGAAGTCACCGCCTCTGTTGTTGCCGTTGTTTCGGCAGGGTCAGCCTTCATCCTGGATGGCTGTTTTTACCCTACCCGTATTCTGGCCAGCGCGCTTTTAAGCTTTCTTACGAACATAGACAACACCAGATGGCACCGCCGTGGATCCTGGCGGCACCAAGGCGGCGTTTTTATCGTCGCGGAGGGTGACGGGAGCCGAAAACTGCTTCCGGGCTCCTATATCAAATCCTGGGAGACCACAGCCGCAACCCTCCCGGCGAAATCGTCGAAAACTCCTCCAACCGGCCGCTACGTCGGCATGGCATCTGCCGATGCGCGTGCCCTCGTCACACTGGACGCCGGCTGTGACCCTCATATCACGTCACCGGTTATCGACGGCAACAAGCGCACCGGCTTCATGGTGACGGTGGTGTTTCTGGAACTGAGCGGACTGGAATTCAATGCCTCGGAAGAACTCAACTTCTTGATTATTGACCCATGAAGTCTGGATTTTTCCGATTTCCCGAGTAGTATTGTGGCAAGAGACGTTATTTGCGCCCTTTGTCATGACGTCACTAAAAAAGTTAGCCTATGCCGAACCCGTTTGGACAACCTGAAAAGCCCGTCGCCGCACCAGAGCGCCGCCGCCGACTAATACAGATTGGTATCCTTGCCACTTTGGTCCTTGCCACCTGTTTGTTGGGAGGCGTGATTATTCATGTTTACCGGAGTCAGCAATCACCGGAATCGGCAAAGTCTGAAGATACGACTGGTCTGAGAAATGAAACCACCCCAAATGCCTTGCAAGCCAAGGATCCGCCACCCGATATAAATCCTCCGATGTCCAACGTGCTAGGCGTTCCTGACGACGTCACATCAACATCACCAGCCGCCTTAGCGCCATCACCCATTGCAAAAGCCCCTGCTGTTCATTCCCGTTTAATGCCAACCCATCGGACAGTTCCACATTCTCATTTCAGAACCGTGTCTGTCAAATCCGGTGACACTTTGTGGCGCATTGCCAGAAAACATCATACAACTGTCGGGACATTGAAGACCGTAAATCACCTGAAGACCGATCGGATAAAAGTTGGGCAGAAACTCAGGATTCCTATCAACAGAATATGGCTAAGAAATACGCAATCAAATGGCTGAAGGATCTGGAAGACCACGACTATCCGGCAGCCCGGTCATACTTGTCGCTGATTTATCCTGAACCAACCGCTACCAGATACGTAAACAAATTGAAACGAGCGTCAATTTCAGAGTTCAAGGCCAAGGACATTTTCAGGGCATCCGGTTTGTCCTTGCTTGGGATCAGCAATGCCCATGTGATAAAGGATCAACAGAAGATCAGGGCGGGTCAGGAGTTGTCGCCTCTGCTATTAGTCCGGGATTCAGTTAATGGGAAAATGATCATTGCTGACGGCTATCATCGGTTGTGCGCAGTTTACACATTTGATGAAGACGCCATGATTCCCTGTAAAATTGTATAACAATCCTGACACCAAATAACAAAGGCCACTCAATCAAGAGTGGCCTTCGAGTCTCCGATCTAAAAACTATTTCTTCTTCCCCTTCGCAGCTCTAATCTTGTCCCAACGAAGTTTCTGTGCAGCTTTGATCCTGGCCAACCCTTCCGCACTCAATCCACCCTTTTTCTTGGCAGGTTTGGCAGCAGGTTTGGCGGCAGGTTTTGGAACAGCCACAACCACGATCTTTTGCACAGCAGGTTTGCTGGGAGTTGATTTCGCAGCCTTAATCCTCGCCCATCTAGCTTTTTGAGCAGCTATAATCCTGGCCAATCCCTCTGCACTCATCCCACCTTTCTTATTGGCAGGTGATGGTTTTGCAGCTTTGACAGGACTTTGGCTTCCTGTGATGCCCGCTAGTTCAGATTCGAGTTTGGCGATCTGTTCTTTGAGATCAGCGGCTTTGCGTAGTTGTGCTGGTGTGAGATTGATTAGACTCATATAGGGACATAATTGCTAAATGAGGACATTTGTGTCAATCAGGAAACTGCGGGCTTGGTTGACGGTGACCTTGCAGCGGGGAGTCAGAGGATCGTTTCCAAGCGTTTCCAAGTGCCATCAGGAAGTTTGGAAACGGGTTTCCGGCCGCGCGACCATGGACTGGAGACTGTATGCCCCCGGGTTGCGCGCAGTAGTGTGTCAGATCACCGAATCATGTGCTTAACCTGTGTTGCGATGGCCTGAAGCTGGAGTGTCTCGGCATGGCTGAGGTCACCGTGGTAGGAGACCTTCAGGTTCGGCGGATCATAGATGGTGCCGTAAATCACCAGTGCCGCGAGGTATGAGCCGTTGAAGGCGGGGTGTGAATTGTCGGCGGCGTGGAGGCGGATGGCATCGGGGGACTTATAATTCAATTCCCACGCATCGCCGACGGGCGCGATGAGGAAGTCGTTTTTCTGCGCGGCGGCGGTTTGATGCCATTTACGGATGCGCGCCTGCATATCGGCGGGATTGTTGCCAATGCTTCGGTCGGCTTTGGGATCGTTCCAGTAATCGGCGTGACGCGCCCAGGTCTGGTAGAGAATGATTTTAGCGTGCGGACTGCCTGCCTTGATGTGGTCGTAAAGGCCGGCTGCGCCCTTGAGAAAATGGTCGCCCATGTTCGGGAATTGCTCGGACATGGCAGCTTCCTGACTTTGTGCCTGCAGGATGACAATATCCCAATTCCCTTCGTCAATGACCTTCAACGTGTCGGGAGAATTGAGGTGTTGGAACAAGGTCAGTCCGCTCGGTGTGACAGCCTTGATTTCGGACGGCGTGCGACCCGCGCTGACGGCGACATCGTGGAAAATCTGCGGCAGGTTGTTGACGCCGGTGTAGCTGTTGCCTATGAATAGAACGCGCGGCGAAATGGAATCCAGTGCGTTGTTGGGCGGAGGCTGCGCTGGATGACTGCGGGGATTTGCACGGTATTGGGCGTTGGCTTCAATTTGTTTATTCTCCACCGCCTGCGCATTGGTCGCGTTGTAGTGAAAATGCTTTTGCAACTCCGAGGCGAGATCCTTCAATTTGGCATTGGCCATCCCGCCGCGGTAAGTGAAGCAAATGTCCGTGGGCGTAACGACTGTGACGGTCACGTTGCTGTAAACCTTGTCCCCCACCTTGAGCACCGGCAATTTTTCATCCGCGCGAAGCGGCAGCACAATGATCAACAGCCCGAGTGCGAGGCATGTCCCAAAACGCATGTTCCGTCTATGCTCCCCGGGTAAATATTTGTCAAGCGCTGACGTGGAAACCGGCCGCATGATCCGGGCGGCGTTGAAGTATTTGACGCGGAATTTCATTGTCGTCGGCAAGCGGGCGTATCGGTGGAAGGGCGAGGGTGTGCGGTAAGCTTGTGACAGCTAAAAACATAAAAGGGTGGGGAGACTTTTTATCCCCCACCCTCGCCACACATGTTTTCTACCTGGTTAATTTCCAAGTATCAGCAATGACCCGCTTTGGTTCGTGCCGAGGAAATAGCCGCCCACGGTTTGATAGTTCGTGCTTTGCAAATATACGCCCTTGACCGCCGCCTTGGCCACGCCCGTCACGGGGTTGGTGAACGTTATCTTGGCGTTGTTTGTCCCCTGGATCGTCATCTTGTTCAGTATGCCTATGCCCAAGCGATTCGTGATGACACCGCTCAAGTTCCCGTCCGTCAGTGTGACGGTGGCGTTCGTGCCGGACGTACCCGCAAAGGTAAGCGATTCCGATGGCGTGCCCGTCAGCACCGAGCCTGTCGCCGTAAAGCCGGCATTGGTGAAGCCCGCCGGGTAATAGGTGCGCCCATCCGCTTCCTTAATCCAATAAAGGTTAGTCGCGATGAGCGTCGAATTGGCTGTGTTGTTCGTGATGTATATCCAGCCGATCATGATGCCGTTTGTCTTGCCGTATTGCTGCGAATACAACGGCCACCGACCGTCCGCAGAAACCGAAGCGCTCAACGGGGTGAAGACATCACCATCACCCAACGCACCTGAAGCCTTGACGGTGCCGGCGGCGGCAACACTGATCGTCGCATAGCCGTTGCCAGCCGGATAAATGCTCTGGTCGGGCACGCCCGGAAGGACCAGCGTGTAATTGCCCAAATAGTTGGTTGCCGGTGACTCCGCCGAGAACAGCGCCTGGTCGCCGTCAATCATCGCACTCCAGCCGCCGGCCACCGTATTGCTCACCGTGCCGCCAAGCGCATGATTATCGAAATCCAGTTGCAGACTTAAGGCCAGCGGCGGTTTGTTGTTCGGGCGGGTAACCAGGGTGTTCGTTGTGGTGCCCAAGCCGGCCAAATTGAACGATCCCGCAATCGGCAGCACATCGCCATCCACTGTCAACGAACCCGTAAAACCCATCTTACTGGTAGTTTTGGCTGTGACGAAACCCGCACTTTCCTTGGTCACGTCCGGAGCCGCGAACAGGCCGTAGTATTTGCCTGCGGCGGCAATGAATCGGTTGGTCACGAAATTGATCGTCACCGTGTTCGTCGTTTCAGCCATGACGGCCAGATTTTTCATTGTTTTCAGCGGCGCGGCGTTTGTGTAAATGTTCGTGCCGCTGGTGGCAACGGTGATAATGTTGGACAACAGGCTGCCCACACCTGGCGTGGCCGTGATCTTGTAGGTGCGGCCGATATAAGCTGGCAGGGCCGGGGTGATGCTGACCGTGCCCAACCCGCTCGGATTGGTCACAACGGTGAAGACGCTGGCCAACTGATAAAAATATTTGTTGGTGATGATGGCCGAGGCGTTGCCGCGATAATCCAAACTCTGCACCATGACTGTGTTCGTGCCTGGATTCAAGCTGACGTTCGCCGTCCAGTTGGTGAACTTGTTCGCCGTGTTGGCGAGTTGTTTAGGGCCGCCGTTGACGGATAACAGGACCAACGCCACGCCCGTGTTGGGTTTCTTGGTAGCGTCCTTGGCTGTGCCGGAAATGGTGGTGGAGGCAGTGGTAACTGTGGCATTCTTCACGGGAACGGTGATGGCCACCGTAGGTTTGTTGGTGTCCAGCACATTGCCGCTGCCGGTGATGGCCAAGGTGTAGCTCTGGCTGCCCGAACAACCATTCGCATCCGTCGCGGTGACCGTAAAGGTGTTCGTGCCGATTGCAAATGGAATACCGGACAAAACGCCATTCGTTGCCAATGAAAGTCCGCTGTTGAGCGAGCCGCTTGTCACCTCATAAATGTATGGGGAAACGCCGCCTCCTACCGTTAATGTGATAAATGAGATTGAAGAAACATACACCTCCGCGCTGTTAAGGTAGGTGCTACTGACATCGCTCCAGCCACCCACGACAAGCACATTTCCATTGGGAAGCAACGTCGCCGTATGCTCGACTCGGCGAGCGCTCAACGCGTCGGTCGCCGTCCAAGTTCCCGTCCCCGGATCATAGAGCTCTGAACTCGAAAGGAGGCCAGTGTTGCTGTAACCTCCTGCCACCAATACCTTCCCGTTTGGCAATAAAGTTGCCGTGTGGTAAATTCGATTCGTGCTCATAGAACCGGTCGTAACCCACGTCCCTGTGTCTGGATTATACAATTCCGCGCTGCTAATTACCGCTCCGGAATGTCCGCCGACACCACCTCTGCCTCCTGCGACCAGCACCATCCCATTGGGCAGCAACGTTGCCTTATGCAAATAGCGTGGGGTGTTCATCGAGCCGGTCGCTGTCCATGTCCCCGTGGATGGGTCATACAACTCCGCGCTTGCAAGTACTAGTGCGGCGTCACCTCCGGTGACCAGCACCTTCCCATTAGGAAGCAGCGTCGCCGTGTGAAACCGGCGGGTGGTGTTCAGCGAGCCTGTCCTCGTCCACGTCTCCGAGGCAGGATCATACACCTCCGCGAAGTCAAATCCTGAGGTAACCAGAACCTTCCCATTTGCAAGTAATGTCGCCGTAGATACACCACTGTTGTTGTTCATCGAACCGGTCGCCGTCCACGCTCCCGTGGCCGGATCATACAGCTCCGCGCTTGTATAGCTTCCCCCAACTACCAGCACTTTTCCATTCGGCAGCAGCGTCGCCATGTGACCCGAGCGCTCGTGGTTCATCGAGCCGGTCGCCGTCCATGTTCCTGTGGCCGGATCATACAACTCCGTTCTCGAAATCGCGCCGAGGACGACGTTGGTTTGCCCGCCCGCGACAAGCACCTTCCCATTAGGAAGCAACGTCGCCGTGTGATCAGAGCGAGCAGTTGTCATCGAACCAATTCTCAGCCAAGCATTGCTGCCCAGACTGCCATTCGGCAACGTCACAGGACTCAACGTGATGGTCGGGCAAGCCAGGTTCACCGTGTAGCTTCTGCTGCCGGTACAGCCGAATATATCCGTGGCTGTAACTGTAAAGGTGTAGTTGCCCGACGCTGTCGGTGTCCCGGAAATCACGCCGTTGGTGGTGTTCAATGTCAGCCCTGTTGGCAAACTACCACTCGTCACGGAATAGGTATGCGGCGCAGAACCTCCGCTCACTATTATATTCATTGTTATTTTGGTCACTCGGCACGCGAAAATAAATGCTGGCAGTAGCCGGCACTTCCTGCCAGTTGTCCGCGTTCGGGTCGCCCGGATTGGAGATCAGGGCGGCGTCCGCAAAAGTCACCGATTGACTGGGATGAGTCACCTGATTTTCATTGGCATGACTGTAAGGGTGCGGCGGCAGGCCGGGCGTTTCCGCTGTCCAGCCGTATTCAAAAGCGTTCATGCCGATGCCGAGGGGTTGAATGGAATTGGCCTGGCCACCATTGGCGTTCGATGCCGGCAGGGTGAGCGCGGGGCAGTTCATCACGCCCTTCTCTGCTCCGTAGCCGTCTATCCGGAGTTTGTCCGGCCACCAATAAAACGTGGTCTTCGTCAGGGCAAACGTCGGATCGTTTGGCACATAACCGGGCGCCCCGACATTGATCCACAACGGCAGAATCGTGCCGCCGTTGTCATCCATGTAAAGCTTGGTGGCCAGCATCACCTGCCGGTTGTTGCTCACGCAATTGATCGCCTTGGCTTTGGCCTTGGCCTTGGACAACGCCGGCAGCAGCAGCCCCGCCAAAATTCCGATGATCGCGATGACGACGAGCAGCTCAATCAAGGTGAAGGCCATGTTGCTCTTGCACCGGGGACGAATTCCCCGCTTGCTGGAAGGATTGTGAATATACATACGGTTTAAAATGTTTCCAATTTTGTTGATAACTTTTAAGACTATCTCCGACAAAACGTGCGGCACATCGAAGAATTATGGTTTCTCCGGCACTTCAATCACGTCGCCGTTGCGGAGCCAAAGGTCGGGTGTGTTTCCTCCATTTACCATCTGGCTGCAATCCAGAATCCACCCATTCTTTCCGGTGGCATCAACGCCACGAATGACTTTGATGTGCGACAGGTCAGATTTTGACGTCAGGACGGCACGCGCATTATCACGGATCAAAATCTGGCATATCTCCGAAAACATAGGTTGAAGCGGCAACGAAACAGTTTGGGAGCCAGCCACCACCAGTTTCACCTGACCGGCTCGGCTTCGAAAATAATCAAGGATCGCCGTGAATTGCGACCGAGTCAGGAAAGTGGGAACTTCGGCCAGTGTGTGTTCCCGTTCTGGAATTTCCACGACGTCACCAAATTCAAGCGGCAGGTCGCGCGAGCAATCCACAGCGCTACTCGCATCCAGTAAGTTTACGGGGATACGCTTCGATTCTTTGCCATTGCTGGAAGGACGCACGATTACGATATTCTTCAAATCAGGAAATTGCTGCAAAGCTTGGCCGAAGCGATTCTGTCCAGCATCCGGATAAGCAAGTAATAGAGTTTCCAACAAGGTGAAATGGTTCCAATCGTTGGTGTTTTTTTGAAAAACCACCGCCGAAGCTTTTGCCGAAGGACGGCTGATGGTGATTCGGTCCCAGTCCGGCAGATTATCCAGCGCTCCATGTTGGCGCAACAAGGCGATCATTTTTTCGGCCTGACTTATTTGTGCTGGCGAAACCTCCCCATGGTTCACGCTAAACTGATCCTGGTTGAGGAAACGACTGCCCGACATTTGTTTCCCCAATCTCTCTTTGACCAGATCCAATGGCGTTTTGCCATCAATGTTCCGGATGTTCGGATTGGCTTTGCACTCCAGCAACCCGGTAAACACCTGTTCATCCGCCAGGGACTTGGCGGCCCAATGGAGGGGGGTGTTGCCACGGCCGTCGCACGCATTGGGATTTGCGCCGTGCTGTAATAATTCGGCAACAGCCACGACGTTGCTTTCGCCGGCGGCGGCAAACAACAGCGGCGTCCGTTTAAGATCGGGGTTAGTCATTCTATTAAGGCGATTCTGGAAAGTGTCCGGCCCGCCAGAAGCGCTGGAATCGGTTTCATCCCGAACTTCCACATTGGCACCGGCATCCAGCAACGCCTTGAGTATGTCAGTGTAGCCAAGCGCATTGAAAATCACGGCACGTCCATTCATTTGCGTATCATTAGGGTCGGCTTTGAATTTCAAAAGCAGTTGCACAATGGGAAGCTGGTCGTTGATGATGGCAAGGAACAGCGGGGTGATTTCCAAACCATCAGGGTAAAATTCGTTTCCAAACCGCATCTGCCAATGTATGTCTGATTTCAAATTCGGGTCCGCACCCGCTTGTAACAGCATTTCGGCCGCAGCCATGTTGTTTTTGTAAATCGCGGTTAATAACGGAGCGTCCTTATGCCCGCCGTTGGCGTCGGCCTTGGCGGCCAAAAGCATTTTCACCATGTCCGGCGACCCATATTCGGTGGCATAACTCAACGCCGTCCGTCCCTCCTTATTTTCCAGATTCGGATTTGCCCCCGCCGCCAGCAGCGTCTGGACGATTTTCACTTGTCCGCTCGCTGCTGCCAAGTCCAGCGCCCGGAAATCTTTGTTGTCCGGCGCGTTCACATCGGCCTTATTCGTCAACAAAACTACGATGACCGCCGGGAAATTCTTTTGCGCCGCAATTTGCAACGGCGTCTTGTTGTTCCAGCCTTTTGAATTTACATCGGCGCCCCGACTCAACAGCAGTTCCACCATCGCACGGTTGCCCGCGGAGGTCGCCTCGGCCAAGGCTGCACCTCCGCTGCCGTTCACGTCCGCGCCGTGCTCGATCAAATAAGCCGCCACTTTGCGCCAGCCTTTGGTAGCCGCTTGGGCCAGCGGCGTTTTGTTGCCTTCGCCCGGCGCATTGATCAAATCCGGGCTGTTTTGAATCATCGTCTGGATACGCTGGATTTCCTGATCCTCCGCATCCGTGACAGAAGGGGTGTTTGCGGAAGCAGAAGTGGCTGTAATATTACCGGAGACAGCCAGATCCAAGGTGAGTGCGTTCGATATGCCATCAAGCCGCTCCTTGATTTTTAATCCTATTCCATCACGAACGGCTACGGCTTTTTTTACCTCAGCATGTTCTTCCGCGTGATCCGTGCGCAGCCGCAATAGATCCAGTTCACATTCGTTATATTGATAGATAAGGTTGATTAGCGTGGCATCGGTCAGCAATGTCGGGGCAACTTGTCGGATTTCCGGCAATGGCATGGCTTGCAGTTTTTTTACAATTGCCAGCTCGCGTATTTGGTCTGGATTTCTGGAAAGATTGCCAGCAGGTCTTTCTCCGGCAGGTTGCGGAGCGCCCATGCCCATGCCCGTCAGATTCTGCCGGCTCAACGTGGAGAGCGTGGGTTGATCCGGAAAATCGTGGAGCATGCGCTGATATTGCGCGGCGGCCTCGTTGGTCTTGCCCTGCGCACGGTAACATTCGCCCAGCCGGAACACCGCCGTGGCTGCAAGCTGCCGGTCCTTGTCATACTGCGAGGCCAGCGACTGGTAATTTGCGATGGCCCGGTCAAGGTTGCGATTGGCTTGTTCCTCGAACAATCCCTGTTGCAGGAGCGATGTCAGATTGTTCGTCTGTGCGGTCGCCACCAGCGCTGCCAGCAATAAAATAAAAACGCCCGATTTCAGTTTCATATTTCTTCTGGTTTCAGTCTGTCAAATCTTCCCGGCTCCAGTTGTCATGCTTTTGCAAAATCGCCGCGTTCATGGTTCAAGTTTATAGCCCACGCCATGCACAGTTTTGATCCAGCGCGGCGAATCCGGGTTGGCTTCAATCTTGGCGCGCAGGCTGGCGATGTGATTATCCACCGTGCGGGTCGTCGGAAACGCACCATAACCCCAGACCACGTCGAGAAAACGTTCACGGGAAACCGGTTCGCCTTCGGCTTCGGCCAGCAGCCGCAACATGGCAAATTCTTTGGCGGTCAGGTGAACAGCCTTACAGCCGCGCGTGGCGATTTGCCGCGCCAGATCAATTTCGATTTCCCCCAGCTTCAGTTTCGTCAGGGCCTTGGCTTTCCGTTCCACCCGCCGCAGCAGGGCACGCATCCGGGCGAGCAGTTCTTCGCTGCTGAACGGCTTGATGACGTAATCATCCGCGCCCACATCCAGCCCATTGACACGATCTTCAATCTGTCCCTTGGCGGTGAGCATCACCACCGGGACCTCGTTGGCCAGCCGACGCAGTTCGGCGCAAACCGCAAATCCGTCGAGCTTGGGCATCATCACGTCCAGCAGGATCAGGTCGGGCTTTTCAGACAGGGCGCGTTTGAGGCCGCTCTCGCCGTCCACCGCAGTCAGCGTCCGGTAGCCTTCCGCCGTCAGCAGATCCGCCAGTGCCGTGCGCATGGGCGTTTCGTCCTCAATGATCAAAATGCGTTCCATGATTATTTTTTTGCCGGGAGGATGATCGTAAACCGGCTGCCTTGGCCGGGTTCGCTTTCCACCGTCACGCGTCCACCATGCGCGGCGACAATGTGTTTCACGATGCTTAAACCTATGCCGATGCCTTGAGTTTCCCGGCGTAATTCGGAGCCGAGCCGGTAAAACCGCTCGAAAATCTTCTCCTGCTCTGCCTTCGGAATGCCGGGACCGCAGTCGCTGACCGAAAGATTGAAGCTGAATTGGCCGTCAAATCCGATTTCTATCGTAACGGTCTGACCCTTGGCGGAGTGCTTGATGGCATTATCGATCAGGTTCACCAGCCCCTGTTGGATGGCACGCCCATCGACTTCCAATTCAATCTTGTTTGCTTGGGAATAGCCCGGCGTAAACTTCAGCGCCAGAGCCACACCCTTTTCCGCCGCGTAGGGTTCCATCAACTGGACGGTGGTCTGGGTCATCGACATGAGATCGGTGGGTTCAAATTCGTATTGCTTGCGGCCCTGTTCAATGCGCGAAAAATCGAGCACGTTTTCAATCAGGGACGAGAGGCGACGGCATTCCTGGCCAATGAATCCGAAGTATTCCTTCTGCTTTTCCGGTTCCTGGATTTTATCGCCTTCCAGATTTTCCGCCATAAGCCGCACGGAGGCAATCGGCGCGCGCAACTCGTGCGAGACGCTGGAAACAAAGTTGGTTTTCATCTCGTTGAGCCGTTGTTCGCGCCGGAATGAACGCCACGCAGCGAACAAACCCAACACCGCCGCAAATGCCGAGGCGACGATGAGCGCACCAAACCAGCGGGTGCGCTGAGCTTGTCGCGCGTAAAGCATTTTCGAGCTCGCTAGGGAAACCCGGATTCGAAAAGCATAGGAGTGCACGTTTTGCGGAAGGTCTTTCAAGCTGCCGTCCGCCTGGCCGAGCAGCGGCAAGGCACTGCTTACGTTTTCGCCGACCGGCCCGTGCAACAGCCCGATAGTTTTTTCCCCGAAATCAAATTCCACCCTGGCATAAGATGGGATCGAGATTTCGGATCGTTTCACGGATTCCGCGAGGGCTTTATCCATCACTGCTTGCGGCAGCATGAGGTAAGGATAGCGGGGCTCCGCAGGAGCAACCCAGTTGGTCGGAGCCACCCAGCGGTCACCCAGAATGAGTAGGTATTTCCCGATGCGGGAATCAACCCAGAACGGTGCGGTCTTCCATGTGTTGGTCGGGTGCTGTTCGCGAAAGTCCTGCAACACGGTTCTTGCGGCATCATTGGCGTCCCACCAATCCTTCAGGGTCGCCGCATTTTGTTCCTGCGCCGTTCCCCGCGCAACCCGTGCCGTTTCGGCGATCAGCATCGGCGAAAAAACCGAAGGTCGATATTGAATCATCCAGGCAATGGTCTTGTTGGCGATAAAATTTCCCGGTACGCCCGCGCCATCCGGCAACCGGTGCAGGGCTTGATAACAAATCAATTGCCCCACCGGCAATCCGGCATCAGTGGGTTCATCCGAACTACCCCAGTGCGCTCGGGAAAATTCGGTTATTTGTGTCACGGCCTCACTCGAGGCCATTCCGTGAATTTTCGCCAGCAGCAGCAGATATTCCGCATTCGCCCGCGCGCCTTGGGGCGGCTTTGAAGCGATGAATTGTTGGAGGGCGGCCTGCGCGGCGGAAAAATCGCCCGCTTGAAATTCCGCCTGCTTGGCGGATTGCCAAAGCTGTTGCTGTTCCGGATTCAACTGCCCCAGCCAGTCTGGCGGTTGCGGCGGCATCATTTCCGGGTGCGTCTGCAAAAAACTGCTCGAATCCACGGGTGGCAGCTTCGCCAGATCAATTTCCGGATTCGCCTGCTGCCAGGCTTTTATATGCACCCAAGCGTTGCTTTCAGAGATTGCGCCGCCCGCCCAACTCGAAAGCCCCAAATCGGTTGACCGGTTCGCTTCGAGTTCAAAACTCGCTTCTCGATAGTCGCGCAACTGTTGGACACCTTCCGTGCCGATTGCCTGCGCAAGCCGTTGCGCCAGGATTTGACCAGACTCGCGCGCTTCCTGTTCCGCGAGCAAGCGGTCTTGACGCAATGAATACAAGCCAAAACCCGCTAGCCCAATCACAGGCAACAAGATCAAAACCGCTTGCCAAATCAATAGCATCGTCGAGCGGTTCATGGTTTTACCGGCAAACCCCGGCAGCACCCGCAACTTTCGCCGGGCCTCAAGGAATTGGTAAAAGAAAATTCCGAATACGACTGTGAAACAGCCCGGTGAAAAGAATTTTTTGAACAGTGACTGGTCATGCCGCTGAAATGCGGTTACCAGCATCATCGGAATCAGAATGGCGTAGAGGATGCACAATCCGCGCGCCCGGCTGTAGCGCGATTTCAAGTCGTCGCTGCGCTTCCACCCCAGCAGCCGGCCAAAGAGAAGCGCTACCAAAAAGACCAGTAGCAGAATCAGAATCCAGATGGAGTGTCCGTCAGACATGATGATCTTGCGGTTGGGGCATATTATCTGACGAATTCATTACTAGGGAGTGTGCCAGACAGCAAGTTTTAGGTGTCATGGTTTTGTAAAATCGGCGCATACAAATTACCAGCAACCATAAACATCTCAGATCTGACAGACCTCTTCCATAAACTACCTCGATCAGTCATCCAAATCTTCTCCAGTCGCAACCTCCCAGCCGCTTATGTCTGTCCAAACCTACCTCTCCGATGATTCTGGTTTGTCTGGAAGAATACTTCATTGGTTTGGATGAAGGTTCTTAATCCCGGGTCGTTGGAAGCAGCCCTTTCTCCATATACAACTGCTCTTGCCAGGAAGATCTGGATCTAGGTGACGATCTACGGAAGGAAGGAAGGTTTACAACCGGCCGAACCAGCCGAGCCGGGACGGTAATTTCGACCGGAACGACGGAGCCGGCCAGGCCACCCGCGACGGGCGGTCGTGCCGGCCACGCGCCGCGGCCCCGCCGTGGAGCCCGGCGGTACCGCCACGCGATTTTTACGATTCGCCGGCCCCACGGCACCGCCGGGGGCGAAAAATCGATTCCCGGTGCCAGGGGGCTCCACGGCGGGGCACCGGTATAATATTTCCGGTGCCGGCCGCCGACCGCCCGTTTTTCCGCCCCCGGCGCGCGGCGAAAATTACGGCCGTCGGACGGATCGCTCGAAACGACCCCAGGACGGTTTTTTTTAAACCGGCCGTCGCAGCCCGGCAGCTCAGTTCGTTTCGAGCTTCGAATCAAACCGGTCTTCCTCCGTCCCTCGGAACACCCGCACGACGGCTCCGTCCGAACGGGCCAGATCGTGGCCGGCTGCGGAGTCGGCCAGGGTGACATCGAACTGATCTGGCCGGGCCATCAAAGATCAGACAGTCCAGTTGCTTCCGCGCGCTGAGCTTCTCGACCAGCAGATTGCCGATCTACTGCGCCCACGGATCGTAGCGCAGGAACGCGATCCAGTTCAGTTCTTTCGGACTGGAGAACTGCGGGCCGGGTTCTTGATGGCTTGATCCAGGGCGGATTTTAACAGGGGATGGTCATACGATTTCGTCGGGTTTGTTCGATTGATCGATTGTTGCTGGCATGGCAGGTTTGACCGGCCGGTGCGGCTTCGGCTTCCGCCGCCGGCCTTCGGGCCTCGCCGTTTCGATCCGAAGGTTGGCTGGTACCCGCATCAAGTCGTGATTGAGGACAAGGACGCCGCAGTGCTTCGGGCGCATCCAGTTCTTCACGATGAATGACGACAGCTCCGCGTCACGCCAAAACTCCTCGCCCGGATGGATGGCGACGTCAAACCGTTCCGCTTCCGGCCGGGCTTGAAAGGCACGGACTTGATCCAGGCTCATGTGGACGAAGTGCGGCCGGTATGCCGGCAGCCACCGGCGGAAGATGGCCTCCAGGATGACTTCGCCGCATTCGATGACGAGGCAGTCAACCTGCTTCCGGCCGGCGCAGCGTTCGGCCACCAGCTTGCCGACGTGTTTCGCCCGCCAGTTGAACTCGAGAAAGGAGAACCATGCCAGTTCCTCGATGGAGGCAAACTTCGCCGGGTTGTGCAGCGCCTGATCCAAGGCGTTTTTCATCAGCATTTCGTTCAGTTGCTGCTCGGCACCGGCCGGCCGGCACTGGCGCGATGACCTGATCTCCGCGGATGCGAGCCGGTGCTGCTTGATGTAGGCGAAGACACGATGGAGCGAGTTCCATGGACCGGCCTCCTCCGGGTCAAACACCATCTTGTTCGTTCTGGGGTTGACGATGACATACGTGTGGCCACGCCGGGACTTGCGAATGGCCAAGCCACGGCTTCGCGCCAGAGCACGGAGGCGGTTGTCAAAGTATTCGGGTTGACGCTCTTTTGTCCTGAGTGCAGGACCGGGATTGACCGTCGTTGTGATGTTCGTGCCGGCGGCGGATGCGGCCGGCCTGGTCTTTTTGATTTGGTTCGTTTTCATGCTGATATGTGATCGTTTCGGGCCGGGAGCTGGGGTTGAGGCAGTACCGGCCGGTGCGGCTTATGTGTTGGCCTCCGTGCGTTCATGGGGATTGGGCTGCCGGGCATGATCATCCAGGAATTCGACAACGCGCTCGAACGGGACGCCTCGGCCGGTCTCCGGGTCGGGACAGATGAGCTGCTTCGTCTGGCGGTCCACAATGGTGTATGTCCCATTCACAGTGGATTTCTCCACCCGCAGCCCCAGCTTGGCCGCGCGTTTACGCATCAGGCCCAGCATCAGGAACCGTTTGGGCAGATTGTTCGGGCGGTTGTCATCTGCGGATTGAGCCCGGGCTGTGGGTGGGTTATCGGCCTGCGCGCCGGGCGTGGCCGCCGTATTGGGGTCTTCAGTTTGATTTGGCATAAAGTTTGGTTTCCGGGTTGTTGGGTTGTTGGCCATCCGGCCGGAGATTGATTCCAGCGCGCGCTGAAGGTGCCGGACCGGCCGGGTCGGAACGACGAATGCCTGGCAGTTGTCGTTTTCGTGGCATCGTGGGGTCTCTTTCATATGTTTTTAGTACCTATAAAAAAAAGTCATATTTTTTTTTACCATTAAGAAAAGGGATCAAAACAACCCCACGATGCCACGAAGTCTCCATGCCTTTACGTAATTCCGGTTGCCCCCCTGCGGTTTTCTCCCGGTATCGTCAATCCGACCGGCCCAAGGGGGGCAATGCAGCTTCAGCGTGGCCAGCTTTCGACCCAAGTCACCCGCGTCAGGAACCAGCTCGTCCATTTCCGTCCCGTTCTCGGCTTTCAACCAGTTCAGCCATTCCACCGCCGTCCCCTCCTGGCCCCCGTGCTTCGTCAGGAACCTGTCGAGGAGGACTTCAAACCGGCGGAGCGGATCACCCCCCATCAGCATCTGGAGGATTTCCGGATGCTGGAAGGCCGCCACGCCGAACCGGGCGTCGCGGTACTCCGGTGGAATGGGCCAGTGATCCAGCAGGAAGACAAAGGCGGGCAGAGTCTGCTGGAGACGTTCGAGGAACATTCTCCGTTCCTCCGCATGGCTGCCGGGCAGGCCGGCCGGCCGGTAACAGCGCAGCAGGGTGATCTTGTCACGCACTGAACCGTCCAAAACCGGGATGATCGCCATGCTGTGCTTGTCCAGGTTCGCCGACAGGGTGATCCGCCATACCGGCCGGATGTTCACCTGGCTTTGATACCGCTGGGACAGCATCTGGTCACCATTGGCAACAACGCGCTTCAAATGGTTGCGAAACTTCAGCCGGGCCTTGTCGTCGGGATCAATGTCCGCGTCGCTGAGCATCAAATGTTCCGCGCTGAATATGCTGTCGTTAAAATTGGTCCGCCCGGAAAAATAGTCCGACGGGTCGGTGTGCCGCCCACCCAGACAGGGCGTGATGATGTTTTCCTGAACGAAGGTCTTGCCCACGTTGACGGGCCCCAGCAGTCCGAGCGCCTGGCCGGGCAGATGAACATCCGGTCGCAGAAGAGCCTGGCGCGCGATGTGGAGGTAGCCGTAAAAAGTCTGGCGCTGTTCCTCATGGTACGAATCCTGATCCCGGCCAAGGAACTCGTCCACCAGCGAGCGGATGAAGTCGGGATTTCCCGGCCGGCCCCGGATGATGTTCGGACCTTCGGTGATCAGAATCTGCCCGCCAGCCCGGTTGATGAACATCCCGGCTGGATGCCCGGCAATGGGGCCGGCGAAGGCGACGCATTTGGCCGACTGGATCAGGAAGAGGGCGGTTTGGGCGTCGTCCCCCTTCAGCCCCTGCTCCTGCTCCAAATGCGTGAGCATGTTGTCGCGGCCGGACAGCCGGGTGTAGCTGCCGTCAGGATTCAGCCGCAGATACTGCGAGCCGGCATAATAATAGTTCTGAACGCGCGGCCGGATCTGCTCGCGCCGTTCCTCTTTTTGCTTCTCACGCAGCTCACGGATTCGCAACTCCACTGCGCGGTTCAACTCGGTCTTGCCCATGCCAAGCACCGGCCGAAACAGCTTGATCAGTTCCGCGCGCATCATCTGGCCGGTCTGCGCCAGCAGCGTGATGATGCGGGGAAATTCCCGCTGCTTCTGTGCCGTGCCCATGGCCTTCAAGACCGGGAGCTGGTTCTCGACCAACTGGAAGGCCAGGACATCCGGATCGGTTCCGGCCTGAATCTCGATGCCCGCTTCCAACAATGGAGCAAAGGTATTCTCAAATTGATTGCCCGAATTGGCGCGAAGATCATCCACACCCTTTTCGCCATTGAGGGACATGCGGGGCAGGATGATCTCCCGGTCAGGAAACAGGGCTTGAAACCGGCAGGCCGCCACGGAGAAGGAATGGTTGAGCGTGGTGTCCGCATCACCCAGGAAATACAGCCGGACCGGCCGGATGGTCTCGATGGCCAGCTGGAGCTCGGCGGCCGGTTTCAGATCACTCCCTTCCACCTCCCGTTTCTGGTGGAAGCCGAAGAAGCCGCTGATGCCCACGGCCGGGTGGGTGTAGGACCAGTTCGAATCCGTGAGCGAAAGAGCCTTGAACTCGCCCTCAACGACGATCAAGCCGTTGCGAGGATTGTTGGTTTGCCAGCTGGCCGGCAGATAGGCGTGGATGCCCGTGCCCGCGCGCTGGTGATATTTGCCGAAGCCGGGCTGGACGACGTCCTTGCGCAGCCGGGCGAACGGTGTGTCGTCCGGGTCGGTGACGGGCGGCCGGTCAGATGCTTCCCCCACCGAGAAATACGGCAGGGCGATCCCGGCGGCCGGACAGCCGCAAAGCGCATTCGCCTCTTTCGTGCTGACGTGCCGAATCTGATTCGCTTCAAGATATTCCGGCGAGATGCCGGGACGGGTGATCGTAGTTTTCATTGAGGTTGTATAGCAATGCAAAGCCCACCGTTACTCCGCGAAGGCCAGTTCATATTCATTTCGGTTCTCCACTTCGCGGCAGACCTCCGCCCACAGCTCAATGAGTGCGCCCGGATGTTGATCAAATAATTCGACCGCCCTTTGATCGAACGCCAGCTGTTGCAAAACCTGGTCGAACGTCCAGCCGCGCCAGGCCGCCCGGGCCAAGGCGGACTTTGTGATCCGCCGGAGCTTGGGCGGCATTACAGGATTGACGGCCGGCGTCAATCCGGTTGCGGGTTCCGGATTCGGAATTGTCGTTTTGTATTTCATGTTTTTGATTTGGTTATGCAGCCAGTTGGAAATCTTTGGCTGTGCTTGCTCCGGTAAACGGATTGTAGTTGCCGTCGCGACCGTCATACTTGGCGTCGTCAAAGATCACTTCGTTGAAGGCGTTCATCAGACCAACCTCCAGAATCCCACGGCTGTAGTGATGCCGGCCGGTGGAGCTGTCGAAGAATTTGCCGTCCGGGCTGATCATGGCGTAGGAACCACGGATCGTCTCCACCGGCTCCGCAACGACAATTATCCCCGATTCCTTCGGCTTGCTGTGCCGATCTACAAACCTGTCAAATGTGGGCCGGTCAATCTCCAGCAGTTTGATGGCGCGATCGTTCTGGCCGGCGACGGGTGTGACTTGCAGAATCTTCCAGCGGATCGGGCGCGCGGCCAGGATGAAGTCGTTGAAATCGGCCCGGCAATTGAGGGCGCTGACCACCGTGTTGATTTTCAGTTGGACGCCGATGTCGTTGATCCAGCGAACGCGGTCAAGGTAGCCGGCTTGGTCAAGATACCGGCCGGTGGGCGTAGCCCGTCCAATCCTTTGATTGGCGCTTTGGGTCAGGCCGTCAATGCTGAGTCCGACCCAGTCCAGAATCCCGGTGAATTGTTCAAGGTAACGCGGCGTGGCGGTCAACCCGTTGGTGATGATGGCGGTGAACAGGCCCAGTTCCTTGGCGTAGGCGACCAACCGGGGCAGAAACGGGCAGAGGGTGGGCTCGCCGCCAACAAATGTGATCTTCCTGGCCATTCTGCCCGGCGGCAAAGTTTCCTCGGCAATGAGACGGATGATTTCCATGGCATCGGCTTCGCTCAACTTGGGAAAACTTGTGCCGGGAATATCCCCAAACCCGGCGTAACAATGTTTACAGCGAAAGTTGCAGAGCGAATTGACGAATAGGTTGATTGTGCCTGGAAGGCCGGTGTTGTGTGGAAGTGTTTTCATACTTCGAATTGTCTTTCTTTGGTTTAAGGTGAAAGGGTCTGGCAGGGACTCTTGCCCCTGCCAGACTTGATGACGATTTAAGCCGCGGGGGCCGGGTAGAATTCACCGGCGACCATCGTGACTTTTTTGCCGTCCGACCGGTGATCGACATCAACGACAACCGGCTTGTCCTTCATTTGCGCATCGGCATCGAACGCGACCAAGTCATCGTCCGTGAGCTGGCGGCCACTCCAGTTCGAGTAGTCTTTCCGGAACGTCGCAAGACCACGCCCCAGCAAGTTGTACTCCTTCGCGACCCGGTACGGCTTGTCGGAGGAATCCTTGGCTTGAAGCTCAATCGCGATTTGCAGGCGACTGTACTCCAACCCTCCGGCATCCGTGCCGGATTCGAGGGTGATTTCGCGAAACACGCCGGGGTTCTTGCCCTTCGGTGCCATTTGCGGCCGTTTCATTAATGTTATGGTTGCCATATTTGGAATTCCCCATCCGTTTGCCCGACTGGGCTGACCAGGTGGATGTCGGAACAGTCCCCGGTTGGCTCGGTTTCCGCCCGGTCTGAATGAGCCATGTTCAGATCCGAAATTAGTTTGGCGCTTTTGCATCACTTGCAGGTGAATTCAACTTTCAAATTGATGGACGGTTGCGCGGTTCGCCCGCCCCAGCTTCTTGATCGATCATCAAACAACAGATGTATTGGCGAATGCTTTCGAGGTTGAACAGCCGGCACCCGTGGACATAGCCTTTCCGACGGAGCACCACCGACTTGACCTGACCATCGGCCATGAGGTTGTAGAGCGTGCCTCGCTTGATGCCGAACAGGCGCTCGACGTCACGCCATCTGCCAAATTCTGGGAGCGAGGCGTTGTTATTATTTGGCAATTTCACTTCTTCTGTAGTTGTTGGCGTTGCATTCATATTCTTCAAAATCTGTTTACCGTTGGTCATGGCGTTTTTGCCTTCATTTACGTGAGCGCAAGCGGTGTCTCAAATCCGCCAATTGTTTTTCAGTTCCAAATTCGCACCCTCGTCTCAAGGCATTGCGCTAGTCGCAGGAAACACCCGCCAGCTAGCCAAC
>Ga0364909_10107_pt1 | contig 33866 bp, 23 predicted proteins | sample SorcelJu500001C3_3_FD_206966 | JGI IMG/M metagenome (GOLD analysis project Ga0364909, IMG submission 206966) | Enriched cells from Trout Bog Lake Hypolimnion, Wisconsin, USA - BchlTB.June25.5000.01.C3 | ecosystem: Environmental > Aquatic > Freshwater > Lake > Hypolimnion/Profundal zone | place... | reverse complement strand
CCTGTCGGTAGTCGACATGGCCAAGAGTGCCTGGGTGTACAAGGTGTTGCGAAACTTCAGAGCCGGTATCGAGGCTGGAATCTCCACTCTCAAGCGTGCCTTCGGGCTTGACCGCTGCACCTGGAAAGGCTGGGAGGGATTCGGCCGGTACGTTTGGAGTTCTATCGTTTCCTATAACCTACTGGTGCTGGCCAGAACGAAACTGGCTACGACCTAAAGAGCTCCTGGCAGAATGTGATCAACATGACCAAGGGATAGCTACGCCCAGAATTGACAAAAACAGCGCGACGAACCGGAATTACCTGTCCCGGAAAGCCTGTGGTCGCCGAACTACCCGTCTGCAGGGGCTCCTCTTCACGTCAAAGCAGGGGTTTTCGGATGGACACTAGTTAACCGATGCTTTTCGGGAATATTTTTACGATTTGCCATGAGGTCTCCATGGATGACAAAAATGAGACACTGGAATAATTGATTTATTGAAAAATCCTATATTACTCCCCTCATCCAAATCTGCTAGATGTTTGACCTCCCTCATCCCTTTGTCACTCAGGGTCAAAATTGACTCCTTGAGATCCGATATTTGATTGGGGTGCATTTCAAATTGCTGTGCCAATTCGGCCAGGTCTTGTCCCCGGCCAGCGCTGCCCACGCAACTTTCGCCTGGAACAGTCGCTGAGTATTTTCGTCTAATTTCTTTTCCCATTGCCTGCTCCTTGGCTAGCCCCTCATCGGGCACTACTGGTAGCAGATTTTTCACTTAAAGACGTGCCCTGATTTTCGGGACCACTTCTGATTATTTAGAAAGCGAAGCAGTCGCAGCCGATCCCCCAAAACCGGGAATCCTTCGGCGACCAGACTTGCCGGTGCGTATGGCAGGCACATCCATGATGATGTACCGCCGGGCCGTGGTGGTAACCGCCATAGCGGGCTACCGGCGACCAGTCGGGGCTGACAGGCGGCAAGGGAGGTGCGAGGGGAGCGAAGTCGCCGCTGGCGTGGACAATCCTGCCTCCCATCAGAGTCAGCACCGCCTCAATCCCCTTAATTTCCACCTCGGGCACGGTGAGGTAGTCCGCCGAAAGTACCGCCAGATCGGCAAACTGTCCTACAGCAATCTCTCCTTTCTTGCCCTCATCGCCGGAGAACCAAGAACTTCCTTTGGTGTAGAGCCGGAGCGCGGCAGTCCGATCGAGGCGGTTCTTTTCGTCGTACAGCGATAAGCCCCCTACGGTTTTGCCACTCGCCAGCCAGTGGAGCGAGACCCAGGGATTGTAACTTGAAACCCTCGTGGCATCCGTACCGGCACCAACTGGTATCCCCAACTCCAGCATCCGGGTGATGGGCGGGGTCCGCTTTGCTGCCTCGACGCCATACCGCGCCACAAAGTATTCTCCCTGAAACGCCATCCGGTCCTGAATGGCAATCCCTCCCTGGAGGCGTCTCACCCGTTCCATATTATTCTCTGAGATGGTTTCGGCATGGTCGAAAAACCAGCGCAAGCCCTGAAACGGGACCTCCCGATCGACCTCTTCGAAGATGTCGAGGAAGCGGGAAATGGACTCGTTGTAGGTGGCGTGCAGACGGAACGGCCAGCGCTTTGCCACCAGCAGACCGACCACCTTCTTCAGCTCCGCTTCCATCACCGGCTGGAGGTCGGGACGCGGCTCCAGGAAATCCTCGAAGTCAGCAGCGGAGAAGACCAGCATTTCACCGGCGCCGTTCATTTTATAGACATCGCTCCCTTTCCCCGGTTCGGTCATGCCGATCCAACGGGCAAAGTCGTCGTATTCCTCTTTCGGCTTCTGGATAAAGAGGTTGTAGGCGATGCGCAGGGTCAGCTCATCCCGCTCTGCCAACTGTTCGATGACCTGGTAGTCATCAGGATAGTTCTGGAAGCCGCCACCCGCGTCGATACAGCTGGTGATCCCCAGCCGGTTCAATTCGCGCATGAAGTGACGGGTAGAATTGACCTGGTCGTCAAAACCAAGCTTGGGTCCCTTGGCCAGGCTGGCATAGAGGATCAGGGCATTCGGCTTGGCAATGAGGAGTCCCGTCGGATTTCCCTGCTTGTCCCGCTGGATCTGCCCGCCGGGAGGATCGGGAGTAACCTTGGTGTAGCCGAGCACCCGCAGTCCGGCCTGATTGACCATGGCTCGGTCGTAGAGGTGGAGGACAAACACCGGGGTATCAGGTGCAACCGCATTGATCTCCTCCAAGGTCGGCATCCGCCGTTCAGCGAACTGGAACTCTGTCCAGCCGCCAATCACCCGCACCCACTGAGGCGGCGGCGTGCGGCGTGCCTGCTCACGGAGCATCGAAAGCGCCAGTGCCAGCGAGGGCACCCCATCCCAGCGCAGCTCCATGTTGAAGTTGAGGCCGCCACGGATGACATTAATGTGGGAATCGTTGAGACCAGGGATGACCCGGCGGCCCTTCAGGTCGATCTGTACGGTGTTGTCATTGGCGAGCGTTTTGAGTTCCTCCCCGCCTATGGCCTGGATCCGGCCGCTGGATATGGCTACAGCCGTGACCTGCGGATGGGCGACATCGAGGGTGGTGATGGCTCCATTATGTAAAAGCAATTCGGGTGCGTTCATTTGATTTACCTCCCGTGCGGGTTCAATTTCAGCCAGGGTCTGAGAATCCTCACCAGCAGGGGCATTACTATCCAGGTGAGGAGCGTCACAATGCCCACGGCTATGATCAGTGCCTGCAGCATCAAAGACAGGTTGCGGATAAAAGGATGTAACAGCCATTGGATCAGCAAGCTGACCGGCCAAACCCCGTGGACCGTTACCAGGGCCATCTTCCAACGCGGAAGAGATGCTGGAGCTCCCGGCGGGGCGAACCAGTATTCCAGGCCGCTCTCTATGCGGTAGTCGGGCTCGGTCTCTCTGAAGGTCTCGGCTTTTTTCAGCAGGTCACGGCGGATGTCGGATTCCATCCAGGCACGCAGGTGCGGGTAGGTGTCGAAGCGAAAGACCACCACATATTCCCCCGAGTTAACACCTGCGGGATTGACAACAATACCCATGTGGCCGGGAAAAGGGAGAGCCGCGGCTGAAATCTCGCGTCGCCACGCCTCGAACTCCACCTCGCAGCCCTGTCGTACCCGCCAGGTGACGACCACCGTAAAGGGGCCACTCTCACTTGCAGGGTCCGTCATGGATTAGTGTCCCGCAACGATCCTGCTGGGTGGCGCGCCGTGCACCATGGTATAGGCGTACTCCACCCCCTGGCCGTAAGCGCCGCAGTGTTCTTTCACCACTGCCATGACCTCGTTGTAGGTTTCTTTGTGTGCCCAGTCGCGCTGGTACTCCAGGAGAACCTGCAGGGCGGTCATCGGTATTGCGCCGGCCTGTTCGATGCGTCGCATCGCGGCGTTGTGGGCGGTGACGGTGGTACCCCCCGAGGCATCCTCAACGGCGTATACTTCAAATCCTGCTTTTATCGCCTCCAGTGCTGGAAACGTCAGACAAACCTCGGTCCAGAGGGCGGCCATGATCAGTTTTTTCTTCCCTGTGGCCTTTACGGCAGCGACGAATTTCTCGTCACCCCACGAATTCATTGAACTGCGCTCGACAGGTTGCTGATCAGGAAAGATGTCCAATAACTGGGGCCACATGTTGCCGGAAAATCCTTTCGATTCCACGGTAGTAAGGATGGTCGGCACTTTAAAGATTTTGGCCGCTTTAGCTAGGAGGATGACGTTGTTGAAGAGGGTCTGCCGGTCTATGTTGGCCACACCGAAAACCATCTGAGGCTGGAAATCGATAAAGATAACGGCAGAATTTTGAGGATTGAGCAATTCGGTATTCATGATGGGTCTCCTTTGCTGGTTAAGTCTATTAACAACTCAATTGAGGAAATCGATGATCACTGGAATTACCATCTGTGGTGCTTCTTCCCATCAGCCAGTGGCTCGTGCGTGGCACACCCTACTTGGACTGCGGCCATCCTGGTCGAACAGCTTCAAGTGGCCTCCAGGCATATCTCGTGAAAATGGAGCATCGGGTCCAAAACGGGGCCATACACGACTAAAAACCTAAGCGGTCTTCCGTGCGACTAGCTTCAGAAGCGCATGGGCTGCGGCGGTCGACGATGCGGGATTCTGCCCGGTAACAAGAAGACCATCGACGATCACAAAGCTCTCCCAATCGGCAGCCTTCTCATAGAGGCCGCCCAGTTTTTTCAGCTCATCCTCGACAAGGAACGGCACAACATCGGTGAGTTGAACAGCTTCCTCCTCAGTGTTGGCAAAACCCGTCACGCGCTTACCCTTCACAATCGGAGCGCCCTTGCACATCACCCGATGGAGCACGGCCGGCGCATGGCAGACCGCAGCCACCGGCTTGCCGGAATTGCAGAAAGACTCAATCAAGGCGATCGAATCGGTGTTATCGACGAGGTCCCACATGGGGCCGTGGCCGCCCGGGTAGAATATAGTGTCGAAATCTTCCGCCTTCACGTCGGCAAGCCTGACCGTCTGGGCAAGCGCCTTTTGCGCCGCCTGGTCCTGTTTGAACCGCGTCATCGCAGGAGTCTGATTTTCTGGCAAATCGCTCTTTGGATCGATCGGGGGCTGCCCGCCTTTGGGTGAAGCCAGCGTCAGCTCGACACCAGCATCCCTGAACACAAAGTATGGGGCCGCAAATTCCTCAAGCCAGAAGCCGGTCTTGCGGCCAGTGTTGCCCAGTTGATCGTGAGATGTTAGTACCATAAGTATTCTCATGATTTCCTCCTTTGCTTTTCGTTGGACTTTCATTAGTTATACCCCCAACTTCAATATTAACTTCCAGCTCGACGAGGGATGCCGAGCGGAAGGCTTGCGAGGCTGTATACCTTGCAGCAGCTCCGAAGCGGTGTCGGCTATTTTCGGCTGATCGCTGACATCTCCGGTCTGCATCGCTTCCACATGGGTGCCGAACGCGCTCGGACGGCGCCGGGAGCCTTCGCGGGCCTACCCATTTGCCAACGTGTGCCCCGCCGTCCACGTGCAGCACCTCCCCTGTTACCTGACTGGCTTCCGTCAGATAAATGATGTGTGACCTCTACTAACGGCCTATCGTCCACCCCTATTGACTGGTCTTGAATCATTCTTCGTTCCCGTCTTTTCGTATAATTGTTGAGGTCGTTGCAGAGGAAAACAATAAAGGAAAATTGGATAGATAATATTGAGAGATCATAGATGTTCATAGATATTACAGTTCTGTATCAACTTTCAGGTTCAACTGTGACGGCTGCATTCACGGCATGGACACAGTCCCCTATATCTTTCACTTCACGACAAATACAAAATTATCGACGTCCATCGCTGAGACAAGGGGGGACCGGCGAATGACATCGTAAAAGACAATATTATGTTCATTTCATGGACCATGGTGCTGGACTTTGCAGCAGATTGCCATTACCACTGACCTTTATAGTAGATGGATGCAAAATCGGCAGAAAGGAGATGATGCAGGCCAAACTTCCACGTGGAATCTAGACGTACAGCAAACGGTTACCGGTTGCGTTTCTGTTCCGCTATGGAACGCGCGGCCCAACCAATCAATAAAAATTGAATAAAAATACAGGGGGATGGTAGTAATGATTCCGGAAAAGCTACTGGAAGTACTGAAGAATTACGGGGTGGTTGCCATTGCGACACAGGGACATGATGGGCCGCATTTAGTCAACACCTGGCACAGTTATGTGCAGATCACAAACGACGGCCGCTTATTGATCCCTGCCGGGTATATGCAGCAGACTGAAGCTAACATTGCTAGCAATAATAATGTGTTGATTACTGTTGGTAGCAGCAAAGTGGCGGGTATAAACGGTCCCGGCACTGGCTTTCTGATCAAAGGTACGGCAGACTTTATAACCACCGGACCTGATTTTGATACAATTAAGGCTAAATTCAATTGGGCTCGGGCGGCATTGGCAATTACGATTCTGTCTGCCACCCAGACATTGTAGATTATGGTATGGTGTACTTCGCCTATGCGGACTCGAAGGAGTGTGTAGCACCTCTATTGCAGGTGCAGGGCGTCGATAGAGTCACAAAATTCTAGGTCTCAACCAAGATCACGTAACCAAACAAATTAAAAATGCGAAGACACCGTTAACACAAGCTCGCAAATTTCTTCAAAGGAAAGTTAATATGAAAGAAAGAGACTATCTGGAACAGGCCGATAAATTAATGGAACGAATCAAGCGAGGCGCCTTTCTTACCGTTAAGGCGGACGATATCGTCAATACCATGACAATCGGATGGGCAACAATCGGATATATATGGCAAAGGCCTGTTTTCATGGTTGCCGTTAGGGATTCGAGATATACTTTCACATTGCTTGAAAAAACTGACAATTTTACCGTTACGATTCCTGCAGGTGATGAACAAAACCAGGCTGTTGCTTATTGCGGCACGAAATCAGGAAGAGATTTCGATAAGTTTACAGAATGTCATCTGCTCCAAAAACAGGCAAGGTGTACCGAATCTCCCATTATTGATATTCCAGGCATTCACTACGAATGCAAAATCGTCTACAGATCAGCAATGGATAACGCTTTTCTCGATAGTGACCTGGAAAAACTGTATCCCAAAAAAGATTACCACACGCTCTATTTCGGAGAAATTTTGGCGAGCTATGAAACTGAATAAGACAAGTAACAGCTAGTTCAAAAAAATAGAGTCAGGCGAGACTATCAACATACAGGCCAACAAGGTCGTCAAGTTCAAGACAGGAACCAGGCTAACTGATTCAATGAAATAGCCCGCTGAGCTGTGTTCGCACTCCAGTCTGCGGTGGTCATGATTTATAGATCCGCAAACAGGCCTTCCTTAAAATCGCATCGTTATGCAAATTGCCAACCAGGCATCAATGGGGTATCTTGGTTCGAGTTCATCAATAACTCTTCCAATCTTCCCATTCCGTCCCGCAGTTCGGCACCATTCATGACATCTGACAGAAAGCAGCAACGGGGGGTTGTCGAGTACATTTGCTCCCTGAAGGGTTCTCCCCGTTTCGGGCCTCAGGTGGCCCACCATGAGAAACTGGCAGGTTGCGATGCCCGCTTCGCCGAGTTAGCCCAACCTCTGCCCGGAGCTCTGGTTGCGGCTCTCAGGCAAGCAGGCTATCCTCGCTTTTTCAGCCACCAGAAGGAGGCCATTGACCTCATTCGCAATGGGCAGGATGTGATCGTGGCCACCCCAACTGCCAGCGGCAAGAGCCTGATCTACAACATCCCAGTGATGGAGCGCCTGCTTGAGGATCCTGCTGCGCATGCCCTCTACCTCTTTCCGCTGAAGGCCCTTGCTCAGGATCAACTGCTCTGGATAGACGATTTTGCCCGTCTTCTGCCCGCTTTGGGTGAGCGGGTTGCCCTGATCTGCGATGGCGACACCTCAAGCTACCGCCGCCGTAAAATCCGCGAGCATCCTCCCCGGATCCTGATCACCAACCCAGATATGCTCCACCTCTCGATGCTCGGTTATAACGAGAACTGGGCTGGACTCTGGCAGGGATTGACCCACATCATCATCGACGAGGTCCACACCTACCGGGGCGTTTTCGGCAGCCACATGGCATGGGTAATGCGCAGGCTCGCCCGGATCTGCGCCAAATTCGGGGCCACCCCCCAATTCATCCTTTCCTCTGCCACGGTAGGCAACCCGAGCCAACTCGCCAGCGATCTCATCAATCGCGAGGTTGATGTAGTCAGCGAAAGTGGCGCGCCCCGGGGGACGCGGCACTTCATCTTCATCGATCCCCTCGACTCCGCCGCCTATGCTGCCTGTCAGCTTCTGGAGGCGGCATTGAAACGCGGCCTGCGCACTATCGTCTATACCCAGTCCCGCAAGATGACCGAACTGATCTACATCTGGACCCGGGAACGGTTGGGGGTGCTGAGCGACAAGCTCACTTCCTATCGAGCCGGCTTCCTGCCCGAGGAACGGAGGGAGATTGAGGCCCGGCTGACCAGCGGCGAGTTGTTGGGGGTGGTTTCCACTAGCGCCTTGGAATTGGGCATTGATATTGGCAGCCTCGATATCTGCATTTTATTAGGGTATCCAGGAACGATAATGGCTACTTGGCAACGTGGCGGCCGAGTGGGGCGACGGCAGCAGGATTCGCTCATCGTGATGGTAGGCCAGGAGGATGCCCTGGATCAGTATTTTCTGCGCCATCCCCGCGATTTTTTTGATCGGGGGGTGGAGTCGGCAGTGCTGAACCCCGACAACCCTGTGATTGCCAAGCAGCATCTGCTCTGTGCTGCCGCTGAATCGCCCATCAGGGCCAATGAGTCGATTGTCGCCACGGATGCGGCTAAGGCCGCAGTGGCTGAACTGGTGGAGGAGGCCGAACTTCTCCGGGGCTCTGATGCCCGCACCTGGTACACAGGCCGCAAATATCCGCACCGGGGAGTTGACCTCCGGGGCAGCGGCCGCTCTTTCGTCATCCGCCAAGCTGGCAACGAAGGCCGGGAACTGGGTCGAATTGACGAGGGGCGCTGCTTGAAAGAGTGCCATCCCGGCGCCATCTATCTTCACCGGGGTGAAACCTACCTGATTTCCGATCTCGATTTGGACGGCCATGAGGTGACAGCGGCCCCCAAGAACGTCAACTACTTCACCCGGACCATGGGGAGCAAGGAAACAGCGATTCTCAAAGTGACAGAGATGGTGGAACGGCAGACGCAGGGAGCAGATCTCGGCTACCGGATTACGCTGGGCCGGATCAAGGTCACCGATCAAGTCACCGGCTATCAGCGGCGCCTGGTCAGCGGCCACAAGGTGATCGCCACCTGTCCCTTGAATCTGCCCCCCACAGTTTTTGAGACCGAGGGGCTATGGATCGAGATTCCCGCCGCCCTGCAGCAGCGGATAGAGGGCGCCTTGCTTCACTTTATGGGTGGCATCCACGCCCTGGAGCATGCGGCCATCGGCATTTTTCCCCTGCTGGTCCTCTGCGACCGCAATGATGTGGGCGGCATTGCCTACCCGTTCCATCCCCAGCTCGGCAAACCCGCGGTGTTCATCTACGACGGTCATCCTGGAGGGGTGGGGCTCTGCCGCGAGGCTTTCGCCAAGATCGGCGAACTGCTCGAAAAGACGCTTGCCGTGATCACCTCCTGTTCATGCGAGACTGGCTGCCCCTCCTGCGTCCACTCGCCCAAGTGCGGCTCAGGAAACCGGCCCATCGACAAGGAGGCGGCCCGCCAACTCCTTATCGGGCTGGGGGCTGAAAAGCCATATGGCGCATTCACCAGGGTTGGGATGGAGGAAAAAGCCCAGCTGCCGACCGAAGCAGAGGAGATTGCTGTCAAGCCTGTCCCGGTTCCGATTCCGGCGCGGTACGGGGTCTTTGACATCGAGACACAGAAATCAGCGGCCGAGGTCGGAGGCTGGCATCGAGCCGATGCAATGCTCGTGAGCGTGGCGGTGGTCTACGATGCCGGACTCGACGACTATCTGGTCTTCCGCGAGGGGGAGGTACCTCAACTGATTGCTCATCTCAGCACCTTCGATCTGCTGGTCGGCTTCAACAATAAACGTTTTGACAATCAGGTCCTCTCCGGCTATGGCGTCCACGACCTCGCAGTGCTGCCCACCGTGGATATACTGGAGAAAGTAAAGGAGCGGCTGGGGTACCGGCTCAGCCTGGATAATCTCTCTGAGAACACTCTTGGAATCAAGAAATCAGCAGACGGATTGATGGCGCTCAAGTGGTACCAGGAGGGACGGATTGACAAGATCATCAGCTACTGCCGCCAGGATGTCGAGATGACTCGGAGCCTCTTCCATTTCGGCATGGAACATGGCTACCTGCTTTTCAAAAACAAGGCAGGGAGTGTGGTCCGCTGTCCAGTTGATTTTCTTGACTGAGGATGTGATATTCTCCATGAGAATCAAGGACTCCAATCAGGTCCGCATCATGCAGGCCGCGTCAAAATAAGCATACATTCAAGGAGTTCTTAACATTGGGTATAATTAAGGTAATCAAGCAAACGACTTGTGATGTTGCAGATAACATCGCAATCAAAATTATTAATGCACATATTAAAAATTACGGAACAGTCCAATCGCTCAAAATTGACAGAGTGCTGCGTGAGATCGATATTTCATTAACGCTCCACGGGGAGAAAGACCCTGTTCAGGTTCTCTGTAAAAAATATTCTTTCCATGCCATCGAAGAGATAATCCATGTAAGGGTTGAGTCCTTTTTTTCTTGTCGTCCGTGGCTCAATGCGGTTCTAAATGATTTTGTGGCACTTAAATTATTTCCTCTCGATCATCCACAGGCCAAAATAATTACAATCTACTTGAGTTGTACTGTATTGAGGGAACAGGGAAACGGCCGCGGTTGACTCCCGCCAGATCAATTAGTTTTGCAGGGCCCTTTTCCCTATCACTTCTCCCTTGAATTGTGCGGTATGGGTGTTGTCCTAATGGTAAAGCCGTGGTGCTTAACATCGGTGCAAATCATAACCACCCTCACCCCTTAACCTAAAGATTTCATGCTCATCATTGTTGAATCGCCAACCAAGGCCAAAAAAATTCAATCAATTCTCAAGCTGAGGGCTATGTCCACGGTGGGTCATTTCAAAGACCTTCCTGACGCTCAGATTGGTGTCGATTTGAAGACGTACGAACCGACCTTCGTCTACCATGAGAGGAAAGCGCACCTGCCCAATGAGCTGCGCGCTGCGGCCAAGGGTGAAACCGTTATGCTGGCAGGTGACCCGGACCGGGAAGGCTACGCCATCAGCTGCCACATCTACGAAGAGGTGAAATCCGTTGCCAAGGAATGTCTGCGCATGGAGATTTATGAAGTGACTGAAAAAGGCCTGAAGGAAGCTCTTGCCAAGGCAGTGCCTTTCGAGCAGACGAACACTGGTCTCTATAATGCCTTCCTCGGCAGAAGGATCGGTGACCGGTTGGTCGGCTATATCCTTTCCCCTATAACCAGCAAAAGTCTTCGCGGTAAATACAGTGTTGGCCGGGTACAATCGCCTGCTGTGCGTCTAGTCGTCGACCGTGAGCGGGAGATTCGAGATTTTGTACCCTCCCTGTATTGGATGCTCGATATTCAGTTGGATAAAGATGGATCGACCTTCTTGGCTCGCCATGCCCAAGGTAAATTCAAGCAGTTGGCAGATGCAGAGAAGGTTATCGCAGCTATTCGAGGCGAAAGTCATGCCCTGGCCGTAAAAGTTGACAAGAAGGAGGTCAAGCAGTCCCCCAAACCACCCTTCACCACGGTCGATTTACAAGCTGCTGCGGCTGTTCGCCTGAAGTTCACCCCGGAGCAGACGATGAAACTTGCTCAAGGGCTTTTTGACCATGGTGTCACAACCTATCACCGTACAGATTCCGTCCGCATGGATTCAGCCTTTATCAGTGAGATTCGAGAATTCTTGGGTAAAGCGCTTGGTACCGACTATCTTCCCAAAAAGCCGAACCAGCATAAGTCAAAGAATTCTCAAGCAGAGGCGCATGAAGGCATCAGACCTACTCATATGCACTCGACCGCTGATATCGCAGCCATAATCAAGAAAGAAGGACTTACCCCTGACCATGCCAAACTGTACGATCTGATATTTAGACGTGCTGTCGCCAGCCAGATGGCACCAGCCCTCTTTGATTCCACGACCATGCTCTTTGAGGTGGCCGGGGAAAAGTTTAAGGCCGCTGGCCGGGTTCTCAAATTCGACGGCTTTCTCAAGGTGTACTCCGAAGTTGACGAAGAAAAGGAAAAAAAGAGGGATGAGGATAAGTTGCAGTTGTTGCCCCCGGTAGAAGTTGGCGAATTGGTCCCGAAGCTCAAAGAAGTCCTTGAAGAAAAAAAGACCAAAGCTCCGGGAAGATTTACCCTGGGTTCTCTGGTAAAGGAATTGGAACGACTTGATATTGGCCGCCCTTCGACCTACGCAGCCATCACCAAAAACATTACCGACCGTGGTTATGTGAAAGAAGAAAAAGGGAAGGTGGTGCCTCTCCTCCCTGGGGAGACACTTATTGACTATCTCAGAGAAAAGCATTCATGGGTGATCAATTACGAACTGACCAGTAAGATGGAAAAATTTCTGGATCAGGTCGTTGAGAACAAGGAGACCTGGCAGCGATTCTGTAAAGGCATTCACAATAAAATGGGTTATTTCGAGCCACCAATCAGAGCTACGGGTGGTGGCCCAAGCGAAAGCCAGCTCAAGTACGCCAACGACCTCGCCGTAAAAAAGAATCTCATCATACCGGAGGAAACCTTGAAGACCGGCATGGCTTTGTCATTATGGATTGAAAATGTTGTCGGTAAAAACAATAAATAACCGTTGTGTCCCCGATGTTCCATTGGCTCCGTGATCATCGCCGCGCTGAGGCGCAAAAGCGTCCATTCCCTCCCGAATGGGAAGCCTTTCTGCGCGCGAACGTAGCGCATTACAGCATACTCGACGAAGCAGAGAGCGCCGAACTGCGCAGGATGGTACAAGTTTTCCTGGAGGAGAAGCACTGGGAGGGATGCGGCGGCCTTGAGCTCACCGATGAAATCCGTGTCACCATCGCGGCCCAGGCATGTCTGCTGCTATTGGCTCTCCCCCACGATGAATATTACCGTAACGTGGAATCGATCCTTGTCTACCCCTCCACCGTTGTGCCCCCCGAGCGCAAACCCGGTTTCTTCGAGCGCCTGGATGGCGTGGTGGAAGCTCCCGTCCCCATCCTTGGGCAGGCTTTCGTCCAAGGTCCGGTGATCCTTGTCTGGGACGCTGTCCTCCATGGGGCACGTCACCCAGAGCAAGGTCATAACGTGGTTTATCACGAGTTTGCCCATAAGCTTGATCTGCTTGATGGAACCGCCAACGGAACCCCGCCCCTCGTCGATCGTGAACAGCTCGCTGAATGGGTAGCCGTGTGCTCCCGCGAATTCCGGCGACTGCGCAGCCTCTCCGAGAAGGGGCACAAAACTTTTATTGACGATTATGGGGCGCAGAGCGAGGCTGAGTTCTTCGCTGTGGTTACCGAGGAGTTTTTCGATCGCCCCCTTGCACTCCAGAGGCACGCCCCCGACCTCTACAATGTTCTCAGCAGTTACTACCGCCAAGATCCGGCGGGGCGGCATACGAATCGAACCAACGCCTTGAAGAAATAAAAAAACGACTGGGGCGTTAGAGCCGGCATCTGTGCCCTGCTCACCGGTATCTCTCTTGGCATCGAGCAGATCTCCAACCCCGGGGTAGGCACGCGGCGCTTCCTTATTCCAATTAGCTCTCAACTTGGCTCGTATTTGTAGGATGTGCTGACGAAGGAAGCGCATCAATCGTAACAGATGCGCTTCGCTAAGCTCAGCACATCCTACGGGGAAAAAGTGCTATCTTGAATGCTAATGCGGATTATAAGGCTCCCAGGCTGCCGTGATGCGCCATCTTTTTCAGGATCAAAGCATGGTGTTACGTGGTTGTGGCACTGGCGTCGGTATTCAGCCGGTGGAGGTGAAAAGTGTTTTCGCCCAAGGTCCGGCGACAGAGCTCGACCAGGTGGTCGTGGTGGGTGAAGAGAAATATTTGGGTGCGTTGTGCCAAGGTAGCCAGTTGCGGGAGAATGGCGATAGTCCGATCATCGTCGAAGGTGATCAATAAATCATCCAGGATGAGGGGCATCGGCTCATGCTGTTCGATATACCGGTCAAGCGCAGCAAGACGAAGGGCAAGATACAGTTGATCCCTGGATCCGTCACTCATCCCCCCAACTGGAACTGAAGACTGATCCGAGCGCAGTCCTACCAGAATGGGAATATCATCAGCATTGAACTCTGCACCCAAGCCACTAAACGCCCCCCGGGTGATGCTTTGGAAAATCTGACCCGATTTTGCCAGGAGTGGGCCTTGGTTTTCCTTCCGGAACCGCTCAATTTGGATTTGCAGGAAATGCGCAGCCAAACGCAGGCGCAGAAAGCGAGAGGCATCTTGTCGCAATCGTGCTCCGCAAGACTCAGCCTGCTGCCGATAGTGCGCGGCTTCATCGCCAACAGCTTCAAGTGCCTGTCTCTGGCTGTTAAGCTCAAACAGGGTAGCACGAACCGTCTGGAGCGAGGCTTCCACTTCTTGTTTCTGATTTTGAAGAGTTTCCTTCTTCTGAGGAAGGGCTTCGATATCTTCCGCTTGAATGCGGGCGAGGAAATTGTCCACTGTTTGTCCACGGGCAAGTCCACTGAGATTGTCACGGAAGGTAGCAATCTGACGCTGCACCTGGTCCCGCAACTCCAGATTGGCCAGCAACGGTTCCAACGCTTCAGCTGTCTCGACTTTCCCCAGATGCACTAACTCTGCCAATGCCTGCACGGCTTGCTCGGAGAACGCTTGGCAGTCTTTCAGGGCACTTTTAGTTTCTTCGATCTGCTCCTTTAATTGGTTGTAACGAGTTTGGGCATCCCGGCTCTCACCCAACGCATCCCACAGCCTGGACACCCGGGCTTCAGTCGTGTCGCCCTTGATTCCAAAGGTTTCGCAGTAATCATTCACCGCTTGTTCGTACTGCAGGACCGCCTTCGTTGTCTCCTGCGATTTAGTGAATTTCCCTTCCCAGATATCGAATTTTGAAAAAATTGCAGTGCGTTCCTGCAAGAGCGCCAGGCCAGTATCAGGAGAAATGCCTGCGGGTAAACCGATCGCCTGACACTGTCGTCTCCATTTCTCCCCTGCTGCCTCGCTCCCTTTACTGACCAGCGCCCTGTTTTGATGAAATATTTCCAGCTGAGTTTTGAGTGTCTGCAGTTGTTCCGTGATCACTTCTCGTTTACCCGCTGCTGCTTCTGCTTGTTGAATCCGCATTCTTGCCTTTTCAAAAAGCAGCCCATAGTCCTTTTCCTCGGAATCGGAGAGAACCATGGCGAGCAGTATCCTGGCCTGACGGATCTGATTGCTTTTTTGCTGGAGGGCTTCCTCGGCAACTCTCAATTGACGCAGAAGCTCTTTGCATTCACCCCAAACTTCACGCCATTCCTCCATTTCAACCGGGGTTCGGGGGTTAATCCCACAGGGCTGCCACACCTGTTTCCACGAAATTTGCCATTGCTGCAACTTTCCCTGCAGCTCGGAAATTTTCTCTTTTGCTTCCTGGTTCTGTTGTTCAGACTGAAGTATCTGGGAGCGTTTTTCTTCTGCCTGGGCAACAGCCTCGGCCTGGAGGCGAAGTTGATCCGCAATGTCGTCGGCTTTGACCATCGCTTGCGGAAAAGCTTCTTCCAGGGGCGTGTCGGGAACGAACGCCTCCTTGCTTCCATTGCCTTTCCATTCCGCAAGCACGAGGTTCCACCCGTAATCGCGACGGTCTCTCGCTTTACGGAGCGCCTGCTCGGAAGGTAATTCTCCGCGGCGTTCCATCCGCCCAAGCTCGATTCGGAGGGAATCGATCCGGATCTTTCCCTCTTGTCTCTTTGACTCCTCGGTTTTCATTTCCCGCAAGATCCCGTCCATTTCTTCACCGAAGCGGCGAATTGTGGCTTTTGCCGGGACAGGAAGGTTGAAGGTCTCGTCTACATTCTCGGGAGCACCGGTCAATTCTTGATGGAGATCCGTTACTTCCCGTCTCAGTCGTTTAACCTCGAATTCGCTTGCCGAAAGAGTTTTGTTGGCATCGGTAGCGCCTGCTGCCGCCGCTAACGCGTCCCGGAGGCCGGTTAAATCAGTTTCCGGCAGATTGTTCAGCTGCGCTTCCCTCGTCTCGATCTGCGCCCTGAGCTCTTCCGACTTTTCCCGGTTTTTCTCGAGGTTCTCCAGGGCAGCTTGCAGACCAGTAGCGGCCTCCTCGCAGGCCAGACGAACAGCACTGCTCAACCGCAGTGTCTCAAGTTCAGCAATGGCACCGGTTAGTTCCAGATTTTGCATGCCGCCGCGCAGGGCCGCTTCCAGTCCCGCCAATTCGGTTGCCAAATCGGTCAGAGAATTCTGGCGGTCCCGATAAATGCCCAGATCCTGGTGCAAATGATCAAGAGCTTCGGCTTCAGCCAGCAGCGCTGGTGAGGTTTTACACCCAGTCAGCTGCTCTTCAAGCTTCGCAATAGTAGACGTTAACCGCTGTACTTCCGCAGACCCATCGCTGGCGGCTCTTCTTGCCGTTCGTACCCGTTCGACAAAATCGCTGGAAACGTCGGGCAGCAGAGGCAGCTTCTCCAATAGTCGCATCTCTTCTTTTAAGCGCCCTGCGGTGGGCAAGGCATCTTCACAACGGGCAATCCATTCAAGATCCCGAGTAACTAATGAGAGTTGACCTTCCAGCTTGGCCTTGGTTCCTTCGACCGCTGCCAAATCCTTTTCAATCTTTTCCCACGCCTCAGGACTCACTATCGCATCCCGGCTTTTGCGCATGAATTCTTTGTAGGCATTGGCTGTCGGCCGAACCGATACATTGGCTGTCGAACGTCCTTTAAAGAGCCGGTCTGATTCTTCGGTCAACGCTGCCAGAACCAGTTGAACAGGGGTTCCACCCATACTGGCCGAGAACAGGGCCTTACCGATATCTCCTTCGCCACGAAGCAGTTGTTCCGCTCCGTCGCGAAGCTCCTTCGTCCCCAAGCCAAACATCGCGGAAAAGTATCCTTGGTCCACACTGCCCAGAAAAGAGGTCAGGATGCTGTCCGGCAATTCATTGCCATCAGCATTCAACAAGGTGTTTTTGTTGCCTTTGCGCCTTTGAAAGGTGAGTCGTTCCCCCGCTTGGTTGGCTATCTCTCCTATGATCCGCAATCTTTTATAGTCGTGGACAAAATTATCCGGTGATTGACTGTGGATACCGAAAAGAAGGTCGCGAATGGCACGGAGCAGGGAGCTTTTACCTGCTTCGTTGGATCCATAGATTACATGAAGGTCGCTGCCCTGAACGGGAAAGGTGAGCTCCAGATTGGTAAATGGTCCGAAGGCAGGGATGTGTAAGCGATCAAATCTCATGAAGATTGCCCTCCCTTTGTTCCCAGGGCCTCCAAAATGATAGCCTGCACATCCTCCATCGTTGTCAGCCGCTGGCTTTCCTCCCAGTCGAACTCAACTTCACATCGAACCTCGGGAGGAAGAATGTCGAGCATCTCCTTAATCTCGTCAGGAAGATTCCCAGGTTCGATCCGGGCTTGCTCCAAGGTTTGCAAAACAATTTTGGTCAGGGCATCCCGCTCCGCAAGTTGCGCCAGGTCATACACGGGAGAGGTTGCCACTTTGATTCGTTCAATCCAGATAGCTTCCTCGCCCTGATCTTGGGCACGGCCCAGCAACTCCGCCTGCCAGCGGTGCATCTCCCGGTGCAGCGAACCGTGCAGAGGTGTGGCTCCAGTGAAGACAATCCTGGCCGCGACCAGTCGCCCCGCCGCTTCCCTGATTGCGCTGACCATCGCTTTAGTGACATGACCGAGCACCTCTGCCTCTGCCGTGACCCCTGTGAGATTGATTTCAAGCACCTGCCACCGGACGACGTCGAGCTCCTGCCACTCCACATTGTCCACCTCCAGGGAATCATTGACAGTGACCATCCAGCAACCATGCGGCCCCACCTCTCGGGCATCCCGTCCCTGGCAATTCCCTGCGAATACAATCCAGGAATCCGGACCCTGGCTCATTATCTCGGGTTGGTGAATATGACCGAGCGCCCAATAGCCATAGCCTTTCTGCCGCAGCTCCGTTTCCGAACACGGGGCATAGGTGTCGTGGCCGGTTCGGCCGGTCAGGCTGGTGTGCAGGAGCCCGATGTTGAATTTGTTCGGCACGGAAGCCGGATACTCTAACACCAGGTTCTCAGGGACAGCCCGGTTGGGAAAGCCACGCCCGTGAATCACCACGGGATGTCCGACAACTTCAACTGATTCCGCCGCCCGCGTGGAAAAGACATGCACATTCTCCGGCAGGCTCAGTTTTTTGGAAATCACCGAGGCTGCATCGTGGTTGCCGGCAATCAGGTAAACCGGAATACCCTGCTCGTCCAGTCGGGCCATCTGTCTCCGGAAAAAGAGGCCGGTGCTGTAATCTTTCCAATCGCCGTCATAAAGATCGCCGGCAATAACCAGAAAATCAATATGCTCATCAATGGCCAGTTGGATTAAGTTTTCAAAAGCCCGGCGGGTGGCGCCACGAAGGACATCAACAGGTGCGCCGTCATGCACCTCAAGGCCTTTGAGCGGACTGTCAATATGCGCGTCAGCAGCATGGATGAAACGTATCATGGTTTTTTCCCTGTTGCGGCTTTTCTGGCCGCGAGAGTGAGGTGCATATCCATCGAAAAATTGCTCCCCCTCGGTGGAGTCGAGGCCGCGTCCCGAAGGGGTTGGAGAAGGGAGGTGATGACGGTCAGTTGCTGGTTATCCTTCAACGATCGCGGCGTTTGTTTTGAAGCAAGCGTTCCAGTTCCTCTTTTCTGGGGATTCCTGACTAATCAGTACCAATCTTTGCACGGCTGAGCCAGACATCATTGTATTGAGGCAAGCAAATCCAGCAAAAGGCATACGATCCGTAACACCACCTTCAATGCAGCTGGTTCTCTCGAGTTCGCCCTTCATTTGGACCATGTTCTTTACCACCTTTGCAAGGAAAACAGTACCCCAGAGGTGCGAACATGAAAAACCTGCTTACTATTGTTAATATAGATAATATTTCTATTTGAAAGACTTAAATCTATGGCCAGGGCCGCAGAAAATGTGCCCCGGCCGGCAGCTGCATTTCTGCAGAAGTGGAGGTGCGTTATGGGGTACATGGCGTTTGTTCTCTCTGCCGTAATTCTACTTGTACTGCTCACCTATCTACGTGCAACTCTCCGCTTCGCCACCGTTAGTTTTTTCATTTTCCTTGTCCTTGGGCTGTTGCTAGCCCGATATCCCGCTCCGGTTACCCTGATACTTTTGGGGTTGGCTCTGTTGATCGCCTTAGTGCTTAACCTTCCATGGCTGCGCAAATGGATGATCTCGCGTCCATTGTTCAATCAGGCAAAACGTGTCATGCCACGGATCAGCCAAACTGAACAGGAGGCGCTGGATGCCGGCACCCTCTGGTGGGATCAGGAAATTTGGAGTGGCGAACCGGAGTGGAGCAAGTTGTTTGCTTACCCGGAAACCAAGCTCTCCGAAGAAGAACAGGCGTTTCTTGCAGGTCCGGTAGAAGAACTCTGTGCCATGCTCAATGACTGGCAGATTACCCATGAAGAGTTGGATCTCCCGCCAAGGGTTTGGGAATTCATTAAAAAAAATCGTTTTTTCGGCATTATCATCCCCAAGAAATATGGGGGTCTTGGTTTTTCCGCCACCGCCCACTCTGAAATTATTGTTAAAATTTCCTCCCGCAGCATCACGGCTGCAGTCACCGTCATGGTCCCTAATTCCCTCGGGCCAGCGGAACTGCTCATGCACTACGGCACCGAAGAGCAGCGGGCGCACTATCTTCCCCGTCTCGCCATTGGTGAGGAAATCCCATGCTTTGGCCTCACCGGACCGGAAGCGGGCAGCGATGCCGGCTCCATCCCAGACCGAGGCATCGTCTGCACCGGCGAATACCAGGGAAATGAGGTGGTTGGCATACGCCTCAACTGGCATAAACGGTACATAACCCTTGGCCCCATTGCCACGCTCATCGGCCTTGCCTTTCAACTCTCTGATCCAGACCACATCCTTGGCCAGCAGACCGAACTAGGCATCACCTTCGGCCTCATTCCCCGCGATACCCCGGGAATTGAAATCGGCAGCCGTCATTTTCCGCTCAATTGCCCATTCCAGAATGGCCCCAACAAAGGCCATGATGTGTTCATTCCTTTGGATATGGTCATTGGCGGCAGGGCTGGTCTTGGCAAGGGTTGGTCGATGCTCATGGAAGCCCTGGCCGCAGGGCGAGGCATTTCTCTCCCGGCGCTTTCCACAGGCGGAGGGAAATTCGCCAGTAGAGCTATGGGCGCCTATGCCATGGCACGCCGACAGTTCAACCTGCCCATAGCCAGGTTTGAAGGCGTGGAGGAGGCCCTGACCAGAATAGCGGGCAATACCTATATCATGGATGCCACCCGCCTGTTGACCGTCCATGGTATCGATAACGGTGAGCGCCCGGCGGTGATAACGGCCATTGCCAAATATCACCTGACCGAACTGATGCGCAGCGTCGTCAACGACGCCATGGATGTGCAGGGAGGCGCGGGCATCTGTCTTGGACCCCGCAACCTCCTTGGCCGCATGTATCAGGCTGCGCCCATCGGCATCACCGTGGAAGGCGCCAATATCCTTACCCGCAGTTTTATTATTTTCAATCAAAGCCTGCTGCGCTGTCATCCGTATCTGAAGCGCGAGATTGACAGCATCAGTCGGCAGGATCTGGACCAGTTCGACAACGCCCTGTGGCAGCATATCGGTTTTTTGCTGAGTAATTTCTCCCGATCACTGGTGTATGGGTTGACCGGCGGCATTCTTATTCGCCCCGCCTTGGGCAGCAGCGTGGTGCAAGGATATCTGCGCCAAATAACCAGATTGGCGACCGCTTTTGCCCTCCTGGGTGATCTTTCCCTGTTGGTGCTGGGTGCTGATTTAAAACGCAAGGAGAAGCTGACTGCCCGGTTAAGCGATACCATTAGCCACCTTTTCCTGACCATGGCCGTTATCAAGCATTTTACCAATCAGCAGGAGCCGGAAGAGGATCGCCCCTTGCTTCATTGGGCCTGCCGGAAAAACCTGTATCTGGCAGAGGAAAGTATCTGGTCATTTCTTCTCAACTTTCCTTTTCCGCCCCTTGCCCGCCTGCTGCGGCTTGCCATTTTCCCCTTTGACAGAAGACTCAAATTACCGAGCGATCGGCTCGGCCATCGGGTTGCAGCCCTGATCACCGCGCCAACCAAGGCGAGGGATCGTCTTACCCGGGGCATCTTTGTCCCTGCTTATGAGGATGACCCTGAGAGTACGGAAACCCTGAGTATGCTGGATGCTTACCTCCAGCTGATGGTCGAATGCGATCATGCAGAGAAGAAGATCCAGATGGCATTTAAGCAGGGGTTGCTTGTTCAAACCGATCAACTGGCCCGTATCACCGAGGCCGAAGCTCAAAACTTGATCAGTGCAGAGGAAGCAAGCGACCTTCGCCGGCTTGAACAGCTCCATCAACAGATCATTACGGTGGATGATTTTTCTCACCTGACCGGGAAGGAGGCTTTATGAGCAGCGCAGGCCCCGTATATGTCATTGACGGCAACCGGACTCCTTTTCTCAAAGCGGCAGGCAAACCCGGCCCATTCAGTGCGGCCGATCTGGCGGTGGCGGCAGGCCGCGCCTTGCTGGCCAGGCAACCCTTTGCGCCCGAAGACTTAAGCGAAGTCATTCTCGGCTGCGTTATCCCCAGCCCGGATGAGGTCAACATCGCACGGGTGGTTTCCCAGCGCCTGGGATTCGGGGTCAAAGTGCCGGCCTGGACTGTGCAGCGCAACTGCGGCTCAGGGATGCAGGCTCTGGAAACCGCGGCGGACCGCATTCGTGATGGCCATTCATCCCTGGTTCTTGCCGGCGGGGTGGAAGCGATGAGCCATGCGCCGGTCCAGCTCAACAACGAGATGGTGGGCTGGCTGGGGGCATGGAGCCGGGCAAAATCGAAAAGAGAAAAATTGCGGCTGCTGGCAGGTTTACGGCCCCGTCATTTCCGCCTGGTGATTGGTCTCCTCCAAGGGCTTACCGATCCTGTGGTCAATCTCAGCATGGGCCAGACGGCTGAAATTCTGGCGGAAATGTTTGGCCTCACCAGGGAGGAACTCGATGCCTATGCCATCCGCAGCCATCAACGTCTTGCGAGAGCTTTTGACGAGGGCCGGATGGAGGAGATATCTCCCCTCTACGCAACCGACAGCACCTACTTTACTGTGGATGAGGGCTTGCGCAGGGATGCGTCCATGAATACGCTGGCGCACCTGAAGCCGGTATTTGACCGGAAGTTCGGCAGAATCACTGCGGGAAACAGTGCCCAGGTCACCGATGGGGCGGCCCTGTTGCTGTTGGCCGATGAAGCAACCGTTGCTCGCTTGCACCTGCCGACCATGGGCTGCATTGAAGAGACCAGGTGGGCTGGAGTTCCGCCGGAGCATATGGGCCTTGGCCCGGTGCATGCCGTGGAAGCGCTGCTCCGCGCTCGCAACCTGAAGGTGGGAGATATTGAATACTGGGAATTGAACGAGGCCTTTGCCGCCCAGGTCCTGGCCTGCCTGAAAGCCATGGCCGATCCGGCCTACTGCACCACCCATTTTAACCGCGATCAACCGCTGGAACCCATCGCCCTGGATCGGCTCAATGTCGATGGCGGCGCCATCAGCCTTGGCCATCCCGTTGGCGCCAGCGGCGCGCGCATCGTGCTCCACCTGCTCCATGTCCTTAAACAGCGTAATGCAATGCGAGGCATAGCCACCCTCTGCATAGGAGGCGGACAGGGAGGCGCCATGCTGGTCTCACGGCCAAGCACCACCATTGCTGCCAATGAAAAGGATTGATGCCATGAACACTGCCAAGCAGCCTTACCTCCATTTCCAGCTGCATACGGATGAGCAGCATCTCTGTTGGCTCACCATTGATGTCAAGGATACATCAACCAATGTCCTTAGCCGGGAAGTCCTGACTGAGCTTGAGAAAGTGATCCGGGAGTTGCACCAGCTTGCTCCCAAGGCGCTGCTCATTCAATCAGCCAAAAAGAACGGCTTTATCGCCGGGGCGGACATCCACGGCTTTACTGATCTGGGGACAAGGGACGAGGCCCTGGTTGCAATCAAACAGGGACAAAACATCTTCACCGAACTGGAGCGACTGCCCTTCCCCACCATCGCCCTTATTCATGGCTTCTGCCTGGGGGGTGGGTTGGAGCTGGCTTTGTCCTGCACCTACCGCATTGCCGCCGATGAAACGGACACCCGCATTGGTTTGCCGGAGGTGAAGCTGGGCATTCACCCGGGTTTTGGCGGTACCGTCCGTCTGACCAGGCTCATTGGTAGTGCGGCTGCCCTGCCCCTCATCCTCTCTGGCCGCACACTCAATGCGAGACAGGCGGCAAAACAGGGGATCTTAACCTTTGCTGTACCGATGCGCCTGCTGCGCAGTGCGGGAGTCCAACTTGCTCTTTCTCAGCCTAAAAAACCAAAACCAAAACTGCTTGCCAGGCTGGCGGATTCATCATTGGGACGATCACTGGTTACCAAGGTGGCTGAGCGAAAACTGCGGCAAAAGGTACGCCAATCCCACTACCCGGCGCCCTATGCAGTTCTTGACCTGTGGCACAAGCATGGGGGGGTTTTCGACTCCATGATGGAACAGGAAGCACAGTCCGTGGCTGACCTGATCAAGGGAGAAACCGCGCAGAATCTCATCCGTTGCTTCTTGCTTCAGGAACGCCTCAAATCGCTCCCAGGATCTTCCGATTTCACCCCAAAACACGTGCATGTCATCGGTGCAGGCGTGATGGGTGGCGACATCGCAGCCTGGTGTGCCCTGCGCGGCCACAGGGTTTCCATCCAGGACAACAGCCACGACACCCTTACCCGCAGTGTTCAGCGGGCGGCAAACCTCTTTAAAAGCCAGCTGAAGCAACCGCATCTGGTGACGGCTGCCCTGGATCGATTCATTCCTGACATGAAAGGTGATTATCTGCCCAAGGCGGATGTGATCATTGAGGCCATTTATGAAGATGTCACTGCGAAAAAGACCCTCTTTGCCGCCATTGAAGCGAACGTAAAAAAGGATGTTCTCCTGGCCACCAATACCTCATCCATTCCTTTGGAAACGTTGGCGGCAGGTCTGCAACACCCCGAGCGGCTTGTCGGCCTGCATTTTTTCAATCCCGTAGCCAAGATGCAGCTGGTTGAGGTGGTCAGCACGAGTTACTCTTCAAATGAGAGTGTTCGCAAGGCCATACAGTTTACCAAGGGGATAAGCAAGCTGCCGTTGCCTGTTCGCAGCAGCCCGGGATTTCTGGTCAACAGAATCCTCATGCCCTATCTCCATGAGGCTGCCATTCTCGAGTCAGAGGGCATTCCGGCTGCGGCCATCGATCAGGCTGCCGAGGAATTCGGCATGCCCATTGGCCCCATTGAATTGATCGACATGGTAGGTTTGGATATCTGCCAGTCAGTGGTCGCTTACATGGGCGACCAGCACGACGTCAAGATGCCGGGCAACTTCCAAACACTCATCCAGCAAGGCCGGTTAGGCAAAAAAAAAGGGGCCGGCTACTACACCTACAGCAACAACAAGCCCAAAAAAGAAAAGCTCGGTAAAGGCTACCGGCCACCGGTTGATCTCATGGACCGACTTATTCTCCGGCTCATCAACGAGAGTGTGGCCTGTTTACGGGAAGAGGTGGTGAGTGACGGCGACCTGCTCGATGCCGGCATGGTGTATGGGACGGGATTCGCTCCCTTTCGCGGGGGCGTCATCCATTATGTGGAGAAGCAGTCAGGCGCTGACCTGCACAGGCAACTCACTCAACTGCAACAGCGGTATGGCGATCGTTTCCGCCCTGATCCAGGTTGGGACAAATTCATGTAAACCCAACCAATAGGGGCATGATGCACGGACCCTCTCTTCCTGCACAGGAGGATGGTATGCACAACCCGACAGACTATCTCACACCCGAAGCGATCAAGACCTTGCCCGGTCTTTTCTGGAAACGGGTCGAGCGTAGCCCTGAAAAAACAGCCTATCGTTTTTACGACAAGATCAAGGAACAGTGGGAGGAGATTACCTGGAAGGCCATGGGAGACAGGGTTGCCCGGTGGTATGCAGCCTTGGCCAGAGAAGAACTCGCACCCGGAGATCGAGTCGCCCTCATGATACCCAACGGGCCGGACTGGGTCAGTTTTGACCTTGCTGCCCAATCCCACGGACTTGTAGTCGTTCCCCTGTTTGCCAACGATCGACCCAAAAATATTGCCTATATCCTGGAGAACACCCAGACTAAGGTCCTACTTTGCCCTGGCATGGCCTACTGGAATGATCTGGAACCTGTGCTCCATCGCCTCACCCGGATTCAGCGCATCATCACCCTGGAATTCTGCAAGCCGCAGGAGCAGGATCGCAGGATCGCCTGCAGCAGCGATTGGCTTGATGTCGAGCCGCAAAAGCCATCGCATCTGCCTCTAAATAGTGATGCTCTGGCGACCATCGTGTTCACCTCCGGGACCACAGGACCTCCCAAGGGGGTGATGCTCAGCCATAGAAATATTCTAGACAACTGTTTTGCATCGTTACGTGCGGTAACAGTGTACCCGGAGGATATTTTTCTTTCCTTTCTGCCCCTCTCCCACATGCTGGAACGTACTGCGGGATATTACCTCTCCATCATGGCCGGAGCTACAGTGGCCTATGCCCGTTCCATCGCCGACCTAACCGAGGACCTCACGATCATCAGGCCAACGGTATTGATTGCAGTACCCCGCATCTTTGAACGGATATACGCTTCCATCCAGGCTAACCTTGCCAGCCAGTCCTTGGTTGCCCGCCAACTCTTTAACCTGGCTGTGGCCAGTGGCTGGCGCTCATTTCTCTATCGCCAGGGCAGAGCTGGCTTCCACCCTCTCCTCTTGCTGAAACCACTCATCCATAGCCTGGTTGCAGGGAAAGTGCAGACAAAACTGGGAGGCCGAATTCGGGCCATCATCAGTGGGGGCGCACCATTAGCCCCGGATATCGCCCGCCTGTTCATTGGCCTTGACCTGCCCTTACTGCAGGGCTATGGCCTCACCGAAACCAGCCCGGTCGTCAGCGTCAATCGCGTTGAGAACAATGATCCCGAGGGGGTTGGCCTGCCTCTGCCAGATATAGAGGTATCTCTAGCTCGATCCGGGGAACTCCTGGTTCGAGGGAATTGCGTTATGCTGGGCTACTGGCAGGATGAGGACGCCACCAACAAACTCATTGATCCGGAAGGCTGGCTGCACACCGGAGACAAGGCCAGTATCAACAACGAGCATATCTACATTACCGGTCGACTGAAGGAGATCCTGGTGCTGAGCAACAGTGAAAAGGTACCGCCTGTTGACCTGGAAATGGCCATCATGCTGGACCCACTTTTTAACCAGGCTTTGGTCGTTGGCGAAAGTAAACCGTATCTGACCCTGCTCGCCGTAGTGAACCCGGAACAGTGGCAGAAACTCTGCTCAAACCTCAATATCTCAGCAGAAAAAGAACACTTAAGCCATGCAAAGGTACTGCAGGAAACACTGGCCCGAGTGGAAAAACAACTGCAGCCTTTTCCAGGCTTCATGAGGATCAGAAAGATTACTCTCACCCTGGAGCCGTGGACCGTGGAAAACGGCCTGCTCACCCCTACTTTGAAAACCAAGCGAAAGGCCATTACTGATCAGTATGAAAACGCCATTCAGGCGATGTACACCTGACGGCTATTGGTACATCTAGAGATAGTTGCCATAATTTGTCTTCTAGAGGGAAAAATATAAACGAGATCAATCACTCCGTGAGATGACTCAAAAAAAAAATTATTCCTGTTAGTGTCTCAAATTTGTACATAATACAACTTTTCCCCCTTATGGATTACTTGACGGCATTCGTTATCTTGATTATTGATGAACGTTTAAATGTTTAACGCGAGAGTGGTGAAATTGGTAGACGCACTGGACTTAGGATCCAGCGAACTTAGTTCATGGGGGTTCGAGTCCCCCCTCTCGCACCAGCATCCCTCTTGGAAGTCATGCACAGCCCACAGGCCGGACATGTCGGGCTAAAAATAAACAACGCCGCCGGGTCAAATCCGCCGCAAACTGAATAAAAGGAATCGCTATCCATGGAAATCGTCGTCGAAAATCTCTCTGAATTGACAAGAAAATTGACTATCACTCTCCCTTCGGAAACAGTGGGGGCCGCCCTTGCCAAGGCCTATGCCAAGGTCAACAAAGAGGTCAAACTGAAAGGATTCCGCCGCGGTAAAATTCCCCAGAGTGTTCTTGATAAGAATTTCAAGAGTCAGGTTGAGGACGAAGTCGGCGAGAAGCTGGTGCAGGACTCCTATTTTGATGCCATTGAAAAAGAAGGGATCGAACCGGTGGTACATCCCGAGATAGCCCAGCATAAATTCTCCGATGACGGTACCTTCATGTATGTCGCTTTGGTTGATATCAAACCTCAGGTCGAATTGAAAGAATACAAGGGGTTGGAAGTTGAGAAACCGGTCATGTTGGTGACCGACGAAGAAATAGACAAAGAAATCAAGTTGTTGCAGCGACACCAAGCGGTCCTGCAAACCGCCGAGAAAGATCATGGCATCGCCATGGATGATCTGGTGATTGTCGATTTTCAGGGATTTCATAACGGTAAAGCCATGAAAGAGGTGCATAACCAAAACTTCAGTGTTGATATGGGGATGCATCGTCTGGGCAAAGATTTTGAAGAGAAGCTTCTCGGGCTGAAAAATGGTGAGAAGACCCTTTACGAAATTGATTTTCCGGTCGATTATCCTAACCCCGTTCTTGCTGGGAAAAAAGTGGAATTCAAGGTCGATATCAAGGACGTCAAAGTACGGATCAAGCCGGCTATTGATGATGAATTTGCCAAGGATATTAAACCTGAGTTGACGAGCCTCGACGATCTGAAGCAGGATATCCGCACCCGTCTGCAGAAGACCAAGGACGATGCTCTCAAAGGCGATCTTGACGACAAGATCATGCACAAACTGATCGAACTCAACCCCTTCGAGGTGCCGCAGCGTCTGGTCAACTATGAGATTCAGGAAATGCTGAAACAGACCGAAGAGAATCTCAAGCGAAGCGGATTGTCTTTTGAGTCCGCCGGCATTAATCTTGAGGAACTGGTTACCAAAAATAAAGAGGTAGCTGTCAAACGGGTCAAAGGCGATTTTCTCCTCAAAAGAATTGCCGAGGTCGAAGAAATCAAGATTGCTGACGAGGATATCCAGCGAGGGTATCAGCGCATCGCTGATCAATATCGCATGACCCTTGATGAGGTGAAGAAGTATTTTCAACGGCGTGAAGAAATTTTGCCGTTCATGAATGAGTTACATAACGAAAAGGTGCTCAATTTCCTAAGGGAGCAGGCAAAAATATTGGAAGTAGCCGCAACAGATTCTGCAGCAGAGAAGACCGAGGCTTGATGCCCTGATCAGACGAGTTGCTATATACGGCAGAGAGTCAACCCCCGCTGCCCTGAAGTGTTTTTGGAGAAATTAGAATGAACTTGGTACCCATGGTTGTTGAACAGAGTCCGCGTGGCGAACGGGCTTTTGATATCTATTCTCGGTTGCTTAAGGAGCGGATTATTTTCCTCGGCAGCCAGGTTAATGACGACGTTGCCAGTGTTGTTGTGGCGCAGCTGCTCTTTCTTGAAGCCGATGACCCGGATAAGGATATCACTTTTTATATCAACTCTCCAGGCGGTTCGGTCACTGCCGGCATGGCCATTTATGACACCATGCAGTACATCCGTTGTGATGTGGCGACTCTCTGCATGGGGCAGGCCGCTTCCATGGGTGCTTTGCTGCTGGCCAGCGGTGCTGCCGGAAAACGGTATGCCCTGCCCAATTCACGGATTATGATTCATCAGCCCATGGGCGGCTACCAGGGTCAGGCAACAGACATTGACATCCATGCGCGTGAAATCCTGCGGATGCGCCACGACCTTAATACCATTTTGTCCAAACATACCGGCAAGTCGATCAAGAAGGTGCAGGCCGACACCGAACGCGACAACTTCATGAGCGCTGTTGAGGCTGCTCAGTATGGCATTATCGATAAAGTCTTGACCAGCCGAGAGGAATTGAGTGGGGAGAAGTAAAGGTGAGTAACGATTTTCATGATGAACATAGCGTGTCCTGCACATGTTCTTTCTGTGGCAAGAGTCAGCAAGAGGTTGGAAAACTGATCGCTGGCCCCAGCGTCTATATTTGTGACGAATGCATTGAACTGTGCAATGAAATGGTGATGGAGGCCCCCCAAGACGAAAACGCAGCAACTGAATTCGGCAAGGGGGTCCTTAAGCCCAAGGAAATCAAAGCCCATCTTGACGAATATGTAATTGGCCAAGATAAGGCCAAGCGCATTCTATCAGTTGCGGTGCATAACCACTACAAGCGGATCAACGCCCCGCCCATGGGTGCCGACGAAGTAGAGCTCCAAAAATCAAACATCATCCTCATCGGTCCCACTGGCAGCGGCAAGACTTTGGTTGCCCAGACCCTTGCGCGGTTGCTCAATGTACCGTTCACCATAGCCGATGCGACCACCTTGACCGAGGCAGGCTATGTCGGTGAAGATGTCGAAAATATTCTGGTCAGCCTCCTACAGGCCGCGGACTATGACATCGAAAAGGCGGAACGGGGCATTATCTATATCGATGAGATCGACAAGATCGCCCGAAAATCCGATTCCGCTTCCCTGACTCGCGATGTCTCCGGCGAGGGAGTGCAGCAGGCCCTACTTAAAATCATCGAAGGCACTATGGCCTCGGTACCACCCAAGGGTGGCCGCAAGCATCCCCAACAGGAACTGGTACGCATAGACACCACCAATATCCTTTTTATTGTCGGTGGGGCCTTTGTTGGACTGGATGGGGTTATCAAACGACGAACCGGCACCCAGGCTATAGGGTTTGGGGCGAAAGTGGTGAGCCAGACCGAACGTACCATTGGCGAGATTCTTGCTTCCATTCAGTCCGAGGATTTGCTTAAATTCGGGTTAATTCCCGAGTTGGTTGGTCGCTTGCCGGTAATCGCCACCATGGAGGAACTGGTTGAGGAAGATCTCATCCGTATTCTCAAAGAACCCAGGAACTCCTTAATCAAGCAATACCAGAAGTTGTTCGAATATGAGGGAGTTACTCTGCGCTTTACTGAGGGTGCGTTAAAAGCGATTGCCCAGAAGGCCATGGTCCGCAAATCCGGCGCCCGAGGACTACGTTCGGTTATGGAAGAATGTATGCTGGATGTTATGTACGAACTACCCTCGGACGAACATGCCGCGGAATGCGTGATAAATGAACAGGTTATTACTCAGGGGGAGTATCCAGTGATCCTTTACGATAATGTCGAAACAAAAAAACTTGCCTGAAATTTGCCCATGAGTGAAAGGATGACTGAAACCTATCCGCTGATGCCGCTTCGGGACATTGTCCTCTTTCCCGGAATGGTTGCGCCTTTAGTTGTTGGAAGAAAAAAATCGATTCTGGCGCTTGAAGCAGCCATGGGAAACCGTTCCCTTATCTTTTTGGTCACCCAAAAGGACGCACGAGTGGACGACCCCGAACAACGGCATCTCTACTCCCTGGGGACCCTTGCTTCGGTCATGCAGTTGCTGCGCCTGCCGGACGGAACCATCAAGGCTCTGGTGGAAGGCAAGCGGAGGGCGATTGTTATCGGAGCTTTTGAGGGCGGTGTCGAGGAGGATTCATTTTATTCAGTCAGACTGGTCGATGCTCCAGATGTCGATATAGAAAAGGAAGAGGTTCAGGCTTATCTGCGCGAACTCCGCAAAACATTTGATCAATACACACTGACTAATAAAAAATTACCGCGTGAAGTCCTGAAATCAATCACCTCCCTGGAAGATCCTTCCCGGATGGTGGATCTGATCACCTCACATATCCAACTGAAGACAGAAGAGAAGCAGTCCATTCTTGAACAGGTCTCTCTGCCGCAACGCATCACCAGGGTTTTGGAAATCCTTTACCGGGAAATGGAACTCTCCGAAATGGAGAAGGATATTCATGCCAAGGTAAAGAAGAAAATGGGATCCACCCAGCGCAATTATTATCTCTCCGAAAAGATGCGCGTCATCCAGGAAGAAATAGGCCAGGGCGAGGGGGGTGACGATTTAACCGATCTGCAGCAGGCTATAGATAAAAAGAATCTGCCCAAATTGGTTAAGGAGAAGGTGGCAAAAGAGTTCAAAAAACTCCGGCAGATGCCTCCCATGTCCGCAGAAACCACTGTAGTACGAAATTATATCGATGCGATTATCAGTCTGCCCTGGAAAAAGAAATCACGCTCAAAAATAGATATTGAACGAGCTGAAGAAATACTCAACGAAGATCATTATGGGCTGGAAAAACCCAAAGAGCGTATTCTTGAATATCTTGCAGTCCAAGCGCAGGTTAAGAAGATACGCGGACCGATTCTCTGTCTAGTCGGACCTCCAGGTGTGGGTAAAACTTCGGTATGCCGTTCTATTGCCAGGGCCATGGGGCGAGAGTTCATCCGCCTGTCTCTCGGTGGTGTCCGCGACGAGGCTGAGATCCGTGGTCATCGGCGAACCTACATCGGAGCTATGCCCGGCAAGATTATTCTTTCCATGCAAAAGGCAGGGGTAATCAATCCGGTCTTCTGCTTGGATGAAGTAGACAAGATGAGCGTTGATTTTCGTGGCGATCCATCGTCCGCTTTGCTTGAGGTCCTGGATCCTGAGCAAAATTATTCCTTCAACGATCACTACCTGGATGTGGATTACGATCTGTCCGAGGTTTTCTTCATCACCACGGCGAACAATCTTCATGGCATCCCGGCACCTCTGCAGGATCGGATGGAAATCATCCAACTGAATGGCTACACCGAAGAAGAAAAACTCCAGATCGCCACCGATTTCCTGCTCCCCAAACAGTTGGAAGCCAATGGTTTTAAAGCGGACGAGATAACCCTCAACGAGAAGGCTATTCTCGAAATAGTTCGCAGGTACACCCGGGAAGCAGGTGTTCGCAGTCTGGAACGGACGATTGCCAGCGTCTGTCGCAAGGTCGCCCGTGATCGGCTCAAGAACAAGGAACCCCAAAAAAAATACCGTATTTCCGCCCAGGCGATCGAACGATATCTGGGGATCCCCAAATATCGCTTCGGCCTTGCTGAGCAACACGACGAGATCGGCCTGACCACCGGCATGGCCTGGACAGAGGTCGGCGGTGAACTCCTGCAGATCGAAGCCACCATCATGCCCGGTTCCGGCAAACTGACCATCACCGGCAAACTTGGCGATGTCATGCAGGAATCGGCTCAGGCGGCCATGTCGTATGTGCGCTCGCGCGCCATGCGTCTGGGCATGGACACTGATTTTTATCAAAAAATCGATATCCATGTGCATGTGCCTGAAGGGGCTATTCCAAAAGATGGGCCGTCGGCAGGTATCACTATCGCTACCGCCATCGTCTCTGCCATTCTCAAACTTCCAGTGGACCGTAAACTGGCCATGACCGGCGAAATCACCCTGCGGGGGCGTGTCCTGCCTATTGGCGGTCTCACCGAGAAGTTACTGGCGGCAAAGCGGGGCAATATCACCAATGTGCTGATTCCGCGGGAGAATGAACGGAATCTTCGCGAGGTGCCACAGAAGGTCCGCAACAGCCTGACTATCGAACTGGTGGATGATGTTGATGAGGTTTTACAGAGGGCACTGATAATAAGGGAAGGAGAGACTTTGTTTAAGGATGTGTCCCTGGAATCCATTTTTAGTGATTTTACAATTTCCTCACACAACACCCCGGCGCAGTAGCTTAAAATTTTTTGCCCCTTTACCGTAAATATCGGACTGCAAACTGCGGTATTACTTTGTAGAGGTTATGTTTTTGCTTGACGGACAACCGCTATCCTGATAAATACAGCGTCACCTTAGGGGCGAATAGCTCAGCTGGGAGAGCATCGGCCTTACAAGCCGAGGGTCACAGGTTCGATCCCTGTTTCGCCCACCACACATACTGGGGTCGTAGTTCAGTTGGTTAGAACGCCGGCCTGTCACGCCGGAGGTCGCGAGTTCGAGTCTCGTCGGCCCCGCCAGTATAAATGGGTAGTTAGAGTAATCGAGCTACCCAGCTTTAATAACGCAAGGCGTTTTTAAGGCGTTTTCGTCAAAACCGGGAAGTGCATCTAACACTTCCCGGTTTCCTTCTGACAGCGAGTGAATATAGCGCTGTGTCGTATTTATGCTCTTGTGTCTGAGCATTTCCTTGATGGCAATTAACGGCAAATTCGCACCAGCAAGCAATGATGCTGTCAAATGCCGAATCCCATGCACACCAAAAGGTTTCACCTCTGCTTTCTTGCATAGTCTCGGCATCCATTTTGCCCTCTCAACGTAAGGTATCCATTTTTGCGGGTCACTGTCGCACTGGTTCAGAAAAACGAACCGCAGCAGTCCTGTTACCTTCTGTTGCTGCCTGAGTCCGTCAACCAGTTCGGCGCCGATTGGCAACCACTTTGATTCCCACTCCCCTGCCCTGTTTTTTCGGCTAAACAAAAGAACGCGCCCTCCTTGGAAATCAATATCTTTCCACCTGAGTCTAAATAACTCGTCACGTCTTGCCCCGGTATGCAGGTACATAAAAAGTAAGAGTTGGTCTTGTTCGCTCTCAGCCACAGAATAAACCTTCCAAAATTCTTCCATCGTCGGAACAATCCTGTCATTCCTCACCTCGGCGAATCGCTGGATGCTGTCAAATGGATTTCGGACCTCCCGGGACTGATAGTAAGGTACGAACATTATCACATTCTGGATCGAGGCGTTGAAGACTTCCTTCGCCATGTGGCCGATCACCTAACCAGCGGTATATCCTGCCAACGAGTTGTGTACGCTGGGGAAAGCCGTTCTCGTTTCATCGCCCATTGTTGGTTTACTCCTGTCGTCGCCAGTTTGATTGTACCAACTGTATTGTTGATCCGGTCGATGGCTGCCATGACCTGACTATTGTCTCTCACAGGCTTTTCAAAGAGTGAGATTTGCCTACGAGTAGTCAGAGAGAAATCTCCGAGCATAACACCGGCTTTATTGTAGTCGTAACCATCACGCCATATCTGTTCCAAAAGTCTTCGGGCGAGACGGCAAAACTGAAAACTATCGCTGGTGTGATCTGGCAGGTTTCCATGCGCGCAATTGGCATATCCATGACGATGCTGAGCGAAAGGGTTGG
>Ga0364909_10102_pt1 | contig 34298 bp, 29 predicted proteins | sample SorcelJu500001C3_3_FD_206966 | JGI IMG/M metagenome (GOLD analysis project Ga0364909, IMG submission 206966) | Enriched cells from Trout Bog Lake Hypolimnion, Wisconsin, USA - BchlTB.June25.5000.01.C3 | ecosystem: Environmental > Aquatic > Freshwater > Lake > Hypolimnion/Profundal zone | place... | reverse complement strand
TTTCAGGATCAACAAGCTTAAGACCTATAGAATCGTCGAGCAAACCTCGAACTATACCTACGGAAGAGGGACTGTCTAGAGAAGCAGCACTCTCTTATGAGCTGAATAGGGCAACGTATGGAATATTTGATCCTCAGCTTCTTACTCTTATTGGACAGTATGCAGGTCCTTTAGACGAAAAAGATAACCTCTGCATTGATGTAGACAAAGAAGCTCCACGATTCTTTTTTAGCGCCGGAGAACAGCAGGCTGTTGAAAATATTAGAAGGCTTATCGATACCGATGTCCATGAATATATGACAACTGATTTTATTTGTTCGCCTCGCTACATCAGAGAAAAGGGTTTTAAGCTATTAGCTAATAAAGTGTTAGAACATCCTGAACTAAATGGTTGGCTCATGAAAGGTGGCGGACAACATAAAGAGGCTATGGTATGGACTAAAGTAGGAAAGAGCACTTCAAATATGTATGATAATATCATGAGAGTATTCATGGCTGAGAGGCTGTCCAAAGTTATTAAAGAAGACCAATTGGACATAGTTATCCCAGAAAAACGTCTCCTTCCTAGCAATAAAGAGGAAACGGCTGCAGGTCTTCATAAGAAATATTATGTTTTCTCAAAAAAACTAGATGTTTTGAGCGGGTCTCAAACAACAGATACCTTACGCAAAATGCCAGAAGATCCACAAAGAAAAGTGGCGAGAGGCATATGCCAGCTTATTAAAAGAACAGGTCTTATGGATAACCATTTTGGTAACATACGCTGGAGTACGACTTTGAAAAAAACCGTCATTCTTGATACTGAGCCAATAGGACTCCTTATCGCAACAACTGATTCCTCCTCCAAGATCACTAATACTGTAGAAAAATGCGCATTAATTGGCCTTCACCATTTTAAATATACACTAAATCAACTTCCTTCTGATGAAAATCTTCCTATTTTTATAAAGGAAGTTGATAGGGCAATTAACGAAATGAACTGTATAGTTGTAGAATAAAGACAACATTTACCGGCTACGCTCTTCCATATTTGCCCATGAGCTGACATTCTGCTAAAATATGGCCTTTCATAGCCTCTTCCACCTCTTCCTTAGTTGCTCCAGGTGCAAGATTCAAAAGGCAATCAAGAGCATAGAGCTTAAAGAAATAGCGATGGGGAGCGCCTTTGGGTGGGCATGGACCACCATAGCCTATTTTTTTGTAGGAGTTGAGCCCCTGCTTGGCCCCACCGGTGAGCGTCTCTGTGCAAGGTATAGCCTCAGCAAGCTCTGTTGTCCCGGGAGCAAGGTCGTAAAGCACCCAGTGCACCCAAATGCCCGCCGGTGCATCAGGATCATCCATAATCAAGGCAAAACTCTTTGTATTTGAAGGCGCGTCACTCCACATTAGCTCTGGAGAGACATCAGCTCCATCACAGGTGTATTTGACTGCCAGTGTATTTGCCTCGCTAAAGGCTCTACTTTTCAATGAAAAGGCCATAAGATCACCTCTTTTGCAAACGATCAATAAAATACTACAAATAAGCAGAATTTTTATTTTCATGCTATTCCTTTTCTAACATAACGCGCAAAGATGCATCCGCTTTTATCCTCATTGGCAATAGGGTCTCTAAAGATCGTTTTGTACAAATAGTTGATCAGAAAGGTAAGAGGGCTAATGACAAAGCTGATACCTCTTCTCGCACCTTCTATGAGGTAGCTATTACCCAAGCCGCCATAGCCAAAAATCTCTTCAAATTTTTTAGAAAGCCACACGCTGTGCTTGTAGCTGTAGAGCATTTGTGGCTCAAGCTTTGTGATTGTATAGTCTTTTCCCTCTCCCTCTCTTGCAAGGCCAAATCTTCTGCCATGGGCCACAAATGTAGTGATAGCAAGATCCTCTGCACTTTTAAGGGGGCGAAAAACGTCTGCCTCTATTTGAAGCCAGTCAGCATCTGTCTCCTTGTAGCCTGTGGTCCCAAGATAGGTTTGCCCGCTCTCCACAATAATATCACCATACTCAATGCGCTCGATAAGCTTCCAGTGCACCTTCAGCGCTTTGAAGAGGCCCTTATGCTCGCGTCCAAAACTCATAAAGCGCTCATCATAGCCATTGTCAATGCCCGTAGCTTCACTTGAAAAGCAGGTGAAGCTATAGCCAGGAAGTGGAATGCGTTTTCTTTTCGGCCCAAAAAAATAGGTTCCCAATTGAGAAAGTGTGGCACCTAAGCTGTGTCCTGCAAAGACCATATCCTGATTGATTTTATACTTTGGCAGCTCTTTTAAAAGGGCAGCCTGATTAGTCAGAAAATCAAAAATCGCAAGCGGCTCTTTTGAGGCGCCGACTCTCTTTGCAGCTGCATATTTTTGACTATCCGAGCCATAGCATTCCATAAACTCACTCAAAGCTTGTCTCAGGCACTTTTCCTTTTTCTTTTCGTAGATCTTTCTTTGGCTTGTGGCTAATTGATTCTGATGTGACATTTTTTGTTCATAGGAGTCGGCAAATAGTAAATAGGCAACCCACAAGGGGATGGTGCGCTCATCAAAGCCCACTCTTTCATTGCGTAATCCCTCACCCATGTCGGCGGGTCCTGGCGATGCAATTGGGTTGAGGTCAGCCATGACTGACTCTTCCCAGTCAAGTGCCCCAATACTAGAAGCTGTGCTGCGAAAAACCTTCACAAATGGCAAAGCTTTATTTTCATAGCTGTACCCACTACAGGCAGGCAGCAACACATAATTAAGGTTGCCATTGTTATCATCAAAAAAGGCTTCGTTATAAAACCAACGGCTCTCACCCGTAGCGGTTTTAGGACCGGGAATCAAAAGCCCCACACGCAGCTCCTGTTTTCCTTTTCCCTCTTGTGCTGGATGGGCACGGAAAATACTTTTCTTAGAGACAACATGGGCTGCAAGCTCGTAAAAATTTTTCCAGTCTTCAGTTTTTTGTAACCCTGGGAAAATATGTAACAGCTCAAAAAAATCGCGGACGGGATTTTGGCAATTTTGATCGCCCATGGTGTAACAGCCTGCAATGGCAAGGTGCCGAATTTTCCTTCCTGTCAAGGCGCGCTCTCGTTCAAAATCTTGCGGCATGATCATAGCGACAAGGGTGTTGAACTGCGCCGGCGGCAAGTTTTTAACCGATTCAGGAGCCACTTTTCCAAAAAAGCTCTTTAGAAATTCTAGCAACTCCTTTGCACATAACTTTGACACTCTACCATTTTGCGACAGGCCTACCTGATCTATTAAGCCTCTTAATTCCCTGATCGAGAAGTTTCCTTTTTTTCCCATTGCTTGAAAATCAAAAATATCGTTTAAGTCCACTTGTGGATCCATTTTTTCAAGCCGTTGAAAGAGTGAAAAAAGCTTATCATACAGCTCTTCGATGTGATTCAACTGGATGTTATTGACGCCAATATTTGTCCGAAAGATGTGATCTGGCAAGAGAGGCAATCCACGCAAGATCAGCTCATCAAAAGAAAACTCATAGGCATACTCCAAATAGTTGACAAGCTCTTCGCCATACTCTTGAAGGGCAAACTGCTTGTAGGCGCGGCAGGCTTTTTTGTTCTCTTCCATTTCATTGCTATTTGGAACAAGCGTTAAAAACCCATTTTCAGCTAAGCGAAAGCAGTAGTCACCAGTGATCTTTTTTTCAAAGACAAAATGGCTCTCTAACGACTGAAAAGCGCTTGTCGCAAGCTCTGTAAAGGGATCTGTAAAAACTCCCTCTTTTAGCCGCTCTTGCAAAGAACGTTGCGAGTAGGGTAGTGACCATGTCTGCAGCTGCATGCTGGCAAAACAAAATGAATGGGCTGCCTTGAATGTCTGCCACACACTCATCACAGCCCGTATCATGTGGGCAATCCATGAAAAATGAAATGGTTCGATACGAACAACGGCGATTTTTTTGTTATAGATGCTATAGGCAAAAGGAAGCTCTTGCAGTGCTTGATTGATCAGTTTTTTTTCTTCATTTTGGACTACAATTTTCCAGCGACGATTGACAGCGTGCTCTCCATTTCTGACTTCAAAGGTAAGCTGTTTGAAAAGCGCCTCTTTCGTTGTGATTTTTTTCTCTTTAAAAAGGGCCTGCACGCATGTTGCGAGCTTATAAGCGCTTTCCTGATTTTCGAAGGCAGGAATCTGCAGCCGAATCTCATCGAGTGTGCGCGCTTGTCCTCGCTCAGCCGCAACCCGATATGACCAGAGCATATCATCAAGACGGACAAGCGAAGCGGTAGGGATAGATGGCGAACCACTCATATAGTTTAACTCCTTGACTAAGGAATTTTATATACAAGCTGGCCCGCATTAAACAAAAACAAAATTTTTACTCAAGTTTGTCTCTTCACTCATTCTGAAAGACTTTGATTTTATCCAGCTTGTGACGTATGCTACAAATATTTGCTATAAGAGGAAACTATGAAAAAAATGTACGCCTTTCTTGCCCTCTCCCTTTTCTTTACTATTTCCTCTTCCTCGCTCTCCTTTTCTCCACTCAAGGCAGAAGAGGCGGCCACCCAAGCAAACCCCACAGGCCCTGCTGTTAAAGTGCCCTGTAGCGAGATCAATGGCTTCGACGTCGTCAAAAAAGAGCACACGCTCTCTTTAAATAACAAAAATCTCTCCTACGAATCTGTCACAGGCACCCTGACACTGAAGGGCGATGATGGCAAAGAGAGAGCCAATATCTTCTTCACCGCCTATTTTTTGAAAGGTGTTGCACCCGATGCAAGGCCCATTAGCTTCTGTTTCAATGGCGGCCCCGGTTCGGCCTCCCTCTGGCTCCACATGGGAGTACTTGGCCCTAAAAAAGTGGTCCTGCAAGATGCAGTCTACAATGCTCCTCCTGGTCGCTATGAAGATAATCCCTACACCCTTTTAGAAAGCTCCGACCTCGTTTTTATAGATCCCGTATCTACCGGCTTTAGCCTACCTGTAGAAGGGGTCGATGCCAAGCAGTTTCATGGCGTCGAAGAGGATATCGCCTCAGTTGCTGAGTTCATTCGCCATTTTGTCACAAAGTTTGATCGCTGGGGCTCACCCAAATTTCTCATCGGCGAAAGCTATGGCACGATTCGCGCCGCAGGGCTCGCTGACAAGCTGTATGAGAAGTACTACATGAATATCAATGGCCTAGCGCTCGTCTCTGCCTGTCTTGATTTACAAGCGATGGCCTTTGATCCTACTAATGATCTGGGCTATGTTCTTACCTTGCCAAGCCTTGCAGCTGCAGCACAGTACCAGAAAAAACTTGCTCCGGAGCTGCAGGCTAAAAAACTGCAAGAGCTGTTAGCTGAGGTGGAAGAATTTGCTATCGGTGAGTATGCCAGCGCCCTTTTGATGGGAGATACCCTACCTGAAGCCAAAAAACAAGAGATCGCACTAAAACTAGCTAAATTCACAGGCCTTAGCCCTGAACATATCATTCAATCAGCGCTACGTATACGCTGCTATCGCTACTATAAAGAGCTTTTACGTAATGAAAATAAGCTGATCGGCTGGTTTGATGCTCGCTTTACTGGCTACGATCAAAATCAGCTCTCTGAATTTGCAAGCTACGATCCCAGCCTGAGCGCTGTTGCCGGCAATTTTGCCTCCGCCTACCTGCACTATGTCAATCAAGAGTTAGACTGGAAAAAAGAGCGCCCCTACTACGTCATTAACCCCTCTGTCAACCCCTGGAACTGGGGCTACACGGGACTGCCTGCTGGGATGGGCTATTTAAACCTTACAGAGCAGCTGAAGTCAGCCATCATCAAAAACCCGACGCTTTCAGTTTTCATTGCAAGCGGCTACTACGACCTTGTCATCCCCTATTTTTCAACCGACTACACGGTTGATCATTTGCAACTGCCACCTGCCCTTCAAAATAATGTGCAACGCCACTATTATGAAGCAGGCCACATGATGTATGTACATCCACCATCACTTGTCCAGATGAAAAAGGATTTAAGTGAATTTATCCAAAAAGCAAGTTAACAAATAAAGCATTATGTCCTCTGCAATTGTTGTCAAAGGTCTGATAAAGACCTTCTTTATCCGTGCACCCGTGTCGGGCTTTATCGGAACCATGAAAAGTCTGTTCTCTCCTAAAATCAGTGAACAGAAAGCCATCGATAACATCTCCTTCGAGATCAAGCGCGGTGAAAAAGTTGCCTTCATCGGCCCAAATGGAGCGGGCAAATCAACCACCATTAAAATACTCACCGGCATTTTGTATCCCTCGGAGGGCCATGTAGAGGTCTTAGGACTTGTTCCATGGCAAAAAAGAGATGTTCTTGGCTTTAAGATTGGCACGGTCTTCGGACAGCGCTCTCAGCTCTGGTATCACCTGCCAGCAAGCGACTCCTTTTCGCTCCTTTCCAAGATCTATGAGATTCCTAAAGCTACTTATAAAAAAAGGCTGCATGAGCTGATCGCTATTTTCGAGCTCGAAAAGCTTTTAGCAAAACCTGTAAGGCAGCTCTCTTTGGGCGAGCGCATGCGCTGTGAGCTGTGTGCAAGTCTCCTTCATAAGCCTGAAATTCTCTTTTTAGATGAGCCTACCATAGGCCTTGATCTGAATGCCAAACTGCAAATCCGCACGCTTTTAAATAGGCTGTCACTGGAACAGAAAACCACACTCTTTTTAACCTCACACGATACTGCCGACATTGAACAGGTTTCCGAGCGCGTGCTCATCCTTGATAAGGGCGAGCTGATCAAAGACAGTACGATTTATGATCTTAAAAAAACCTACATGCGAAAAAAAATTGTCACGCTTATCACAGAAGAGGAGAAGATCTCTTTCACTATACCGGGCGTTACTCCATTAGCAAGTCCACCCTTTCATTTTATCTGTGAAATTGATCTGGCCATTCAGCCCATTGAAAAGGTCATTCAAAAGGCCTTAGAGGTGGCCAATGTCAAAGACATCACCATTGAAGATCCTTCGATGGAAGAGATTATACGGGATGTGTATGCTGCAAAAGTTTAATAAGTATGCCGCCATTTTTTCTCTGACTTTTAATCAGGGACTAAAAAACTACAAATTGCTCTTTGGGCTTTCGCTTTTTTTAATCACCTGCCTCATTATTTTTGCACATCTATGGAAAGTGGCTGCCATCAGGACGCACACAGACTTCAACCCTGAAACACTTCTTTGGTACATTGCTTTTAATGAGTGGATTTTGATTTCTATCCCCGAAGTACAAAAAGAGATGCAGGAGGATTTCCAAAGCGGACGACTTGCTTATCTTTTACCACGGCCCATCTCCTATCTTGGTGCGGTTTTTGCTGAAGGCTTCGCACAGCTTGTGCTGCAGCTCGTTGTCCTTGGCTCTGTCACTTTTCTTTTCGCCTTTCTTTGGACGGAAACTTTTCCGCTTACCTTCTTGCAGTTTGCCCTGATGCTTCTTCTAGGCCTATGTGCAGGCATTTTAGGGCTTCTTCTTCAAATGCTCATCGGGCTTTCCTCATTTTGGCTGCATGATGTCACACCGGTGAACTGGGTTTGGGAAAAGCTACTTTTCATTTTTGGTGGTCTTATTTTGCCGCTTTCAGCCTATCCATTGTGGCTCCAAAAAGTGGCAGCACTCACCCCATTTTCGCCGATCTTGGGTGGCAGAAGCGGCCTTATTTTTGGCTTTGACCAGAGCCAGATTTTTTCACTTTTTGGCCTGCTTGCCCTCTGGTTTATTATCGGCAGTATCGCTCTGAAGCTAGTCTATAGGCGGGGTCTTAAAATCCTTAACATCTCTGGGGGCTAAATAGTGGCAACTCTACGATTTTATTTGAGCCTTCTTGGCACCAGTATGCGCGCTTCCATCAGCTTGAGAGGTGCTTTTTTGATGCAAGTTGGCCTGATGGTGGCTAACAATGTGATTTTTTACATTATGTGGTGGCTCTTTTTTAATGAATTCACAACTGTGGGCGGCTGGCAGGTAAAAGATATGATTGCGCTTTTGGCAATCGGTGGGGGCTCTTATGGTCTTATGGCAATCTTGTTTGGTGGAACGCGCGATCTTGGGAAACTCATCATCAATGGCAACCTTGACCCCTTTATGACGCAGCCTAAAAACCTGCTCTTACATATTGCTGGCTCAAAATCGGTAGCTAAGGGTTGGGGAAATCTTCTCACCACTCTCTTTTTACTTTTCTTCGGCAATCTCACTGACCCCAAAACGCTCAGCTTGGTCTGCCTTTCACTTTGCACAGGCTGCCTTGTCTTCACCTCAATTCGTATCATCGCGCACAGCATGGCATTCTGGCTTGGGCCGATAGAAAGCCTTTCTGAGCGCTACACCGACTCGCTCTTTCTTTTTGCACTCTACCCAACAAACATCTACTCAGGCATCTTACAGCTTGTGATGTTCACGCTGATTCCAGCGGGAGTGATTACCTACCTACCTGTCGAGCTTATCCGCGACTTTTCATGGGAAAAAGTGTTCATTTTACTGGCCTCAGGCTCGGCCTTTAGTGCAGCTGCAATTATTGTCTTTTACAGAGGGCTAAAACGCTATGAGTCAGGCAACCAATTCGGTGCCCGAGTCTAACTTGTTAGCGCTGCTTGGAGTAGAGCTCCGCGATCAGTTTGTAGCCCTCGAGCGCGTAGAGCATCAGCTCATCTGACTCACCCTTTTCGTTGGGATGAAATTGCTTCAGGAGCTGCTGCACTCCATCGGCAAGCTCTAAATAGCGCGTGCCAAGCTTGATTTCTTTCTCAAAGCTTCGGATACCAGCCTCCTGATTGACGGGATCCAAAAGGCTCTTTGCTTTCCCAATCAGCTCATCACGTAGCTCGCGCTGCTCGTTTACCGCCATCTTTTTACTCATTTCAGTTAAAAAGGTGACCCTACAGGCCTCCTGATGCGCTCCTAAAAAGAGATAGAGTAGAAGGCAATGGGTGCCAGGAATATGTCGAAAAAGCTCAGCTGCCTCTTTATCACTTAAAAATTCAATTTCTTTAGCACAGAGCATCAGCTGGGCAGGATTCAGATTTGGCTCAGTGATTTTTTCAAGCAACTGCTTTTGCTTCGGATTAAGCTTGGTATGAGCCTGTTTTTCTTTGTGCGACTGCTCATTTTTCGGTGCTAACTGTGACATACTGCATTCCCCCCATACGATCTCTTATTTCTCTGTATAGCGGGAATGGCGGAAAAATATATATAATTTTTATTATAAAATTGAAAATGAGGCAGATTTTCCAGCTAAAAGCTCAGATCGAGCCTTCAGTTTTGACACTATATCCCAAGCAAAAGGGGTAAGCCTCTCCTCGGTAAGGGAAGCTAATGGATACCACTGAAATTGATCTTGGGCAGTCACATCTGGGGCCTCTTTGACACCTAAGACCGCATAGATCTGCCCTAAATGATGAAAGGAGATCAGGCCATGCAGCTCATGTGTGGCTGCAGTGCGTGTATGGGAAAGATTGGTAATGAGTGCTGATGACTCAAAAGTCATGCCCACTTCCTCTTGGAACTCACGAGCAAGCGTCTCTTCAGGGCTTTCACCAAATTCAACCCCACCGCCTGGTAAATCTAAAAGGTTGGCATAGACACCGGCGCATCCCTTAGTGATGAGAAGAATCTTGTTGTCACGGACAGTAGCTCCATAGACTCCAAGGCGTGTGATCTGTTTTAGCTCATCCTTTTGTGACATAGGAAACCTCTAGTAAATCACTTCCACGTGGCCATCTTCTAGATGATAGTAACCACCAACTATTACAAGCTTTTTCTTCTGTATAGCAGCAGCTAGCACTTGGCTATTTTTTAGCTCGCGAACGATATGCTCAACATTCATTTTCACAGCATTTGTCACTAGATCACCAGGGAGATTTTTTGCCCTCTTTATAGCGGGTTCAATCAGCGCTGCTATCGATTCTATTTCACAAGTGTTGCCTTGAACAACAGCCGAGACAGCACTGCAATTTTCATGACCAAGAACAATGAGGATAGGGGATTGAAACTGAAGAGAGGCAAATTCGATGCTGTCAAGCTCAAGCGATCCCAAGACGTTGCCTGCCACGCGCACAGTGAAAATATCGCCTATCCCCTGATCGAAAATGATTTCGGGAGAAACTCTTGAGTCAGCACATCCTAGTACTATGGCAAAAGGTTTCTGCCTTTCAGCAGTTTCCATGCGCCGCATAAAGCCACGATTGGGATGGAGCGGCCGGCCTTCCATATAACGCCTATTGCCCTCTAACAAAAGCTTCAAAGCTACTTCAACAGAAAGAGTCTCCTCTTGAATGTCAGTCACGCTTAAGATCCTCTCCAAATTTACTTATTAGTGTATCACAAACGGAGAAGTCTGACAATTCCCTTAACGATTTTCCTTAGATAAGGAGCAGTAAAAGGAGATCAAAAGCAGTCCAAAGAAAAGAAGATCGATGCCGACAATGAGCCCTAATGCCCACGCTGCAGTGCCAGGAAGGCCAGTGAAAATTAAAACCGCCAGAAAACAAGAAAGGATGCCGCTGAAGACCACCCAGAACTTATTTTTTCCCTTATCTAGGTGACTTGCGAGCACAAATTTGAGAATGCCTTCCAAAAGAAAAAAGGCAATGAGGACAGAGGTGAGTGCCACAATCCCGATCATTGGATTTGTCAGCATGACAGCACCGGCAAAAAGAGTCAGACAGCTCCAGAAAAGCGAAGGCCATGATCCTTTCACACCCCACACTTTAAAGACTCGAAAGAGCTGCACCACACCGCCGATGATAAAGAGCGCGCCAAAGAGAATATCAAGGCCGATAGTAAAGACAACAGGGGCACAAATAGCCAAAATACCTAACAGCGAAAAAAGACAACCCTCAGTAAGAATGAGGTGACGATTTTTCGTCAGCATCTTGAAGCTATTTTGAAAAAAATTTGGTTCCATCGAATCACTCCTTACTGTTTATAATCTCCACACGACCATCTCCCAGATGGTAGTAGCCGCCCACAACCAAAATCTTGTCCTTGGCAATAGCTTCAGCAATCACTTTACTCTTTTTTAATTGCTGGACAACCGACTCAACATTCATCTTCACAGCATTTCTCAAGGTATTGCCTGGTAGCCCTTCTGCTTTTTTTACGGCAGGCTCGATAAGGGCTGCCACCGACTCGATATCTTTTGTGTCGCCGCTAACAACGGCAGCCACAGCTCCGCAGTTTTCATGACCAAGCACAATAAGGATCGGGGACTGAAAGTGCAGAGCTGCAAATTCGATACTATCCAGTTCAAGAGGCCCCAGCACATTGCCCGCTACGCGTACCGTGAAAATATCGCCTATTCCTTGATCAAAAAGAATCTCGGGAGAGACTCTGGAATCAGCACATCCCAGGATGATGGCAAAAGGTTTTTGTCTTCCTAAGGTTTCAAAACGGCGCGAAAAGCCGCGATTGGGATGCAAAAGCTTGCCCTCCATATACCGCTTATTACCCTCAACAAGCTGTTTTAAGGCAGGATTTGTGGCAGTCAAATCTTCTTCTGCACAGACAGAAGCCAAGAAGAAACAACTCAACAAAGACGAACATATGTAGCGCGAAAGTTTCATGAGACACCTCCAAATAATTTAAATAATATTTATATAATTTTAATGCACTCTATTTTTATTATTTTTTTGCAACCTATCGACTCTTTTGGCATGATGCCTTTCCATGTATATAAATTTGATAACAAAGGTGTATTTATGAGCTATCCACTCACTACCGCCTCGAGATCTTTTTCAACTGCCGCAGCTGCAGCTGCTCATCCTCTAAAAAGCGAGCTGATTCCAGCTTATGACCCTACACAAACCTTTTCGCATGGCTTGTGCGTCTACACTTGCCTCTTCATTCAATATGCACAGCAAGAGGCTCTGAAAGGCTCTTTTTATGACCTAAGCTCTAAAGCTCTCCTGGTACTTACCGGTCTTTCTACTCTTATTGAAGCCAATATCCGAATAGCGCTCCATCTGCTAGTGAAAGTCATCGATTTTGTCACCGCTGAAATCTTTGAAACCATTCACGAACAGGCTCAAGACCCGTTAAAAGAAGTTGACCTAGCCAGAGCTTTGAGTGCTGACTCTTTTGCAGCACTTTCAGCACCAGAGACGCTGACAGAAAAATTCCTTGCCTATGCAGGTCCACTTGCTGCCGATATTCGAGAAAACCGCGTGCGTTTCGAAATCGATGATGCCGCTATTCAGAGGAAAATCACTAAAGAGGCTTTGTGTGCAAAGCTCCAAATGGAAACTGATTTTAAGTATGGGTTTCAGTACAAAACTGCAACAGCAAATTTCCCGCCCGCAGACCCACAACAGCTGGTGGGACCCTGTCATGTGGGGGTCTACTCTTATCAGGGGCGAAGGCTCTCGATGGAAGATGAGCATCTCGTTGCGAACTTTTCACTTCCTATCAATGGGCACGACTACCTTGCAGAGCTGTTTGCTGTCTTTGACGGCCATGGAGGAAAGGCCTGCGCCACTTTTATAAAAAACAACTTCCAAGAGCAGCTCTGCAAAACGTTACTACAATTCAACGCTCAAGGTTTAACAGATAAAGGCATCTGGAATGCCTTGAAGATTACCTTTGTTGCATTGAATAAAGCGTTTAAAAAAGCCTTTCCAACGACAGAAACCTCAGGGACAACGGCCTGTGTGGTGCTTTTTCTTGATGGCAAGATGTGGACAGCCAATGCGGGTGATTCGCGCGCGCTCCTAGAGAATAATGGTGTCTCAACCCAGCTGAGTGAGGATGCCAAACCAACAGATAAACGCTTTGTAAGAGCTGTGCATCGACGAGGAGCCACTATTTTGTTCCGTGGAATACATAGGGTGGATGGGATTTTGGCTACTGCAAGGGCACTTGGCGATCGCCAAGTGAGAGGAGTCACCGCGCGGCCTAAAATCACGATGATACCCCTGAGCGAAGTAGCCCCAGGGAGCCATCTGGTGATAGCCTGTGATGGCCTCTTCGATGTTGCAAGCTCAAAACAGGTAGCTACAGCTGTCCATGATCACAAAGAGGCTCCTGCCAACGAGCTTGCAAAAAACCTTGTTTTCTCAGCTTATGAAGCAAAATCAACCGACAACTTATCGACGATCGTGATTAAATTTCCTTAACCAATCGTAAGTAAGAGGCAGGTGTAAAGAAATGCAAAAAGTAAAAATGAAGCCAAGCTATGTGGGTTCTCTTTTGGTAGCTCATGGCGTGTGACATTCATAATCACGCCACCTCCAATAAAAGCGCTCACTAAGGCAATTGCAGTTTCAGAAAGGGTAAAAAGAGAGCCTGCAAGCCAGCCAAGAAAGAGACTTGCGATCAAGAGCCACTTGCCAAGCTTTGAGTATACTTTGCCATGATCCTCGCTCAAGCTGAAGTCATTCGTAAAATAGTGTAGCCCAATGGCAATGGTAAAAAGTAAGAGGGGCTGCACTTCAGGATTATCTTTATCGACCACGGCATAGCCAACCAGAAAATTAAAGAGCGCATAAGAGGCGATGGTCAACCAAAAGCGTGCTTTGCCATGAAGAAGGCTGCGGCTTTGGCCAACGGCAAAGAAAAGTAAAAAGCCAAGAAGGGCCATGATATAGACATGGCGCTCGAAGTAAGAAAAGGGAAACACACTAGCAAGCGCTTGACGCACGACAAGATCACTTTTGGCAAGCTTGGGCAACAAATCGATAAAGACATAGGAAATAGCCACGCCACCGCCGGCAGAAAGAAACCTGCCATGGGTGATTCGATCAAGCCTTTGAAGCTTGGAGGCAAACAGATGCACAAGCGAAAAGACAACCACCGAAAAAAGTGCACACAGATCATATGACATACTGACCACTCACTGTTTTAGGCTGTGCATAACAAAAACTGCAGTTCTCAGCAATTCTGATTTGACAGACAAGGTTCACAAGATTTTTAGCGGCAGAACAGGATGTGAATGATCGGCTTCGCCGCTAAAAATCCTGCAAATCTTGTTGTTAGGTCTATGCCAGCATATCGACAAGTTGATGGTCCGGATTTTGTTTGATGGCATACTGCTTTTCCCACTGGCTTGTGAAAAGCACAACAGGCCTTTCAGAGCGATCTTGAACGAGAAGGCAGCTTGTGGTCTTCTTAAATGTTTTCAGATCGCCAATCAGCCAGGCGCTGCATTGATAGGGCAGTGGCGTCAGCCGTGTTTCTACGCCATACTCATCTTTTAGCCTGTACTGCATCACTTCAAACTGCAACTTTCCAACCGCTCCGAAAATAGCGTCTGAAAGCATATCATAGGATTTAAAAAGCTGAATGGCACCTTCGCTTGTCAGTTGTAAAACGCCCTTATCAAAAGATTTTCGCTTGTCAACTTCTTGCGGAGAGACGCGCGCAAAAATTTCGGGCTGAAACTGTGGCAGAGGCTTGAAATTAAAACCGCCAGTTAACGAAATCGTATCGCCGATGGCAAAAACACCGGGATTAATAACGCCGATAATATCGCCAGGATAGGCTAAATCAAGCGTTGTGCGGCCGCCAGCCACCATGCCATGGGGGCGTGAGAGCCTGATGTCACGACCTAAGCGATGATGTTTGACAACAAGATCGCGCTCAAATCTGCCTGAGCAGATGCGTAAGAAAGCCATGCTATCGCGATGGCGTCTGTCCATGTTGGCCTGCAGTTTAAAAACATAGGCGCTAAAGGGTGTGGTAACAGGATCAACTTCAATCTCCTCGCCTTCTAGAGTATCTGCAAGGCGCTTATGGGGTGATGGCGCTAAGTGGATGAAGGCATCGAAAAAGGGCTCGACACCAAAATTTGTCAGGGCCGAAGCAAAAAAGACAGGAGTCAGCTTTCCTTGTAAAAAATCATCCTGGTTAAAAGTGTTGCCAGCCATATCAAGAAGCTCTAAATCTTGAACGAGCTTGTCATACTCCTCTTTTCCGATTTTATTTTTTGTCTCTTCACTCTCCAAAGGATAAATAGTTGTCTCTGCCTTCTGAGCACCACCAGGCGCTGTTCTTTGAAAAAAAAGGCACTCCTTTTTTTGCCTGTCGACAACACCCTTAAATTCGCGAGCCTCACCAATGGGCCAGTTCATGGCAAATGACTGGATCTGCAAGATATTTTCTACCTCATGCATCAGATCTAAAGGCTCGCGTCCGGGCATATCCATTTTGTTGATGAAGGTCAGCACCGGTATTTTTTTCAGCCGACACACTTCAAAAAGCTTGCGTGTCTGCAGCTCGACGCCCTTTGCTGAGTCAATCACCATGATGGCGCAGTCAGCAGCAGTGAGTGTCCTGTAGGTATCTTCTGAGAAGTCCTGGTGACCAGGAGTATCCAGCACGTTGATGACCCTCTCTTTGTAGCCGAACTGCATGGCAGAGGCGGTAATCGAGATGCCCCTTTCCTGCTCCATGGCCATCCAGTCGGAGGCAGCAGCTTTTCTGCCCTTACGGCCATGCACCATGCCTGCGGTGTGAATCATGCCTGAATATAAAAGCAGCTTTTCGGTAAGTGTGGTTTTTCCTGCGTCAGGGTGGCTGATGATGGCAAAGGTGCGTCTTTTCGCGACAGCCTCTTCAAGATGATCGTCTGGCATATAAGTGAACTACTTTTGTTTTTAAAACAATTAATTATACAGCAGTACAAACTACTTTGCTATTACTTCTTTTGCTGATAGACTTGAGGCGCCTGGAAATCTTAATAAAAATAGGGAAAGGAGAAAAAATATGAGTACACAAGCCGCAGCAAGAGCCGCAGAAACAGCAGCCATACGAGCGCAAATAAGTGAATATGTAGCAGCTTATGCACAACCAATACCAGAAACACAAAAGACGCGAGTAGCCGACAATGCAGATAAGAAAGTCAGAGACATTATAAAAAATTATCTGCAAGAAGCAAAAAAATATAGCACTACCAAAAAATCGAGAAGCTTCCACTCTCAATTTACTTCTGACACTAGACTCTACGTTCGAGAATCTGTAATCTCACTTTTTCAAACAATTTTCAAGTCTGACTATGACATTACTCCGCAAATAACAGATTTGGGCTTCATGCCTTTTCAAGAACAAGATGCCCTACTCAAAAGCTTATCCAATGTTAACACAATACCCGCACGTTCATATAAAGTTGCACTCTCCTGGTATGATAATAACCGACACATCTACGGAGCAACTCAAGAAACTCAGCGTCCCTATACTCCTCAAGATCATCTAAAAAAAGAATGGAAAGCTGTTCGTGACGGCCGCGGCACCGACTTTACAATCAGAGAAAAGGGCGCTTTGCCGTCTGGTCCAAAGCTACAAGCGCATAAAGCCAAGCTTCTCATGCACTCAGACACACTTTTTAAAGAGCGCTGTGGGAGTTTCAAGGAAAAAGCTGAAAACAGCCCTGAACTTGAGCTAGATCCCGCTATTTGTACATTAAAGACGTTTGAATACCTGTTAGAGTTCATCTACCTGGGTGAAATTTCTCCCGATCGAAAAATTGACCTGCAACAGCTTCTAAAAATCTGCTCTGCTGCAGGCTATTTTGGTATTGATGGAATGCAAGAGTGGTGTGTCGATAGATTGCATGTTCTTGTAAATGAGAAGAAACTCTCAGGTGATGAGCTCGGTCCCTTTTTTGACCAAGCGCTTGCAAACGGTAACGATAAACTGATTTCATTCTGCTTTAGCCATTTTTCACTGAGCGAGATCATGCAGGATGTCCTTATCTGTGGCATAACTCAAAGAAACTGGGAAAAGCTCTACGCGCTTGCTCAGCCCTATTCCGATGTGCGAGAACTACTAGAGCAGATGACAAAAACAAACCGTGACTTCCTACAGTTCAACCCGAAAAGAGCTAGCGCAAAGCCCCTAGTAGCTCCGACAGCAAGCTCCTCTTCATCGAGTAGCTCATCATCCTCAAGCAGCAGTTCAAGCTCAACACCAGCTCGTTCACTTGAAGAAGAATGATCACTTGCCTTTGGCACGTTATTTCTATAGTATGCGAAAATAACATGAATCTACGAGGGCACTATGTTTCGAAATTGCCGACGATTTCAGCTGTATGCTACTTTTTTATCGCTGCTACTTTGTCTGAATTTAGAAGGCGTCCAGCAGCTCGATACAAAAGAACAGATACAGTCGCCGCCACAAATACAGCCACAAGCGACATCAAAAGTAGAGGCAGCGCCCGTCCCTCAAAAAGGAGAGACACCCGCAGAAGAAAATTTAAGCGGTAAAATTTATGTTACCTCCTGGTTTGCCAATGTGGTTTCTATTATCGATGCCCGAAATTTACACATCAGCGCAGTTGCAAATGTAGGAGTACAAGATTCCAGCGTACGCCTCACTCCCGACGAAAAATTTGCTTGGGTTGCAAACAACGGATCTTCCACTATCAGCGTAATCGATACAACTTCTGACAAAGCGATCAAGGTATTTTATCCTGGCGGCAATGGACCAAGCGATATCTACTTTAGCGCTGATGGTAAAGAGGCCTACGTGACCTGTGAATTTGATGATACGCTCGCCCTCATCGACCCTACTACCTTCACGACGATTGCCACTATTGACACAGGCAATATGCCACGCTTTGTCACCGGTACTCAAGATAAGCTTTTTGTCTCCAATTTTGGCGATGGCACGGTGACGGTGATCAACAAAGCCACAAGACAGCCAATCACAACCCTGACAGTGGGATATGGACCCATGGGATTGAGCGCCACAAAAGATGGCAAATGGGTAGTTGTAGCCTGCCATAATGCCAACCAAGTAGCGCTAATTGATGTAGAAAACTTGCAGGTAACAGCCCGCATTTCCACGCAGCCAGGACCAGCCCAAGTAGCGGTGCATCCGAATCAAGAGTATGCGATAGTGACAACCGATGGCATTGGCTCTGTACAAAAAATCGACCTAAAAACAAATCAGATAGTAAAAACGATCGCTATAGCAGAAGATGCCGGCACACAGGGCGCCACCTTTACGAGCAAGGGGCTCTTACTTGTCACGAATGCAGGCTCTAGCTCTGTAACCATTGTCGACAGCGATAGTGGTGAGATCATCTGCTCGATCACAGTCCCCTTCGGACCAAAGGGCATCGCCTTCAAAAACCTTTAGGACACACTCTCAAGGCAGTTTTTACCACAGAGATCACAGAGCACACAGAGTGGGAAAACAAAGAGAAGAGAGAATTTATTTTTTTATGGTTCTTTATGTTCGTCTCTTAGATGAATCCAGCCATTGAGTTCGTCGATGCTGACTCCAAGACCTGCAATACGGCTTTGATCCATCTCCTTAAGATCTTCTAAGACATCTTCTTCAAAAGCCTTACGATCTTCTTCTTTGACCAATTTCATACTCAGTCTGACAACATGCTCTCTCATTTCCTGGCCTATTAAACGGAATGTAATAATATCGCGGAGAATAGCGCGTCGCTCAGCGCGATAGCGTACACGTATTTCATCAAAACCCATTGCTTTAATAGTGATTGCATAGACGGCACAGGTTCGCATGTAGGAAAAAAGATACAGATCAAGAAGTGGACCTACATCTTGTAACTCGTAAATGGCAATCACTGCAGAGATGTAGTCATTCTTTTCGATTTCATTAAACGAAAGTGGCACAAGATTATTCTTGATTAATGGGATATTGGCTGCAAGACGTGCTGTGCGCTTGTTCACGTCTGAAAAAGCCTGCAAATAACTGATATGAATGAGCAAGAAGAGACTTTGCTCATAGGGATCGACAATCAGTGCCGCTTTTTCAGCAATGTGCTGGAGGCGTATCTGCAGTTGTTTTGGATCTTCAAAAGGAATGTACGTCGAGCTAGTAACGCGCACTGCATGATCGCGTACCTTACCTGAATAGCGTGCTTCTAGCAATCCATCCGAGAGGAGATGGTGTAGCCTACAAATGATCTCCTTAGAGACTTCTAATTTTGGAGCTGTTTCAACCAAATGACGAATAGCCTCTTTGTGATTGAGGATCATAGTGGTCTCTTCGTCAAGCTTGCCTGCTGCTGACGTCCCTTCAAGTAAAAGTCGCTCTGTATCTAGCAGTGAGTAGGTATTTCCTTCAAGCCTCGATGAGTTATAAGAGAGATCTATAAGAAGTCGGTTAAAAATCTGATTTGCGTACGTACCAGCAGGCTCTTCTTGCTGAAATCGTTTTCCAGCAACGTACAATTTTTGTCTTAAGTTGAGAGGAATGTAATGAGTTACATTTGGCTTATAACTTTCAAACCACCTATCAGAATAGGTCACAGGGTCACGCTCAACTTGGGGTCTTTGTAAAGACTGAATGACTTTCTTACTTTTAGATGTGAAACAGCTGTTACTGATAACAGTACGTCCCTCAGCTTGTTTTGCTAACGTATACTTGGTTGCTCTCTTTGTCCCATACACTTCTACTAACCCATCCTGTATCATTTGAGATAACCAACGCCGTACAGTACGTTCTGCAAATCCTTCCCCTAGCTTTTCCAAAATCTCTTGCAACCCAATGGGCTGTGATTCCTGGCTCAGTTGATGTATGAGTGCCTGCCTTTTTTCTTCAGAATTCATTTTTGGCCCTATTTCCTCTTTACGGCCATTTTTAGCATAAATAGGGCCATTTTGCAACATTTTTTGGCCGTATAACGCCGAATACGGCCATTTTTGTAGTTATACGGCCAAATTTTACTGGATACGGCCAAAAAATTGGCCGTATCTCAGGCTGCTATGTTGGTGAACTGGACCTGGTAAAAAATGTATTGCAGCCTAGTGCTGCCAGAGGATGTGCGCTTCTTCCAGCGGCACCTGTAGACCAGGAAACTGCGCCATCGCTCGCGCTGTGTAGTACTCTTTTGGCCGCGTCATAGGCGCTTTTGCCCTGTACAGATAACTGCCAGCCGCGCTCTGTACTTCTTGAATGCACTCCATCGTTTTGCGATAGGGCAAAGCCTCTTTTTCACCCTCTGCAAAAAGCTCCACGAGTACTTGATCTGCATCAAGGCCACCGCGGTAAAGCACTACTTCAAATTCATACTCACCTGCTTTCTCTATGCTAGTTACCGAAGTAAACTTTAATTTGGCCCATTTTTCATTCAGCTCATGCTTGTAGCTCACCATTTGCTTGGCTTCCGTTGCGTTATTGTCAGCGCGCTTTTTATAAGCGCTCGCTTGTGGAATGTAGTACTCTTCCGTGTATTGCCTGACTGCGCGGTTGGCAGAAAATTGCGGCGTCAAGATAGCCATGCTCTCACGCATCTTTGCAATCCATTTCTCAGGAACTCCTTTTTCATTCCTCTCATAAAACTCAGGAATCACCTGATTTTCTAGGATCTCATAAAGCTGCAGGGCATCTTTTTCATCAGCTACTCTGTCATCAACCGGCTCATGGATAATCCCCTGGTCATTTTTACTCAGCTGACTACCACCGCCAAGCGCAAACCCAACTTGTGAAGTATAGGCCTCCGCCCACCAGCCATCGAGCACTGATAGATTGATGCCCCCATTGGAAAGCACCTTCATCCCACTTGTTCCACAAGCTTCCCATGGCCTTCTGGGATTATTGATCCAGACGTCGACTCCCTGCACAAGCTCCTCTGCTATGAGCATGTCATAGTCGACCAAAAAAAGCACATGAGGGCGCACCTCAGGCCGTCTGATAAACTGAATCCACTCCTGAATCATCTCTTGGCCATAACGATCTTCAGGATGTGCTTTACCAGCAATGACCAGCTGTACAGGCCTCTGTGCATTAGTGAGAAGGCGAAGTAGCCTGTCAGGATCATGCAAAAGCATGTTTGGCCTTTTGTAGGTGGCAAAACGCCTTGCAAATCCCAAAATCAGCACATTTGGCTCAAAGAACTTCTTGGCTCGCTCTAAAGCAATGTTTTCTTCGCCCCTGGCTAAAAGCTGTCTTTCAACTCTTTTGCGGCAATAGTTGACAAAGGCCTCTTTTGCTTCGCCCCTCATTTGCCAGATTTTATCATCGGAAACTTTTCGAAAATCGCATTCAAGATCCTTTGTACTGCCAAACCAGCGTTTTTTTCCACACGCCTCACTCCACAGCTTATCTGAGGACTCTGATTCCCAGCTTGGCACATGAATACCATTTGTCACATATCCTACAGGCACCTCTTTTTCTGGCCAATTGGCAAAAAGTGGCGAGAAAATATGGCGGCTCACCTTTCCATGAAGCTTACTCACACCATTGACAGCGCCGCTTCCGCGCATTGCAAGATAGGCCATATTGAAATTTTCAGCGGCATCACCAGAGTTCTTTCTACCAAGGGCCAGTAGATCATTCAAACTAATGCCCAGCTCATTTTTGGCATACTTTTCCAAATACTGTTCGATAAGTGTTGGAGAAAAAAGATCAAAACCAGCACTCACTGCCGTGTGTGTGGTGAAAATATTTCCAGCACGAGTCGCTTGCAGGGCCTCTTCAAAGGTTGTTTTCTCCTCTTTCATAAATGTGCGTGCACGCTCTAAAATTGCAAAAGCGGCATGCCCTTCATTCAAGTGAAATAGCTGACATTTGATACCAAGTTCAGAAAGTAGACGCACCCCGCCAATGCCAAGAACTAGTTCTTGTTTTAAGCGCAGCTCTGAATCGCCTCCATATAACTCGCTTGTGATACCTCTGTGAGCTGGAAAATTAGCTGCATCATTGGTATCCAGTAAATAGAGCTTCACTCTGCCTACCTGCACTTGCCACGCCCTCAGCCATAATGACCAGCCTGGCAGAGCGATCTCAATTCTCAACCACTCACCATTGGGCTTTCGTAAAGGTAAAATCGGTAGTTGACCAGGGTCATTATAGGGGTAAAGAGCACGCTGCTGACCATTTTTATCAATCACCTGACGAAAATAGCCCTGCTGATAAAGAAGACCGATGCCTACAAGGGGAAGACCAAGATCACTTGCCGCTTTGAGCTGATCTCCAGCCACATTGCCAAGGCCACCTGAATAAATAGGTAACGCTTCGCTTAACATAAATTCCATACTAAAGTAAGCGAGCATCTTTAAAGGTGAGTCAGGGTTATTTTCCTGAAAATAGGAGGGGGTGATTGTATCTTTACGTTTTGCTTGCAAAAGCTTCACAGCTATATCCAGAAACTCAATATCAGTGAGCATAGCTTTCAGTTTTTCAATGGATACCGTCTGTAAAACTACCCAAGGATTATGGGTCTCTTCCCACAATTTTTGATCCAAGCGTTTCCAGATCTGATCGACGTCGCGATCCATCGACCAAATCAGATTCAAAGCAAGCTCTTCGAGCACTTCGTAACCCTTCAAATCTACCCTTCTATAACTTGTGCTTTCAAAACTCATTGATCTACACTCCTAATGGGCTACTGCCTTGTTTTGATTTGAAACTCCTACACGCTTACATAAAAAGAGCAGCGGAATCAAGCATAAAAAGAGCCATGCTCCCGCCCACGACATATCATTTGTCGACAGCATAAAGGCCTGCTGCTCTACTTGTGCATCAAGTACTTGATTAATGACACCCGTTGAGAAATTGCTACTGGCAATGGAAAGATTGTTATAAAACTGGGTCACTTGCGGAGAAGCGGTTGTCAAAGTTTCGGTAAGGCGGGCATGGTGAAAAATCTCAAGGCGTGTCCACAATTCAATGGATAAAGAGGTGCCAAAACCGCTGCCCACTAAAATCCTGACAAAGTTGAACATACCGGCGGCATCCGCATATTTAGCCGAAGGAATTTCGCCAAGAGACACCTGTACGAGTGGTAAAAAGAAGCAGGCCACTCCAAAGCCTTGTAAAAATCGGGCAAACATAATGTCGTTCAGGCTTACCTGTGTGGTAAAATTGGCTTGATAAAAGAGGCTGAGCGAAAACAAAGTAAAGCTAATCACCCCCCAGTAGCGAAGGTCAATGCGGTTCATATGCTTGCCAATGGTCGTCGATAGAAAAAAGGCTGCCACGCCAACGGGCGCTACCGCCACTCCTGCCCAGTAGGGCGTGTAATTTTGTTCTGTCTGTAGCCACAAGGGTGTGGTGACAGTACTTGAAAAATAGACTAAAAATCCTCCAGTAATGGCAATCGTCCCAAATAAAAAATTGCGATTTTCGAAAAATGAAAAGTCTACAATCGGGTATTTTTGCAAGCGTGTCCAGATGACAAAATAGATCAGAGAAATGACTGAAGCTATCGTCAAGGCAATGATGATGTTGGATTCAAACCAATCGAGATCCTTGCCCTTATCAAGCATGATCTGCAAACAACCCACACCAAACGAAAGCAGACATAATCCTGTCCAGTCGATAGGTGTGCGTATAATTTTGGTCTCATGATTTTTTAATAAATAGCGTACTACCAAAGCAGAAAAAATACCGATTGGCACGTTGATATAAAAAATCCAGGGCCAAGAATAGACATCTGTCAGATAGCCACCAATAATAGGCCCCACAACTGGAGCTACAATGACAATCATACCCCAAAAGCCAAGTGCACTACCCTGCCTTTCTGGTGGGTTGCAGGCGATGACAAGGCTTTGTGATAGGGGAATAAGCGATCCGGCAACAGCGCCTTGTAAGGTACGAAAAAAAACTAACATCGTCAAACTTGTGGAAAGGCCACAAAGAAACGAAGTGAGAGCAAATAGTAAAACAGCCCAGACAAAAAGACGAATGCGTCCAAAATAATTGGCTAGCCAGCCTGTCAGTGGCAAAACAATGGCGTTACTTGCAGCAAATGAGGTGATCACCCAAGTGCCTTGATCTGCACTCACACTGAGGTTTCCGGCAATGTAGGGAATTGCTACGTTGGCAATCGATGTGTCAAGAATCTGAATGAAGGTGCCAAGTCCAATGGCAACATTCAGTAACATCAGCTTCCAGCCAGTGTAATAGTCAGGCTCCATAATTTTCCAGTTTTTGACAGATTATCTCATCCATAATCTTGTTGATCACTTCCTGATCGATGTCAAAGACATCTGTTGTGCTCACCGGTTTTTTTGGAGGCACCTGAGCCAGCATTGGCAAATTCTGATCTGACAGGTCAACATCCACCTCACAGGATAGTCCAAGGCGGGTTGGAAAGGCTTTTAACTTTTTTGGATCAAGGCTTATTCTCACTGGAAGGCGCTGAACAATCTTAATCCAGTTTCCAGTGGCATTTTGTGGGGGTATCAATGAAAAAACGCTGCCTGTTCCAGAAGCTATGCCAAGGACTTTGCCTTCGTAAACTACCTTCGATCCATAGATATCCATCTCTACACTAGCCTTCTGGCCTATTCGCATGTAAGTGAGCTGTGTTTCTTTAAAATTGGCATCTACCCAGACATAGTCTTGCGGGAGTATGGCCATAAGTGCGATAGTCGGATTGACCCATTCACCTACATCCACGCTTCTTAGTGCTATATAGCCGGTGTGAGGTGCATAAATATTACAGTGGTACAAGTTGTAGTAGGCAATGCGCACGCGCGCTTTTTCCTCTTCAATCTGAGGATGCTGTTCAATGGCAGTTGCGCCTCTGGCGTCACAGGCTACCTGCAGCTCGAATTCTGCCTGCCTCAGGGCACTTTCAGCGGCCAGAAGATCATCTCTGGCATGAATAAAATTTTCATTAGAAACGGCACCACTATCGACCACTTGTAGGCGATCATCATAGTTAAGCTGAGCGCGAGCTACTTCTATTCTTTTAGTTTCGACATTGGCCTGTTTAACAAGTACCTGATCATAAAGTTGCCTCACCTGTAAAACGGTCTCACCAAGTGCTGCCAGCTCTCTTTCATAAGCTGCCTGGTAGGCTGTGCTGTCAAGCTTAACAAGAAGCTGCCCTTCCGTAACAAGATCAGTGTCATCAGCATAATAGGCCACCACAGAACCATCTACAGCCGAATTGAGATTGATCATGTTGCCATTGGCATAGGCATCATCTGTCCATTCGTGATACTGAAAATAAAAAAACCAAAGCAAAAACCAAACTGCACCGCATCCGAGTAGCAAATAGGTAAAGCGATAGAGTGTGCGATAGCGAGAACTATTCTGCGGAATGGGAGGAGGAGAAGGAAGAGGAGGAGGACTCTCTTTTTTGGAGTCAGCTTCCTGATTTTCCGGCGGCTTTTCTTTTTCTGGAGAAGTGTTTGTTGCCATAACTCGTATTAAATTTTTTATTTTATCCTGACCCTACAATTTTTTATTTAATAATGCAATACATATGGTAAGAAAGCTAAGATGGGCGAAAATCATAACCTTTCAAAGAGGACAAATCTATGGCCTATACTCCAAAAATACTTGCCTTTGCTGGCAGCTTGCGTAAAGACTCCTATAATAAAAAGCTTGTGAAGATTGCTGTGAAGGGTGCCGAAAGTGAAGGCGCTCAAGTCACGCTTATTGATTTGAAAGACTATCCACTCCCCATCTACGACCAGGATATCGAGGATGCAGAGGGACTTCCAGCTGCGGCCCTACAACTAAAAAAACTGATGCTTGAACATGATGGTTTTTTACTTGCCCTTCCTGAGTATAATAGTTCCATGTCAGCTGCCTTTAAAAACGTGATTGACTGGGTCTCAAGACCTGCTCCAAAAGAAGAAGTCTATCTCTGCTGCTTTATAGACAAAGTTGTCACCTTGATGAGCAGCTCCCCAGGCCAGCTTGGAGGCTTAAGAGGCCTTCTCAATGCGCGAGCGATGTTTTCTTGTGTCTACAGCCTAGTACTACCCAAGCAAAAATGCATTCCACAAGCAGCTACGGCCTTTGACCAAGAGGGCAATCTGAAAGATGCGGCTCAGCAAAAAGAGGTCCAGGAGCTTGGCAAGACGCTCGCTCAATTTTTAAGAAAAATCAAAAGTTAAGGAAGGGATCTGATGATGTATCGTTTACTTATTTGTGCTCTCTTTTTGTCTCTTTTCCTCCCCCTAGAGGCCATTGTTGAACAGTCCTTAGCACATGAAATCGAGGCCCAGCTAAAAGCGAGAAATTATTACAAGATAGAACAGCTACTCTCACAGAAAAGTGCCGAAGAGCTTATCCATTTTGCGCATGGGAAAAACCAGAACAACAACGAAGAGACCACACAGCTCTTTCAGCTCTTTGACGCTTGTATTACCTATACAGGCTGGAAACATAACGTAAAGCTTTTCCTGTTCGTAGATGCGGCACTTCGCAAGCTCAGTATGCTCAAACTGTCACCCCACCTCCAGAAAAAATTTTCCCAACTTCTACGGATAGTTCAGCTTGAAAGTAGGTCTCCAAAGGCTGTAGCACGAATGATGGGTCTTGAATTTAGCCCTGAAGTTCTCCCCATTCCTAAAAAAACGATCGGGCTTCGCTCCAAATCTAAAAATGAGATGATCCATGTCTATAAAGCTGCCGTAAAAAAGCAGTATGCAAAATGGCAAAAGAAGCACTCTCAACGCTCATTTTCTGACTACCTCAAAAAATCTGCCTCAAAAAAAGAAAAGCGGTACATGCAAAATTGTATCATTGCCTATCTCTCTTCGAGTGAAGCAGAAAAATATACCGTTGAATTTGTCGATGGAAAAATCAAACGACAGGGAGCGGCTGTGGCAGATGGGGCCTATATTTTTGTACTGGATGCTGAGGCGAAGCGGCTCTTTATCGGACAGAAAATAGTTGGCAGCTTCCACCACTCCTCTTTTGTGCAAGGCTCTCCTGTTTTGTGTGCAGGTAAGCTCCACATTCAAAATGATGAGATTGTACTCGTGAAATTAAGTAGCGGCCACTACAAACCTTTTTCCGAAGATGGTGAAAAGCTACGTCACTACCTCAGCGCGCCTCAACGTATGGGCGTAAAAGCTGCCACACTTGAAATCGGACATTTCAAGCGTTAGTGATCACGCATTGAAAATACTTTCTCAATGCCATAACTCATCCAGAGTGCGCTTAAGAAATAGCATTCTTTATGATAGGGAGTAAAAGCTCTGGCTATAAAGAAGGGAGCGATGGCAAGAGCGCACTGTAAACATCTTATCCAGAGCTCATCGGCATTAAACTCTATCTCTGTTATGCCGATAAAATGCCGATAAAGCAATAGTTAAACCGATAAACCGATGAGACTGTTTCTCTTGCCTTGAGCCCGCAGGGCGATAGATTTTAAAGCCCACAGTGACCGAAGGGAACTGTGGGTGTTGTGGAGAAAATTAAGAGAGAGCTCGGAGAGCGATTGATATAAGTTGATTAAGTTCAAGATGAACTGTTATCAGGCCACTTTTTACCTACTAAAGTCTCTACAAAAGAGTTGTACACATCCGGTTTATTCTGTAGTGCCATTTGAGCAACTCTTATTAATATAGGCTTTTCCTCTTTTGGTACATGCTGAAGTGAATTAAGAAATCGAGCATTTTGCTTTTGTTGCTCAACACTGGCTATGTTTTCTATGAAACGGAATACGACCGCAGCATGTGGTAGTTCACGACCTTTCCCGCGACCTACAATCGCCTGCTCTCCCCACATTCCAAATTTATCTTGGTGTTTGTCTCCTTCGAGAGGTTCTCTTACAATAAAAAAAGCCCTATCGTAGACCCTCTGTAGTGTATTTAATGAAACATTTAAGGCCGTAAGATCGTCGTTGCAATAAGAGAAGTTCCCATACTCTATCATTTCGTTTATCGGCACTTCGACCGCATCCGCTTTAAGCTTCTTTATCTCTGCGGCTTTAGAAGCTGGCTTTGACTGCAGAGCAACAGCTGGGGCTTCTGGTAGTCTAGAAGCAGGTTTCGGCTGTAGTAAATCTGCCGGTCCTGGAACTTCCAAAGGCGCAGGTTTAACAGGTTCTGCGGCAGTAGGCGACTGCGGAGCAGCAGCTGGGGCTTCTGGTAGTCTAGAAGCAGGTTTCGGCTGTAGTAAATCTACCAATTTGCGCTGGAGGATATTTCCCCTTTCAGCTCCCTCGATACCGCATAAGTCTTTAAGCATTGCATCAATGTCTTCGTAAACCCTAACCTCCGGAATAACCTTCGGAGTCATTTCATCATCAACAGAGACAGAGACAGATAGTAAAGCCTTTCCATTTTTCTCATCGAATTTGATCCTTGCATTATTAATTTTTCCGTTATGAATCCAGCAGACACCCAACCCTGTCATTTCATTACCAGAAATAGCATAATAATTATTTAAATCTGTCAAAACTCTCTTATGCTCCTCTTCGCGTAGGTACTGAAACAGAATCCCTGCATCAGTAATAGGAAGAAAAGAAGGATGTTCTTCTATTAATCTTTCGAGTTGTTCTTTTGCCGAAATTTGTGATGTCATCTCTCCGGCTCTTCTTGACACGCGGGGACCCCCTACCTCTCCTGGAACTTCCAAAGGCGCAGGTTTAACAGGTTTTACTGCAGCAGCTTGATCCTCTGGTGCTACAGGCTGCATACTCGTTGATGATGGTTTTATTAGTGGGACAAAACGTGTCCTGGTTGCGGCTGGAAGTTTTCTTGAAGCTTTTCTTGGTTTTGCCCTCGTTTCATGCTCTAACGGTACAGATTTGTCTGCAGGTTTTCCTGGAACTTTTTCTCCTCGTAGCGGAGCTGCGGACTTCTCTGCAAACATCACATTTCCAATTGCCTCTAGCTTTTCTGGAGAGAGCTTACCTATCTTCCTTCCAAGAGGTCTGGAATACTCTGCTCGTCCAGTGCCCGTTACTGCAGCTCGCGCCCCTGACGGCCTTGATTGCTCACCTGTTGCCGCAGACGGTCTTGGTTCTCTGGATAGCGGTGGTGACGGTTCTGCAATGTGAGGCAGCCTACTTATCGTCCCACCGAGAGGGCTAGGATGCTCTGCTCGCCCAGTGCCCGTCGCTGCAGCTTGTGCTGCGGGTGGCCTTGATTGTGTGGATAGCGGTGGTGTTGGAGCTAATTGAGGTTGGGCAGGTGGTACAGGTTTTGCTTCACCAGAGGGTTCTTCCGCTATCTTATCCTTTTTTCGCATTGTTTTAAATGCCTTCAATGCGCTCTTAGACCTCGCAATCTCAGCTTTCAGATGAGCTATATCAGCTGCCACTTTATTTGTTTTGTTTGCACTGCCCACTCCTCTTGCACCTATTTTACCTTGGGCTTGGGGTGTAGGTTTTTCTATTTCGGATGGTGTTGGAATTGGCTGGGGTCTTGCTGCAGCTGGTTCTGGAGTCGGTTGTACAGAAGGTTTTTTTACAGCTACATCTGGCCTACGAGGCGCTGCTCGTGAGGGTGGTTGGGGTCTACTAGCTGATGGTTGAAGCCCCATTAAAATTGCCTCTTCAGAAGGCACGACAACTGTTGTAAGACCTGGAACTCGTTTGTCATCAACCTCAGAAGCGGCGGCTTTTATAGCAGCGGGGTTAGCATTAAAAAGATTTTGTAATTGTGCAATTAGCTGTGATGGTACATCGGTATTTCTAATAGGACCAATTGATACTCGTCCAGCAGGTACTACTAAGTCAGAAGAGAAGACTCCATACTGAACTTCAGACATTAAAATTCGTACTTTGTCAGGATTGAGAGTAAGGTTTCCATAATCGCTACGCACTTTAATGTATTTTTCTTTTTGACCTTGTGCCGATGGTGCTGTCAAGTCTTTGTACACTTGGAGAGCTGGTTGATTTTTTTGAGGATTTTTTTCTAATTTCCTCATTGCATCACCCATCTCGCGGAGCACTTCCTTGTTATCTAATAAAGTTCTTAATCCTTTTGCAAGATCGTCATACTTCAAAGTCCCTCTTCTACCATCATCGCCTATCTGCTCTTGTAAGCCTGCTTCTTCAGCATGGCGGCGAAGAAAATGCTCCAGGCTATTACGTCCAAAAGCATAGGTTTTATTGCCTACTTCAACGTTTACGGTTTGTCCAAAAAGTTGGCTAAAGAACAGTCTTGTGGGACCCAAATCCGCTCTCATTTTGATTCCCGGTTGAATCTCTTTTTCCTGAAGTGCAGCTGTCTGTTGTTGGTGTATGAATGAGGCGTGCTGTGTATCGTCTAATTCAGCCAGAAAACGAATTTCTCTTGGTTGTCCTGCTCCTATTTCTGATGCTGACATACTTTTTTCCTGTCTTTTTATAAGTTATAAATTTTTTCAATATTAACTAATTAATAGCACAAATAACTATTTTATTCAAATAAATATTTATAATAATTTATCTGCTTATTTTTCATAAGCAGTAGATATTTAAAGAATTACCGCAAAATGTGCATGCAAGTCACAAATTCGGGATACTTTTCGCGCCAGAGCCTGGCATTCACTGTGTCATGCGCTGTCGCTGTAATGACCTGTATACAGCTAATTCCAAGCTTTTCATGCAAGATCCGATAGTGAAGGTCTATCAGCTCTGCACGACTCAGATGAGCGCTCTGATGATCAAGAAGGACATGAAAAAACTTCTCCGCATCGAAAGGCTGTCCCTTTCCAAAGAGCTCTCTTTCGGACTCTTCACGAAGCCAAAATGAGCTACTCTGCTCCTCATTGGTATCAAGAAGCACAACTGCATTGGGACGCATCTTACCAAGCGTGCGGCAACTTACAGGTAAAACTTTCAGCTTCTGGCCATTATGAAAGCAGTGTTCCTCCAGAATAAACTCACGTTTTACAAAAGAGGGCTTTTGGGAAGGCAACTTCTGTTTTTTTGCCTGTGCTAGCTTATTGGTTGACTGAAAGCGCAAGCCCCAAATGAAAAAAGCAAGTATTTCGGTCATGAGTAAAGCGTTAGCAAAGCTCCATTCATAAGCTCGTTTGGAAGCTTGGCGTGTTTTCGAATAGAGCGTTCCGAAAAGCTGCTTGATACGCTTTGGAGAATGACTTTTTTGTTTTTGCTGCATCATAAGTTTTAGTAGTGTTGTAGCTGATATTTAAGCTCGTAAGAGCGATAGGCATTGATGCACCACTTTCCCTCTTTTTTAATCAGCACATAAAACCCATGATTATAAAAGGGAGGCACCTCTTTACCATTTTCTATCATCTTTGTGATGACTCTATCCACATCAACGGTCGCAATCTCACTTGTCACAAAACGAATGAACTCGATCGACTCCACAATGGTAGCATTTTTGAAGCGCGTAGCATTATTTTCTGCAAAGACCTGCTCTACCTCCACGCGGTTAGTAGCCAGCTGTCCCCAAACTGTAATCAGATCGCCGTCAGTCGCCCAGTAAGAGGCCATCTCTTTGGCATCATGCCTGTTATAGGCAGCAGAGTAACTGGCAATCATCTCTTTGATAGCAGCTCTCTCTTTTTGCATATCTTCAGCTGCAACTAGTGATGAAAAAGAAAAAGTGATGGCACATACTACAAAAAACCAACTGTAGATATGTCTGGAAATGAGTTTTTTCATAGAGCACTCCTTGCAATGACTCTTTTTTGCCCGTATAACAAATAAATATTTTATTTACACTGAGTAATTGCAAACTTGTGAGTATATCCTACATATCATGCCGGCGTAGCCGATCCTGCCTATCTTGTTCTGCCACTAAAAATCCTGTTTATCCCTGTTAGCCCGCGTTGAGTGCCGCAAAGATCGAGTCGGCAAAGGCTTGTGCTGTGAATTTCTTAGCCTGCTCACTTTTTAAGAAAAGACGAATATTTTCAAGGTACTGATTGTACTCAGCCTCCTTCATATTTTTAAGATGGCTGACAAGTGCATCCATGGAGGGAAAATCATCGGGGCAAATGAAGCAATTTTTGGGGATATACTCGCTCACATTGCTCGCTCCAAGATAAATGGGCACGCAGCCTGCACTAAAGCAATCGAAAATTTTTTCTGTGATGTAGCCCTTTACACGCGTGATATTTTCATAGCAAAACGAAAAGCGGTAGCGCTTCAAAGTGTCCTGTTTACTGGCTACCTCGCCCTTAAAATTTCGGTAGTTCCACCTCTCCCAGCCCCGTCCATAAAAGTCAAAGTCATCGCCGCCCCTCTTCTCAAAGTAATGAATCACTTTCAAGCGCATGCTATAAAGCTCATATTTATGCCGTGACTTCTTATTACAGGAAATCTGAGTGCATAACTTTTTCTTCGCAAAAGGAGTGAGCGCTGCATCCATCGGATACATGACAGGGTAATGGATTTTGAAAAACTTTCGATTGTCGACGAGGGCATCATCCCACGTAAGCACCTTGCCAAACATCTCAAAGCTGTCATACATCTTGGGCATCACGGAAGGCGGCTCCATAGCAATGAGAATGCGCTTTCGCTTCCTGTATTGCTTGAGCCTTTTTTTCCAATCTTTACCAATCCAGCGCGGCACATTGACACAGATGACATTTTTGATCTTATTTTTCTTTGGAAAAAGAGAAAGATCGCCTGCTTTTAAAACATCATTCGATCTACGAAGTGATCGATCCAGAAGCTGCCAGACAGTGAGACTCTCATCTGGAAGAGGAGCTGACAAGGTATACTTATCGTAAATCAACCCCGATCGACTCGAGGGAATAAGATAGACATCCTTTGCACTCAAAGTAGAAAAAATATGCAGCGAGGCAAGCAGGAGAAGCCATTTTCGTTTTATTATCATTGTAGCACAATCACTTCATCATTCAATGAAACTGACCCTACACCCTCTGGAATGGCATTCTGTCCAAACATGATGCCCTCATCTGTTTTACGATAGCGTGAAAGTGTGACAAGTGGCTCGCCCTTTTCATCGGCACTGCCTGCCGCCTGGTCAACAGTTGTCAGAACACAGCGAGAGCAGCCTTTGACGCAAGAAAAAACAGCAGACCCAATGCGAATACGTTTCCAGCGATCTTCTTCAAAAGCTTCGCATCCTGAAACGACAATGCTAGGCCGAAAGCGATTCATCGGCACCGGATTTTCAAGACGTAGATTCAGATCGCCAAGCGATGCCTCCGAAATAATTAAAAGCGGATAGCCATCGGTAAAACTTACCTCATCGGTATCTTTAAGGGCATATTTTGGATTTACTTTTCGATGAATGTCATCGGGAATGAAGACTAGATGGGCAGGGAAGCCAAAAAAATCAGAGGCCCATTCAGTGGCATTATTTCCCATGTCATACACTTCAAGGCTATCTTTCCAGATCGTCACGTGACGCATCTTTTGCTTTTCGTTTTTGCCTCTTTTAATGATGAGAGGTGGCAGCCTTTTGGAGCGGATAATCAGCTTATCACTTTGGATCTCGGCTTCGATAAAACACATCTTGGGATGCTGGCGCTGGCTTAAAAATCTACCCGTATCATCGACAAACATCCATCTGCGATCATCGACAGGGCCTTTTGGACCGATTTCCATTTTTGAAAGTGTCAGCCCCTTGCCTGATTTTACAGGGTAGATGTGTAGGGCTGAAACTGTGATTTCCCTTTCATTGGCATCTCGCATAACCACCTCAGTTTATCCAGAGATAATACTCAAGGTGCGAATAGAGTTGCAAAGTGAAATTTGTCTACCGACAGCCTTTTACTTTTTTCCAGAGCTTCATGCCTGTTGCCGCAAAGTCAAGCACTTCATCAAGTGTTTGTGACTGCCCTTGTGGAAAGTGATGTATTTTTGAATTGTCTCTGTTACTACCTTCTCCAGTAACTGATTCCATCATCTCTTTGGCAATATTTTTCCATTTGATAAGCTGGCAGCCAAGATGCTCTATGCCGTTGAAGCTATTTTTTTCCTCAAAACTTGCCTTAAAAACGAGCGTGCTCCCTATACTCAGGGCGACACCTAAAATACCACCCACAACAAGGCCCTGTTTGAAATCTCTATTTTCCAGATCGGCAAATGCTGTCAGCGCCTCTTTTGCAGAGCCTATGGTAGAGCTTGTTTTTTCAGAAATGTCTTCCATTTTCTGGCTCAAATGGGTCTGCATGGTATCTTTTAGGCCGCCGATAAATTGCTCTACTTTATTAGTTGCCTCTTTGTAGCCCTCTCTCAGCTCTCGCTTTATTTTTTGACCATTTTTTGAAGTCAAAATATAAGCTGCTGCTGCCACTAAAGCGCCACCAAGCACAACACCCGCTAACATTCCACCTGAATGTCTCTCACCATCTCTATAAGCCATACAATTACCCTTTTTTATATTTTTTCCAAAGATTTAAGCCCATCAAGGCAAGCTCTATATAATCCGTTGCAGCAACCTCTTCTTCCTCAAATTTCGCCTTGCAGTATTTGCAAAAGAGCATCCCACTATGCTCTGCTGTTTTACACTCCCACTCTGTCCCGCAATTTTCTACTGCTCGAAAAAGTGGATCAAGCCGTTTCAGCTTGGTATTGATATTCACACCCATCTCATGCAGCTGATCCAGATCATCAAGTACTCGGTTCACTTTTTTGAGCGTTGTGCACGTTTTGCAAATAAGTCGACATAAACAAAGTACTAAAATAACAAAAGTAACCGCTATCACTAAAAGACTAATATCTACTGTACTCATAATTTAACCATAGTTGCGTTCTTTCAATTATCTCACTTAATTTGCATAATAACAAAATTTAAATTAATGTAAAGAAATTTTT